>Ga0208039_1000007_pt1 | contig 300965 bp, 305 predicted proteins | sample June2015DPH_20_1_2_FD_184722 | JGI IMG/M metagenome (GOLD analysis project Ga0208039, IMG submission 184722) | Peatland microbial communities from SPRUCE experiment site at the Marcell Experimental Forest, Minnesota, USA - June2015DPH_20_150... | ecosystem: Environmental > Terrestrial > Soil >... | reverse complement strand
TAGAATTGAGCGTTCCAATGGCCTTCGCAGCACTGGGCGAGGTCATTAGTGAACGAGGTGGCGTGATAAATCTCGGCACAGAAGGAGTCATGCTCGTTGGAGCAATCTCTGCATTCTCAGTTAGTTTCTTCCTCCATGCGAACTTGCTTGGTGTACTCCTGGGCGCATTCTGTGGGGCACTAATCGGCCTCTTGATGGCATTTATCTCAATCAGCCTGAAACAGAACCAAATACTCTCGGGACTCGGAATCTACTTCCTCGGCCTCGGACTTTCAGGATTCGTCTACGAAGCTCTGTTCGGCCAAATTCGCACTACCATCCGAATTGAAGGCCTCCCAAAGTTACCAATCCCAATCCTATCCTCGATTCCCGTACTAGGCGATTCACTCTTTTCACAGGACATCATGGAGTACCTCTCCTTCATCGCACTCGTAATCGTCGTTCTCATTATTGGGCGGACAACGTTCGGACTTAACCTAAGGGCCGTTGGCGAGAATCCTTCGGCCGCTGACACCTTGGGAGTCAACGTGGCGAAGATACGATTCATTGCGGTAATTGCGGGAGCAACTTTGGCAGGAATCGGGGGAGCATACCTAGCAATTTCTTCCCATGCCTTTCAGGCAGAGAACATCACCGCCGGAAGAGGATTCATTGCCGTTGCAATGGTTTATTTCGGCAAGTGGCGCCCTGCAAGAGCGTTCTTCGGGACATTCCTCTTCGGCGCAGCATACTTGCTCGGTTCATTCTTCCAAGTTGTGGGTTCAGTAATACCCTACTACTTTTTGCTCATGGTCCCCTATTTGCTAACGCTCGTAATTTTAGTCGCTATTGCACGTGGCGCGCGCCAACCGTCGGCATTAGGAGTTCCCTACACAAGGGAAAGCAGTTAAGCAAACGGCTCGGAAGCTGTGTAAGTCATTAATGTTATTCGCGCAGGAATTCGTCCACATCCCGATACCATTTCCTTCTCTCTCCGATTTGTGACCTAATCTTCCAGCCACGCGTCTTGGGCTCATTCTCTATACGAGCACGTAGAGCTGTAATCTTCGAATTCACATCTTCCTTATCCTCTTCAGAGAGTTTCTCAAGCGTCTGAGCTATTTTTCCCACATTCTCCAGATTGATTGTGAATGTTCTCCAAAGCCCCCAATCGCGAGCGGTAAGACGCGCTAGATAGTCGCCGTTAATTGTGTCATCGTCCGACCCCCCGATCTGATGCTCCCTTAGAAGCATTATCGTGTCGATGACGTCCTTTTGATTCAGTTTGACTATTTGCATTTTTTCCAAGAGAAGCTCGGCAAGGGGCACAGTCGGATTATCAACCTCGAGCCTATCTCGGAAAACCACATCGTGACAGAACTCTAACTTGTCTAGGAACACGTCGCAATGCCTACTCGTGCCGCTCGTGTCAAAAAATACTAGCCTAGAACCAAAGAGAGCCCTTACTCGTACATCATATTGATACCCGAGCTCAGTGAAAAGTTCGGTGATTCGGGAGCTTTCCTTTCTGTAGGAAGCGAAGTCAATGTCAGTAAACGTGCGACCGAGCATTCCCTGCATGTACGAAAATTTCGGGCAATGAATGTGAAACGCGAGCGCCCCTAGCAACCTCAACAGTACGTCTTCGGCCTTAGCCGCATCCAGGATTCTGTGTACCTCGTCGAGAAAATCAGGGCGCACATTTCCATAGCTTGCCAAGATCATCACACAAAGAAATAGAAGGACCGTTGCTCGCCGCTTAAATGAAACTTTCCCATATTGTTGCCATATGAGGAAACGGCATGAAGATCAACAGAACGCAAGCCGTGAACCTGGTGAGTCAGTATGGGAATATGACCGGTGGAAAAACTCATCCGAAGGTGTTAAATTAGTAGTGGGCGGGTCTTCGGGCTATGACAAGCCAACCTGTAGCGTTTGTTAGAAAAGCTTCAGGACTGCGCAGAGACGTCTCCTTATTGGATGTAGTTAGTCTGAATTTGAGCAACATGTCTGGAGGAGCCGCTCTCGGAATCGTCGGATTCACAACTGTGCTCCTCGCATCGACATCGGGCGTGAACTTAGTCTACGGCTCCATACTGGCTTGGATACTATCAATCCCGCAAATCATTGTCTACACGATGATGACAACACGCATCAGTCGAACCGGTGGAGACTACGTATGGGTCTCACGAGTGTATGGTGGATTCTTTGGTGGATCCCTTTCATTCATGGGCTACACGCTTGAGACGATGGCCTACCTGGCTCTCATTGCCTTAGCAGCAGTTTTCTCGATAGGGTCAGTTGGACTTTCCCTCGGATACGAGAACATGTTAGGTTTGGCGCTACCAGGCAATATCCCAGGGGCCGACCTCCTTTCACAATTTATTATTGCGGCGATAGTTTTTGCCGCCCTCATAGCTGTCAACATTCTGAAGCCAAAGGCAGGTTTCAAGATCGTTGCCGTTGCAATAATAATCGCGATAGCGGCAACATTTGTGGCCATTTTCACGCTCTTAGCTGCTGGGACGACGGGCGTGCAGAATTATATGGCTTTCCTGAACACGATCGGCGCCAAGTCAACGTATGCTTCAGTCACTAGCTCTTACACCGGTCCAACTTTCGATTTTGGAGCAACCATATTCATGCTGCCATTCTTCGCTATCTTCGTCTACCCGTGGTTGAACGCTGGACCTGCCGTTGCTTCTGAGATTAAAGGCAAGGGTGCACTCAGATACAACGTAGTCATCTCCTCATTAGTGACCCTAGTCGTTGTCACTGTGGCTTTTGCAAGCATGTACTATGCGGGAGGGTTCGGTTTCATTAACGGTGCGTTAGCCAATCCGGAGTTAGTGTACAATTACTCCTTCAACTTCTGGACCCTCGCAATGGGTGTCTCAAGCAATACAGCCGTCACTTGGTTCATCGGTTTAGGATGGATCCTTTGGAATGTGGCGATCTTAGCTTATGGAATCATCGTCCTATCACGATACCTTTTCGCCCAATCCTTCGACCGGTTCCTACCCGAGAAGGTAGCGTACGTTAGCCCGAAGTACAATTCACCGGTTGTCGCATTGGTAATTGAACTCGTAGGCACTGTAGTTTTGATTGGATTGGCTTCGTTCTTCTACGGTACTTTGGTTGCACTCTATGGAGCTGTGATTGCGGCAATGATCTATTTCTTCTTCATAGGAGTGGCCGCGGTACGTTATGCTCTCAAGAATGAGAAAGGCAGAGCCAAAGCGATTCTAGGGGCCTCCGGAGCCTTGATGGCAGTTGTATTTGCGTACATTGTCTACCAGTTCCTCGCGAACTACACAATCTGGGGAGGAAACTGGCTTGCGTATACTTGGGTCGTGCTCAGCTTCGTCGGCGGAATCGCAATCTATGCAGTTTCGAAATCGTACCATTCCAAGCGTGGAATTGACATATCGCTAGCATACAAGGAACTGCCTCCATTATAGGCCGTCTATGGGCGAAACGTGAAGCCTGATTCCTGGCCTAGAGAACCAGCGAACTAAGCAAAGCTCACGTACAATACGCCCGAGACGAAAGCGGAGATACTGAGGCCGCTTACAACAGACGAAGCTACGTTGATGCCTGAAATGCCACTTGCAGTATTACGCTAGTCAACGCCTCGTTATCCAGACGTGAGCTGCCAGCTAACTATCTTCTTGTCCCCAATATTGACAATCGCTCCTCTGAGTACACCCTCTGGATATTCGCTTCCCGGATTGACCACGAGTGTTCTTCCGATCCTAGTTGTTCCTCTGGATTCATGGATGTGGCCGCACAAATGAACAAGTGGCTGATGCTTTTCGACCTCACGGCGAATCGAAGTACTCCCAGCTCCAATCATGACGGCCTGTCCCTTATCAAAAACAGGCTTCGGGGGAAAGACGGAATCGTCCAGTTTCGGGCAAGTATCTAGCCCGCAGTTTATGGGAGGTACATGAACATTGAACACACAGTTCGCTATATCAGCTACAGAAGAGACAAGTTTCTCTGTTACAGCTTCAAGATCTTCCTCAGTATGATCTCGGGGACATTTCCAAGGGGTGGGGTTGCTCCAACCCAGGTTCACCATTTCGTGGACCTCGTCAATTTTGATGACCTTGTTGTCGGAATTCTTCACATGAGGTGTGTCTCTGACGGCATCAACAATTTCTTGATAGTCGTCATTTCCGCCCGTTAGGTAACAAGTAACGCCCAGGTCCGAGAGGAAAGGTTCAGCACGATCAACCCATTTTACTAAGGTGTCCTTCATCGTGGCCATGAAGAGCTTGTCTACTTTCTCTTTAGAGGCTTTGAGTTCCTCCATCTCTCCCTTGCTACAATGGTAGTAGTAATAACCACTATCAGTTATTTCCCGCTCCAAAGACTTGACCTCTTCGCCCGCCCGCACAGTTTTTCCACCAAGATAGTCTGCTTTGAACGTCCCGTCTTCGAGGTCTACGATTGGTACAAGCATCTTGCCGGTTAGGTCTCCGCCAAGAACTAAGACGTCCACTTTGTAGAACTTCGCGGCGCTCAACAACTTCTCATAACAACGTCCCGACCCGTGTAAATCGGTTGCAAAGAAGATCTTTGTGAACTTCTTATCTGGCATGCCCCTGCATCCCCGATGATGGCGTAGTATGCGGAATAGTACTAGAACGTATCTCCCGGAATCCTAACCCGGAAGGTCTGATTCACCCAGCAAATTCAGCGATCCAGTACGTACTGCGATTCTGAGGCGTCCATCTTGATTGCAAAACCACGTTGAATATCAGAGCATTCATTAAGTCTCTGTTGGAATTCGTATGTCACGGTGGATGACTCTTTGTTCTATGTTCCAAGTCGAACACGCCTCGATGAGATGACACGATTACTAGTAAACACGGCCATGGGTCGCGAGAAAGCTGACCTAGTCGTTCGAAATGCTTCACTAGTGAATGTCAATTCCGGTGAGATTATCACTAAACAAGATATTGCAATGAAGAGAGACCGTATAGCACTAGTGGGAAACGCGCAGGCTACGATCGGCCCTTCTAGCGTGGTGGTCGACGCTAACGAAAGATATGTGGTCCCAGGTTTCATCGACGGCCACGTCCACATCGAGAGTGCGATGGTCACAGCCACTGAATTTGCTAGGGCAGTACTACCACATGGAACAACAACGGTGTTCATAGACCCGCACGAAATTGCGAATGTCCTTGGCTTGGAGGGCGTTCGGTTCTTCATGAGGGAGGGCCGTAGCCTCCCACTCAAGGTTCTTGTCACCTTCCCGTCCTGCGTCCCCGCGGCGCCTGGCCTCGAAACAAACGGTGCTACCATTGGCCCGAAGGAAGTCGAGGAAGCCTTAGGCTGGGAAGGAGTTGTGGCATTGGGTGAGATGATGAATTACCCGGGCGTGCTCGCTGGCGACGCGCAGGTCCACGATGAAATAGCCGCCACCCTCCGGGCGGGGCGTGTCGTAGAAGGCCACGCCGTGAATTTGCTGGATGGACAATTGGCGGCATACGCCGCTGCTGGAATAACCTCATGCCACGAATCAACAAAGAAGGCTGAAGCAGTGGAGAAACTACGGTACGGCATGTACGCAATGCTCAGGGAGGCGTCAGCGTCTCGAGACGTGGCTGACACTGTACGTTCGATAACCGAGGATAAACTGGATGCGCGACACGCATGCTTGGTAACCGACGACCGCGAACCCAACTCACTTCTGAAGGAGGGCCACATTGACCATGTCGTAAGGCGAGCTATCCAAGAAGGCGTCGATCCCCTCAAAGCAATTCAGATGGCTACCCTCAACGTCGCTGAACATTATGAATGCGCTAGGGAACTTGGGAGTATAGCCCCGGCACGCTATGCGGACATGGCGATACTTGACAACTTGGATGACGTGGCGGTAAGCACAGTCATAGCTGACGGGAAAATTGTATTCCAGAGCGGCAAACTGGTTGCAAGATTCCCCCAACCGAATTTTCCTGATTCCGTGAAGAAATCCATGCGAATCAAACCCCTGCCGAAGATAGATGATTTAGTAATCCGAACAAAGGCCGCCAACGGCACAGTAATGGTTCGGGCAATCGGCGCAATGCCAGCCACCATCTACACGAAGAATTTGGCGAAAGAGGTACCAGCAAAAGATGGAATAGCCTCAGCCAACCCCGACGAAGACGTCCTGAAGATAGCCGTCTTTGAACGTCACAAAGCCACAGGCAACGTAGGCCTAGGCTTCGTCCACGGCCTAGGAGTCAAAGGGGGAGCAGTTGCCTCCACCGTGGCACATGATGGTCATAACCTCGTCGTCGCCGGCGCAAGTGATCCCGACATGATCTTTGCAGCCAACGCACTAATCGAAACCGATGGAGGTTTGATTGCAGTAAAGCAGCGGAAAATCGTGGCCCAAGTACCGCTTCCCATAGCAGGTCTCATGTCAGATAAATCAGTGGAAGTCGTTTCAGAGCAAATCGAAACCCTCAAAGAAGCTTGGGGTCAACTTGGCAGCACGTTGCCTTCCCCGTACATAACGCTCGCATTCACTACGCTATCCGTTATCCCCGAACTTAGAATCACCGACAAGGGACTACTGGACACGGTAAATTTCAAGTTCGTAAACCCAATTGTCGAGTAACCCGATGGTCACACCTGTTAGGAGGGTTCAAATGCGTCAATCATGGCTTCAACATCATCGCCAAGGGGATAGAGTATTGGGCATGTGCATCCCGTGTTATTGTATTCCTCAACTTTCTTCATGCAATCGTCAGCGGTTCCGCTAGCTGTAATTAATTGAACGAGTTTGTCATCTATCAGTGCTTTCGCTTTCTCTAGTCCACCTGGTTTCGCAGGCCATCCTCCTAGTGCCGTCTTTACCTCTTCAATCAAGGATTCCTTTACTCCACTAGCCTTTGCGATGTGAGGCTGTTGCCCCAGGTATTGGGCGACTAAGGGACGCGCACTGTCAAGTGCTCTGTCAGCATCATCGTCCAGAGAACACACCACAAGTTGAGGCCTATCGATATTCTCCCACTTCCTCTTTGCCTTCTTCGCGCCCTCCCTCAGGTGGTCCAAAGCTTTACGATTGTATTCAGGAGACACAAGATAGTTCAGGAGTATACCGTCCGCTATTTCGCCGGTGAGCTCAACCATCTCCCAGCCCGTAGCTCCAATGTAAATGGGAATGTTGCGCGGAGTGGAAGGATCGCCGTACACAACATCCAGTCTTATGTCCCGAACTTTTACGAACTCACCCTCAAAGGTCACGTTCTCCATTTTGAAAAGGCGCTGGAGAACTGTGACGTACTCACGCATAGCTTTCAACGGTTTCTTGCGTTCTATTCCGACCTTCGAGGCCAGCGGGTCCCACCACGCACCAATACCGAGAAGGCTGCGGCCGTTGGATAATTCGTCCAGCGTCAGAAACGAGACGGCCGTCAGTCCAACGTTCCTAGTCCAGTTATTTATGACGCCTGTGCCCAGCTTAATCTTCTCAGTAACCGCTGCCATCGCCGCCAGAGGGGTGAGGGCGTCGCGAGCGAGACGGGACTCAGCATGCCAAACAGCTTCAAACCTTTTCTTCTCAGCGTATTGTGCGAACTTCATTTCCTCGCGAACATGGTGCTTGTCTTGAAGGTAAAGAGCAACTCGTTTCATGGATCGAACAGTAGCCTAGGGTTGAAGAATAGCATTGCGTATGAAGCGTCTGATTTGTGACTTGAGGCAACCTTCCCATCATGAGGCATGAAGGGCGCAGCAAATCTATGTGTCGCACGACGGGCGTAGGAATCGGTGGCAGCGTTGAGCCTTATCTTCGGTTTTGCTGGGTGAAGATGTCTGTCCCGTACCATAACTCATGAACGGTTAAGAATGAGCTACCGAGTCTTTCTTAGGTCACGATTACTCGAAATCTCTCCGAGCAGAATTTAGAGGTGTTACTTCGAGTGCGGGTCGAACACAAAATTAGTTTTACACTTAACGGGCAACCTGTGACAGTGCACTGCCCGCCTGCTTACACTTTGCTTGAGGTTCTCCGCGAGCAGCTGCATGTCACGGGACCAAAGGAAGACTGCGCTAAAGGCGAGTGTGGCGCCTGCACAATTTTGATGAACGGTCATCCCGTCTGTTCTTGCCTGGTGCTCATTTCACAAGCCCAAGGCTCTGAGATCGTCACGTCCGAAGGATTGGTTAAAGAGGGTAAACTGAATCCCGTTCAAGAAGCTTTCCTTGAGGAAGGAGCTGTCCAATGCGGCCATTGTATTCCGGGCATGATTGTGTCAGCGTCAGCCCTGTTGATGTGCAACCGGAAGCCATCGGATGAAGAAATTCGCACCGCCCTTTCAGGGAACCTCTGCAGGTGCACTGGCTATACAAAGATAATCACCGCTGTCAAGAAAGCCGCGAAGGATTGGAGCCGTCAGGGCTCATGATGCGTTCCGAAATTGACGTCCTGACTCCCCAGAGTCTAGACGACGCTCTCGACATACTTCACAAACAGGAACCAGGGTTGAGAATTGTTGCTGGCGGGTCAGACGTGATTGTACAGCTTCGAGACGGTGTCATGAAGGCTGAGAAGCTTCTGAACATACTGTCTTTAGAGGAACTCAGATTCATTCGGAGGAGGGATGATCAAATTCACATTGGTTCCCTCTCAACCTACAGCGATATCATCAATTCCCCACTGACGAGAGACCATGCTTGGATTCTTGTTGAAGCGGCGAAGCAGATTGGTGCCATCCAACTCCAGAACACGGCAACGATAGGTGGGAACCTTGGGAATGCCTCACCTGCCGGCGACAGCTTGCCTCCACTGTACGCCCTCGATGCCGTTGTCGTCACCAGAAGCAAAGCCGACCGACGCGAAACACCCATCGAGCGATTCTTCGTCTCCTACAGAAAGACCACATTGAGGCCTGACGAGCTCATTGAAGAGGTCTACTTCAAGCCAATGAATTCGAAAGACCGCGGCGCCTACATAAAACTCGGCCTGCGGGAAGCAAATGCTATCTCGATAGTTGATGTGGCCGTGGCACTGCGCGGAAGAAGCTCGAATGATTCATTTACCGAAGCGAGAGTCTCGTTGGGGGCCGTTGCCCCAGTAATAACACGAGCTCGCAAGAGCGAGAAGGCATTGGAGCGTAAGCCGTTGAATGAAAAGACTCTGTGGGAAGCTGCAACGTTCGCCGCTGAAGACGCTGCACCGATAGATGACATTCGTGGTTCAGCAGAGTACAGGAAGAATGTCGTCGTTTCATCAGTTTACCAGGCGCTCCATGAAGCATTGTACGGAAGGAGGAAGGCTCACGGGTAATCCTGTCCGTGTTCGGGTCAAAATATTCGGTGCGCCGTTGCTCGCGCTTGAGAGCAAAGAACTGACGCTTGAGTTAGGTGAAGACGCGACAACCCAAGATTTGCTCAGATCCATCCCGGTCAAAGACAAAGACTACCTATACATCGTTCGGGAAGGAGTAAGGCTCAAACCATCAACAAGACTCAAAGACGGCGATGAGATTCTAGTTGTACCGCCGATAGCAGGAGGTTAACTGCGATAACTGAAACCGTAGCGGTTGACAAGAAAAAATTGGAGTGGGTTGGAAAATCAGTCGTCCGAAAAGATGGTGCGGGCAAAGTTACCGGCGAGACCAAGTTCTTTTCGGACATGTCATTCCCAAAAATGCTCTATGCTAAAGCCGCCCGAAGCAAGTACCCCCACGCTCTGATTAAGAGAATCAGCACGGAGAAGGCTGAAGCAGTTCCAGGTGTTGTAGCCGTTCTCACCCACAAGGATGTCCCCGGGCTCAATGGGTTCGGCATAGTCGTACCCGACCAACCCGTCCTTTGTCAGGATAAGGTGAGATATCTTGGAGACGCGGTCGCCGTTATAGCTGCAGAAAATCTAGAAGCGGCAGAAAGAGCGGCACAACTTGTTGAAGTTGAGTACGAACCGCTTCCGGTCGTTTCCGACCCAGTAGAAGCTATGGAGCCAGGTGCGTCGAAAGTTCACGAAAAAGGCAACATACTGAGACATGAAACCGTACACGGAGGAGATGTTGATAGAGCATTCCGCGAAGCCGCTATAGTTGTCGAGAATACTTACCGCACTGGGCGGCAAATGCACATGTTTCTTGAGATTGAGGCTGGGGTCGGTATGCTCGATGATGAAGGAAACATTGTCCTCTACGTAGGAGGGCAGTCGCCGTACAGAGACCAAATGCAAGTGTCGAGGGCACTTGGCATCAAGCCTGAACGGGTTCGAGTCATTTCGACGCCCGTCGGAGGAGCCTTTGGTGGAAAAGAAGAGAACACTGTCCAAATTTATCTTGCGTTGCTCGCGTTGAAAACAAAACGCCCCGTGAAAATGGTCTGGACTAGGGAAGAGTCTGGCGTTACAGGCATCAAGCGTCACCCAATGATCGTCACGATGAAAACTGCAGCTGACAGAGACGGCCGATTCGTCGCAAACCAAGTGCGAATAGTTGCAGACACAGGCGCATACGCATCGCTAGGCCCAACAGTACTTGATGTTGCGGTCGAAAATTCCTGCGGCCCATACCGCATACCAAACATCAACATAGACGCTTACCTAGTTTACACGAACAACGGCGTGGCCGGAGCGTTTCGCGGTTTCGGCGCGCCACAAGTTAACTTTGCGTTGGAATCGAACCTAGACATTATTGCAGAAAAACTTGGGATGGGCAGGCTGGAAATTCGTATGAAGAATGTTCTCCGCGAAGGCGACATTGGGCCCTTCGGCTACAAACTACTTGGAAGCATTGGCATTTACGAAACACTCCAGAAAGCTGAACATTCCGATGTATGGAGGAACAGGGAGCGATACAAATCAAACCCGTCCGCGCCTTGGTGCAAAAGAGGCGTGGCAGTTACCACCGCCGTCAAGGGTTTTGGTTTCGGTGCGTTACCGGATTTTGGCGCCGCCTCAATCCAGATCACGCCGACCGGTAAGTTCGTTGTTGGAGTAAGTTGCCCGGAGATTGGGCAGGGAGCAGTTACTGCCTACTCGCAGATTGCTGCTGAAGTGTTGCACTGCGACATTGGCGATGTATACATCGCTTCGGCGGATTCGCTGTTGGCCCCAGACACTGGCACGTCGTCAGCTTCCATGGCTTTGGTTAGGGGTGGCAATGCTATATTGGCTGCAGCACCGAAGATGAACGACCTGCTACTAGACGCTGCGGGTAAGATTATCGGCCAACGCAAGGAAGAGTTAGCTTTCAAAGAATCTCAAGTTATTTCGATGAAGAACCCTAAGAAGTCTGCCACATACGCAGAAATCGCCCACTACATGCATCGAGAAGGTTCTGAGACGAAAGTCGTGGCCGGATTCAATGTCCCACGAGTCGATAACCCCGTGGAAGGCAGTTTAGAGATTCCGCACTGGTCATACATGTACGCAAGCGCAGTTGCACTGGTAGAGGTGAACACCTTGACAGGTGCGATGAAGGTACTCAAATTCTTCCTATCACCTGAATCGGGAACAATCATCAACCCACAGTCATACACGGGACAATGCGAGGGTGCAATAGTCCAAGGCCTAGGTTTCGCTCTAACCGAGGAGACACAAATGGACAACGGCATCGTAAGGACAAACAACTTCACAACCTACATTATCCCGACCATATGCGACATCCCAGAGATTGAGGTGGACCCAGTTGAAACCTACGAGAAGATGGGCCCGTTTGGGGCGAAAGGTTTAGGGGAAATCGGCATAATTCCCGTAGGGTCAGTTGTCGCTAACGCCTTATACGACGCAACTGGCGCACGCGTCTACACACTACCAGCAACGCCTGAACGAGTTTACAAAGCCATTAGAGAGCAACAAGGACTTGGCATTTTTGCGAGCAAGAGTCAAAGTTAGACTATTCCATGAACTGAGAGCGAGCGTAGGAGAGAGTGAAATCGAGCTTCAAGTCAACACCCTAAACGAAGTGGTGCAGACGCTCATCGACAGGAGCGGGTCTGTGAAGGACCTACTTTTCGACTCTCAAGGGCAACTTCGAGGATACACGCTGTTCTATGTTAACAACATAGTTCAAAATCCACCTGACCTTTCTCGGAAACTAAATGACGGGGACCTAGTGCTATTGGTTCCAGCAGCAGCAGGTGGGTGATGAGTAGATGCGCAGGTTTGACATGTACGTCCCGGAAGACCTGCCTGACCTACTTCATTACCTAGACACCCACCAGTCTGGAGTGCACCTGATAGCGAATGGAAGCGACCTTATCAACAGAATACAACGCCGAGAGATCAACCCCAAAACGCTAATCGACCTTTCCGGCCTAAAGGAATTCAATTACGTGAAAAAAGACGGAAACGTCATCAGGATTGGAGCACTCACAACCATCTCCAACCTTACCGATTCCCCAGTAATAGATTCACGGCATGAGGTTTTCCGTGAAGTTGCGGCGAAGTTCGGGGGGCCATCAATAATTAACGTCGCAACGGTGGGCGGCAACATTTGTGCCGCATCATCATCCGAAGACCTCTTACCCGTCCTCCTCGTTCTTGACGCCCAAGTTCGCATGCGCAGCACACAAGGAGAACGCGTAATGCGACTTGAAGATTTTCTGAAGGGCAAACGGGTAACCGACCTAAAACCAAACGAAATTCTCGTTGAGACCACGTTCAAGGCACTCGATGAACAATCTGCATGCGCCTTCGAAAAAATTGGGATGAGAAATTCACTAATCATAGCTTTTGTCAACTCTGCCGTCTACATCAAGGCGGAGAGAGAGACTAAACGTGTTGAGGAGATTCGAATCGCCTTCAATCGCGTGGGCGGAAAGACACCTCAACGTGCAAAAAAGACCGAAGAAAAACTACACGGACAGATATTGAGTGCGGAAGCGGTCGAGGACGCGGTCTCTGCGTTGAGGAGCGAGCTGAAGCTCAGCTCAGATTTTAGAGTCTCTGGTGAATACCGCACAGATGTCGCAGGTGTGCTGTTCAGGCGGGCGCTCGGCAGATGCGCGGACACGTTGTTAGGGGAGAAGATGTTTGTCTAAACACCTCTTGAAACTCACGGTCAATGGTAAAGACTATGCTTTGGTCGTGCAATCACACGAACGCTTACTGGATGTTCTTCGTGACAGGTTAGGCTTGAAGGGAACCAAGGAAGGTTGCAGCACTGGCGACTGTGGCATATGTGGCGTGTTGATGGATGAGAAGCTTGTTAACTCGTGTCTAATTTTCGCCATACAAGCTAGAAACAAAAAGGTCGTAACCATCGAAGGAATCGGAACCGCCGAGAAGCTTCACCCGCTACAACGAACGTTCACGGAATGGAATGCGTCTCAATGTGGATTTTGCATCCCAGCCATGATTCTGGCCTCAAAGAACCTCCTCGACAAGAACCCTAACCCAAGTGAGGACCAGATCCGCAGGGCAACCAGCGGAATCCTATGCCGCTGCACAGGCTACTTGAAAATCTTTGAGGCCGTGAAGGCAGCGGCTCATGAAATGGAGAAGTAGCAACCAATGGTTGATGATCAAGCCGCAGTAGAGAAACTCACGAAGAGCAGACAACTGCTAGTTGTGGGCAAAAACATTCAAAGACTCGACTCGGTCGACAAAGTGATTGGGAAACCAATCTACACAATGGACATCGTTCCAGAAAATGCGCTCTACTTGAAAGTTGTGAGATCAAGCGTCGCGCATGCGCTTTTGAAAAGGGTTGATGTTACGGAGGCCAGAAAATATCCTGGCGTTGCCGCGGTTGTGACCGCCCATGATATTCCTGGGATTAACGAGTCCACAGCACTTTTGCCGGACAAGCCGTTGTTCGCGACTGATAGGGTAAGATTTGCTGGTGAACCGATTGCGGCCATCGCATCCTACGACCAATCCGTCGCCGAGGAAGCAGTCGACTTGGTCAAGCTTGAGTACGAACCACTACCAGCAGTTTTCTCTCCTGCCGACGCTTTGAAACCAGGCGCCCCGACAATTCACAAGAACGGGAACATAGCCAAGCACATGAAATTGCGAAAGGGCAATGTAGAGGAAGGCTTCAAACAGGCGGACTTGATTGTTGAACGCACGTATAAGAGCCAATTCCAGGAACCCGTCCCGCTGGAGCCTGAAGCTGGTTTCGTGGTTCCGGAACCCGATGGTTCAGTAACGTGCGTCGGCTCAATCCAGAGCCCCTTCCACGTCCAAACTGGCATAGCCAAGATACTCTCGCTGCGGCCCGACCAAGTTCGTGTCATCCAAGCCGTGACGGGTGGCGCCTTCGGACCAAAATCCGATGAGATACCAGTTGATGTCTTGGGCATGGCAGCTTTGGTCGCCGTAAAGACACGGAAACCAGCCGCGCTGGCTTACACGCGCGAGGAATCCATGATAGGGCACACGAAACGTCACCCCTTCGTTACGACGTTGAAGGCGGGCGTGGGAAAGAATGGGAAGTTCACTGCTTGGGAAGCAACCATGCTCGCGGACACGGGAGCGTACGCCTCCCTAGGCCCACTCGTCGTCATCCGGGCATGCTTCCACGCGACGGGCCCATACGTGATCCCGAATGTGAAGACGGACGCTTACTGCGTCTACACAAACAACACGATGGCCGGCTCCTTCAGAGGGTTCGGGGGACCACAGTCACACTTTGCAGCTGAATCACTCGTAGACGAGATTGCAAAGAAACTCAGCATGGACCCATTAGACTTCCGCCTGTTGAACATCCTCAGACCTGGAAGCCTGATGGCGACAAGCCAAATCGTCGACGAGGCATGCGGACTTGAAGAATGCATTAGCAAGGCGACGAAGGAATCGGATTGGTATCGAAAGCGTGAACAGTTCAGTAAGATGAGTGGGACCAAGCGGCGAGGCCTAGGAATTGCCATACTGTACCACGGGAACAGCCTAGGCCCGGAGGGAAGCGACTACGCAGCAGTCCACATGCAAATCGACAAAGACGGGGCAATCCGGTTTAGGACGGGGCTCACGGAATACGGGACAGGAGCGACCTCCGGCCTTATCCAGATCGCAGCCGAAACCATGCACCTCCCCATGAGTTACTACAGGCTGGAACCGCCCGACACAGATTTCTGCAACGACACCGGCCCGACCGTTGCTTCTCGAACAATTACAATCGGAGGCCGCGCCACCCAGATGGTAGCCGGCACGCTAAACCAGAAGCTAAAGGACATCGCGGCGGAAATGTTAGGTTGCACCACTAGCGAAATCGAATCATCCGACGCAAAATACTACCAAAAATCGAAGACCCAACGCTTTGTCTCCTACCGCGAATTGGTCGAATACGCGTACAAGCACGGAATCCAGTTGAAAGAGGCTGGAACATTCACTGCACCCAAATGCGAATACGACCCTGAAACAAGCCAAGGAACAACATACTTGCAATACACGTATGGGGCCGTGACTGCTGAAGTAGAAGTTGACACAGAAACTGGCAAGGTGCAGGTTACCAAGATGGTTGCGGCGTACGATGTTGGCAAAGCCATCAACCCGCTATCCGTCGAAGGCCAAATCGAAGGGGGCACAGTGCAGGGATTGGGTTACGCGATTATGGAAGACCTAGTCCACAAAGACGGCATCGTCCTCAACCCCAACCTTGCAGACTATTATATCCCTACCTCACTTGACATTCCTGAGATCAAAACTATAATCGTGGAATATCCAGGCCACCTAGGCCCGTATGGCGCAAAGGCGATAGGGGAACCACCGATAGTTCTGCCGGCACCAGCCATCGTGAACGCGATTGACAATGCACTCGGAGTCAGACTTTACGAAATACCAACTACACCCGATAGGGTGTTGATTGCTTACAAGAGAGCACGAGAAGCTGAGGAGTAGGCTTGGGGGAGGGAGATTTGAAACACGTACCCATCGCGTCGGAAGCGGAGATCATTCAAGAAGCCAACAAATTGATTGAAGCGTCAAAAGCGTTCGCATGGGTAACGATAATTGGCCAAGAGGGGTCGAGCGCACGCCACCTCGGCTCTTCAATGATTGTAACTAGCGAGGGAAGGGTGATCGGAACCGTTGGCGGAGCCGTTGCTGAACTCCAGCTAATTGACCAAGCCATTCAAGCAATCAAGGAGGGAAAACCACGAACAGTCAAGATGCCCCTTCCCGTCTGCGCGGGCGTCATAACGTGCTTCATCAACGTCTTCCAACCCCGTGAAACATTAATCCTAGCCGGGGCAGGCCACGTCGCCCAACCCATGGCGACGCTGGGAAAACTGCTTGGCTTCAGGGTAGTTGTCGTCGACGACAGGGCCGAATACGCGAGCAAGGAGCGGTTTCCGGAAGCAGACAAGTTAATCGTCGATGATTGGGAAAAAGCGCTGAAGGAGGTACCAATCGATGAGCAGGCATACGTCGTGATTTTGACGTACGCCGGCGAATCCGATGAGCTGGCCCTTAGGACCGTTATCGGGTCAAAGGCAGCGTACATTGGGATGATTTCAAGCGAATCTAAGGCGAAGGCGATACTTGGCAAGTTGAGGAGGGAGAAGGTTCCTGAGGACTTGCTTTGCCGGGTGGTAACACCAATCGGCTTGGATATTGGCGCCGAAACTCCGGCTGAAATTGCGGTTAGCACGATGGCTGAAATCATCATGCGGAGAAAGAAGGCGACTGGAAAGCCGCTCTCAATCGCTGAGCGAGAGATAACTAAGAGAGGCTGAGCCCTCAGACATTCACACTCCGCTTGGTCGCAGCGGGGTGATCACACCCATACATTGAATGTGTATGCTGGCCAATACATTCGCACACGAAGAGCTGTCTCCTTTCCAATGGAGGGTTCAAGCAGCGGAGAACTGTGATTTTGTGTGATAGAATAGGCTGAGTTTATGTTCTGCCATCGGATTCCGTGTTAATTCGGGCTTATCGGCTGAAAAATCTTCTGCGGAAGAATGGGATTCTGGGTTCACTTCATGAGCTTCTTGTTTTGTAGAGAAGGATTGTGCAGAGTACGATTAGGATGGTTTGGCCGATGAAAACTTGCACTGTGCCCAACGGGAACCAATCCCAGGACCATGGTATGGTGCGAGGGAAGAAGATGTTGGGCATGGTTCTCGTGTAGATTAGAAGCAAATTATCTACTACGGCCATAATTATCAGCCCCACATTTGATAGTTTGAACAGCTTATTTGCCACTACGAAAATGCCGCCCAGGACGTACACAACGGTAGCGAAGAGAAAGTATGCACCTATCGGGAAAAAGAAGAAGATGGCACGGATAAGTGGCACGTGACCCACAGCCATGATAAGCGCGTCCAATAGGACAAGAACGGCGAACGCCTTAGAAGTATTCAAGGGGACCAACTACGATGCGTAGCTAGATGTTTCGCATTTAAACCTTGATTAAAGCTGGGGTACGTTTTGGCCTAGGACGGAGCCGGATTTAGCCGATGTAGCTTGATTTTCTGATGAAGGCTTCTGAGAGCGCCCTCAAGTTCAGAACTTGATCTGCGATGGGTACTTTTCCATCTGGGCTGGGCGTGACGAGCATGTAAGTGACCCCGAGCTTCCCAAGTTCGGCTACAGTTTCCTTGTTTTCAGCCATGCTCCCCGAAAGCAGCAGCCTACGTTCCCCCTGGGGGCTTGCGTATTCTGATTTTGGAGCCTTCGGGTTTAGGCCAATGCGCACACAGATCTCCTTGTCCTTCGCTTCAGGGATACTCCTGAATTCTGAGACGAGGTTTCTGAAGACGTCGAGTGGGACGACGTTCGGATGCCAAGCATCCCCAAGCGCAGCAGCACGTTTCATTGCAGCTTTGCTGTTTCCAGCAATCCAAATTGTAAGTTTACTTTGGATGGGGCGTGGCTCGAACTTCGGGTTGGTGAACTTGTGTGGAATCTTTTTGCCTTCAAACTTGGCATCAGAGGCGCTGTTCCATAGAGTTTTGATGAGTTTGATCGATTCGTCCAGCCTTCTGCCCCTGTCGTGGAAGTTTGAGCCTAGATGCTGAAACTCGCTTTCGTTCCAGCCCGCGCTTGTAGCCAGCATAACTCTACCGCCACTGAAATTATCGATGGTGGCAAGCTGCTTGACTACAACGGCGGGGTTGCGCATCGCCACAATCAACGAGGAGATACCGAGCTTCACGGTGCTCGTGATTGGGGCAAGGTACGCCAAGGATGTGATACTTTCGAATATTCTCTCGTACGGCGTGCCACTCTGGGCGGTCATGAGTATATGGTCCGTCGTCCAGACAGAATCGTATCCCATCCTTTCAGCTTCAAGAGCTACGGTCCGCAAACCATCGACGGAAAGGTTTTCCCCATAATTGGGTATACAGACGCCGAACTTCATGTTCCAACCTCAGTTCCCAACAAACCTTTCACGGCTACTATGTTTTTCTGCTAACGGTCGGGCGCGCAACGCATGGCCGATAGGAAACCGGGGCTTTTTCATGTGGAAACCATGTTCCTTTGCGATAGGCATTGCTGGCCTTCTTCCATGGGGTTGCGTGTGGTTTTTAGGTACTACAAGCATAGTAACTTGCTGATGGGCAATGTCGCTCGGTGACCTGCAGGCAGACGTTTTGGGTGCGATTCAGAAGCTTGGAAAAGCTTCTGCAAGGGAGGTTATGGAAGAGATTGGCGCACAGAGGCAGGTAGCTTACACAACTGTAAGCACAGTCCTCGACCGCCTACACAAGAAGGGGTTAGTCAAACGGTCAAAAGTGATTGGCAGGGGCGGAGGCAGGTACGTTTACTCCTACGCCGCGCCTGCAGATATGCGGGCTAACTTGGTTCAGAGAGCATTGAACCAGCTCATCAGCGCCTTTGGGCCATCCGTCGTTCCCACAATTTATGATAGCCTCGACCAAATCTCAAAGGAAGAGGCTCAGGAACTCAAAATGAAAGTTAGCAGAGCCCGAAGGTAGCACTGATTGCAATTAGGAATTTACGGCGCGTACTTTTCAGACCCGAGAACAGTTGCGTCCATCACAATCCCCTTGGCTAGCATGCTGTGCCTATACCTGTTCTTCAGAAGGACACACAGCCCGCGGGCGCGCTCCTGGAGCTTGGGGCTTATGCTGGTTTCTTCGATTTTTCTCTGGCTCTTTCTAGGCCTCAGCCTAGCCTTATGCTACGCTTCTTCGGAAGCCTATGAATACGAACTCGAAGCCGCTGTAACGACTGTTTTCGGGCGTGCCCTTCTGATCGCAATCTCCGCGGGCCTTCCGCTCGCAATCTTGCTGCGGCACATATCACCCAAAATCGTCCTCCGAAAAGCCAGAAGCCTTACCGCAGCTCGCGGTGAAATTGCAGAATCTTTCGAAGCACTACGGAAAGTAATGGGGGTACCAGCCGCGCAACTCCGACTCTCAAAGACGAGTATGCCGATCTCCTTCGCTGTCGACGCGGGCCAACCGCTGATTGTAATATCTGAAAGCCTTCTCTCGCTCCTGAAGAAAGATGAACTCGAAGCAGTCATGGCACACGAGCTTGCGCACGTGAAGAACTCAGACACCATGTTGAAGGCACTGGTTACAGCTTACAAGACGGCGTTGCCCCACGACCCATTAATACGGTTGGTAGAAGCAGCCTTCCACAGAGAAAGGGAGATGGTTGCCGATGAGTCTGCTGCCCTATCGACAAAGAGGCCATTGTCGCTTGCGTCTGCCTTATTGAAAATTTACGAAGCGTTTCCTAAGAGTAACCTGCGATCCTATGGGACGCTCTCGATCCTAGGCGCAGGCTCAACTCTTACGAGCCGCCACCCACCAATCCGCGACCGAATCAACCAACTAATCCGTTTGGCTGAGACTCACCGCTAGGAGTCGCGATTAGTTCTAACTCGCGTTCTCAACCCTTTTCATGATGCGCAGTGCAGTTAATGTAATCCACTTACTTGGTCTCCCCTCCTTTTCGAGCGCGAATCGTTTCGGTCGTTTTCTGAACCGATAACCCGCTCCTACGCCTAGGTCCGGATGTACAGCGTCGAGGGCCCAGGTGCCATCGGGACGGCGTTTTTCTTCCAGTATTTTCAGGGCTGCCCTTAGGCGCCTGTCGCCTGCATAGCCGAGGCTGGTGATGATATCTAGCCCTACGAGTAAGTCGTAGTAGTAGTGGACGGGATAATGAAACCGAAACCATGGCAAATATCGGCGAGGACCCTCCCTGAATAGTTCCCGGTCGAGATAGAACTCTGCTCCCCTCTCGACCGAACGCTTGATCCGTCGCGTCCACTTTTTCCTAGGGAGGGCAGCGAATGCGCTGAGGCCCTCCCAGCAATCAAGGGTGCCCCTGCCATGAGCCCGTTCGTAGAAACAATGCCAGCCACCGTCATCCATCTGGTTTTCCATTAACCAGTTGAAGGCAGCGAGCACGCGCCTATCTTCGCCGTACCCACAGACGAGAAGCGTCCTTGCTAGGTTGCCTGTTATACACAGCTCACTCCTAGACGACTCGCCTGGCGTATCGAAACCACCGTCTGGCTGAGCGTATTCGTTCAGGAAAAATTCGCATGCTTTTCTGATTCCACCATCCTTCGCGGTCAACCCCAAGTCGGCAAGAACAATGAGCTTCCAAATGGTTGCAGCGTACTTTGGCCGATAGAGATCCTTTCGTGATTCCCAGTATCCTCCCGGCCTTTGCGCGGCAAGAATTTCAAGCGCCCATCCGACCTTCGGAATGTTGGAATGAGCTTTTCGGACATCCTCGCTTTCTTTCGAATGATCCAGTAGATGCAATAGTGTGCTGTACCGGATGGCTGGCTGATTTGGTTCCAGCAGCCAATCCAAGACGTTTCCTCGTATTTTCATCTGCAAAATCAGTTGAGAGGCACCCAGCTGGCTAGCACGTCAGCCACCGCGGACTGACGAGAAGCTGATGTGGCATCGCAACCTATGGCGGAATTTAGCCGGTCTTCTGGTCCTTCTTATCTTTTGTAATATCTTGGATGCTGGCTATGCCTAACGGTGGGAATCCCATTGAAACTCCGGCTGTGGGCGTGTTCGTCGGGACGAGCATGAGGGTACCTTTGCTCTGCAGCCCAAGCTCATACAGAATGTTCATCCAACGTAGTTCCAGGGCACGGATATTCTTATCATACAGGTTCGCTGCGTCTACCATTTTCTGTGCTGCCTCGAATTCCGCCATGGCCAGCGTGACTCTTGCCCTGCGCTCGCGTTCGGCGGAGGCTTGCCGCGACATCGCTTCCTGAAGCGCTTGGGGTATCGCTATGTCCTTAACCTCTACGGAGCTGACCTTGATTCCCCATTGCTCCGTTTTCTCGTCGATAATATTTCGAGCCTCAACTCCTACCTTCTCACGTTCGGCGAGTAGCTCGTCGAGGCTGACTTTGCCCATGACTTCTCTGAGCGTTGTCTGTGCTGCCCAGGTTGTTGCGTCGAGGTACCTCTCGACGTTCAAGATTACCCTCTCCACGTCGACCGCCTGAAAGAACATTATTGCGTCAACGTTTACGGGGACGTTATCCTTCGTCAGCGTTTGCTCGGTACGAAACGGAATCGTTTGAACGCGCATAGAAACAATGTTCGGAATCTTATCTATGAATGGGATGATGTAGAAAATGCCAGGTCCTTTGAGGCCTGTGAAGCGGCCTAGGCGGAGAACCGGGGCGCGTTCCCATTCTTTGATGACTCTAATGCCGGATGCGACGAGGATTACAACAAATAACACGAGAATTATTCCGGCGATGAATTCAGGGGTCAGTAGGTCCTCTAACGCCATTAATTCGGCCTTCACTTCTGGGCTTGCTTCGGCTTGACTCTTAAGATTAGCCCCTCTCTCCGGACGATCTCAACCTCTTGTCCTTCCTTGATGTTTTCGCCAAGTGTTTCCGCCCTCCAGGTTTGGCCTTCCACTTTGACTTCACCCCTTGGGGCAAGAGCTGAAACAGCAGTGCCTGTCTTGCCCATGAGTCGCTCGGGGCCCATCTTCACCTTCATCCGCCTTGCCTGCGCAACCTTGTAGACGACAAAACCGAAAATCCCAGACATCACAAGCGCAACAGCAATCAAGGTCTCCCTAGCTGACTCAACAGATTGTGCGGCAAGCAACTCCCAGCCTGGTAACGGGAACATCAAGAAGCTGCCGAGAATAATCATCCCGATGCCAGCGAGGGCGAATATCCCAACGTGCGTTTTAATCTCAATCAGCGTTAGAATGATGCCGAGGATGAATAGGAGAACTGCGGCAATATTGATGCCTATGATTCCATACCCAACTAGCGCGAGGAATACCATCAGTGCGCCAGCTATCTCAACCCCATAGCCCGGCGTCTTGAAACCGATTATTACCGCATACATACCCACCAGAAACAGAACTGTTGCAATCAGAGGGTTAGAAAGAAACTGAAGTACTGCAATGCTGATGCCTGGCTGGTAATTGTACTGCGCCGCTTGAGAGATGCCTGAGAAATCGTAGCTCCTCGTGTAAGCAACAGCGCCGGTTGAAGAAGTCAAAACCAGCTTCCAAACTGATGTCCCCATCTCCCCAGTGGAAAGAACTAGAGTGTAAGGCTCAAGTTGGGATAGTAGGCCATCGAGGCTGTCAGCTGCGAACTCTATCACATGATCCCTCAAGGCCTCTTCTGGCCCGAGGTTGATGTTTTGGGTTATGAATTCTTGAGCAATTGTTTCGTTTCGGTCATGCAACCGAGCATTGTCCCGCATTAAACCGGTGAGAGCGTTAATGATCTTGGTTTCGTTAACGGTCTGTCCCGTAGCCGTAACGGGCTGCGCTGAACCAATTGTTGTTCCGGAAGCCATCACTGCGATGTGCGATGCCATGAGGATGTAAGTTCCGCCACTCCAAGCTGCAGCGCCTGAGGGTGTAACCCAAACCACAACCGGTATTGGGGAGGAGTTGAAGGCGTTCATGATGTTTGTCACAGAACCCAAATCGCCCCCAGGCGTGTTGAGCTCGTAGACTATGAGCCGAGCGCCACCCGCCTGTGCCTCCGCAATCGAATGGGCAACTAGCTCTGTGGTTGGGCCTGAGATGTCGGAGCTTATGCGAACAACGAGAACGCTTCCCTGAGCCGCCGAAGCAGCGGGCTGTAGACCCGCCATTAGGACGAATGCCAGTACCCCAATCAGAAAGAAAGACCGCATGTCCCGGCTTCTCCATGTGGGTACGAAGATAGCTTGCTTTAAAGTGTGCTTCGAGGTTACGACCGAAAGAATTCGTGGCAGAATCAGGAACAATCTCGATGAAATACCCGACTTCCCGAACCCAAATCATGATGGTAAGGATCATCGGCAGGCGATTTCCAGTTAAAGTTTGGAAAGCTGGGTCCCCTTTTGAAACGCTTGTTCACACGATACTCTCGCAGAACACGAATGACCGAAACAGCGATGCAGCTATGAGGAAACTGCGGAAACGCTACAGGATTACCCCACAAGTGCTATCGAAGGTTAGGGTGAGGGAGCTCATTCCTCTCATTCGCTCTGCCGGATTGTACAAGTCTAAGGCGCCCAGGATTAAGGAAGTTTCAAGGATCGTCAAGGAGCAGTATGGCGGGCGACTCGCACCGATTCTGAACCTTCCGTACGCGGAGGCGAAGGAGAAGCTCATGGCGATGCCTGGAGTGGGGCCGAAGACGGCTGACATTCTGCTTGCATTCGTGGCAAAGAACCCAGTGATCCCGGTTGACACACATATTGCCCGCGTTACTAAACGGCTTGGGATCGCTCCGGCCAACGCCAATTACGAGACGACGCGGACCTCGTTGGAGGCGTTGATTCCTCCGAAGGACCGAGTGAAGTTGCATCTGTCGGTTATCGCATTTGGCCGCGAAATTTGTAAGGCGCCAAGGCCGCGATGCGCCATCTGCCCGGTGAGTGAATGGTGTCCGAGCAGCACAGTGTAGCATTAATCAACGGATTTTTCGTGTTAACAACACTTTTTAGCGAAAGGCGTTGACTGCATTAGTCGGTGGCTTCTTAGTGCCAGAAATAGCAGATGAGGACATACCGTTCTTTGCTGAAGTGACGGCAGGCGGCAGAATAACCATACCAGAAGAAATCCGCAAGATATTCGAAATCAAAGATGGCGACCCGGTATTCTGCAGGCTGAAGATCATGCACAAGAAAAAGAACAATACTCCCGCTAAAGAAGCCAAGACAGCTACTTGACTTGCGCCGTCGATAGTATTGTTCGCCCGAGTGGAGTCAGCCTTACTCTGAGCCTTCCGCGTTTTCCGCGCTCAACTTCAACAAGGCCTAGTTCCTCCAAGCCTTGGCTGTCTTCTGAACCCCTGATATGATAACTTAGCAGCGGTTTTCCGTGCTTCGACACCCCGCTAAGCTTCTCCAGGCTCTCGACATCGCCGCCTGACTGCTCGATGGCTCGCAGTATTTCCATTTTAGGTTCGGTGACTACCTGCGTGTAACTGAATTTCATTACTGGCAGGACTGCCGGCTGCTCACCGATTACGTCGAATGCTTTGATTCCATAAACAAATGCTGCGGTGACACCGGCGCACGTCAAATGCTTATCTGCGGAGCCGACGTTTATGATGAAATCCTCGTAGCTCTCGGATTCTTTGCGCACGATCTGACCCACCGCGTCAAGCATAGTGGGTATGGTATCGTCTTTCACTTGCACGACATCGACAAGGAGTTTCAATGTGTCTGTAAGCTTTCCCGAAAGGGCATTTGCTTGGGTTGCGTAATCGGGGGACGCGATTAGGATGAGTTTATGAGCGGGGAAGTTTCTGAGCCCAACAAGAACTGGGTCATCGCTGCCGCCGAGAACAGAAATCTGAAGAGTCTTCAACGGCATGGTTCGTCGCTTCTATTCACATATAATTAAACGCTTACAAATTTCCTTATACGAACGACCACCCGTTGTTCACGCGTGGGGGAAAGAAGTTGGCTAGAGCTTATTCGAGGCGAATCTCGAGTGCTGGCTCAATCATTTTCATCTCACCACTCTACGTTTCGGTCTTTTTGATGAGGTTCAGCTTCGGCCTAGTCCTCTTCACACTCCCAATCTACCTTCCCAAACAGGAGTTCTCGAACTTCGTAGTGGGAATCATTGCAGCCGCATATCCAGTTACCGAGATTATCGCTGCTCCGGCAATCGGAGTATTAGTGGATAGGTTTGGGAGAAGAAGATGGATTTACCTTGGGTTGACGCTTTCAACCTTGGCTTTGTTTGCCTTCACGCTGAATACCGCGGTAGGCTATCTCGTCATCGTACACGCCATTCAAGGGTTGGCCGCAGCGATGATCGTCGTCAGCACCTTGACGATGGTGACCGACGTGAGCACAGCTGGGAACCGTGGCCGCGAAATGGGAATATACGATTTCGCCAACCTCGGCGGATACGTGGTCGGTATCTTTGCAGCTGGAGTTCTGGTGCGAACACACTCGCTAGTCGCTCCGTTTTACTTCGCCTCAGCGTTGGCAGCGGTTGGAGCCACCTTCGCCTACTTGAGAGTTAAGGAAAGGGGGACTCACAGCAGGCATTCTGCATTGTCTCCGATCCGGACGCTCAGACTTCTCCTAGGCGACAGGCGCGCGGCAGCGATGTTTCCGATATGGTTGTCAGTGACGACGTTTATCGGGATGGCATTGACATTCGGTCCGCGCTTCGGACCTTCGCCGCTTTTCACAAGTTTCTTGATCGCGGGCGTGGTCCTGATTCTAGCGTTTTCGCAACCATTCTTCGGCCATCTTTCAGATCGGTACGGCCGGGATAGGCTGATGATGCTGGGAATGGTTTCACTTATCGGCCTTTTCGCAACAGTGATCACAATGTTTAGGCGCCGTTTGGATCTGTTGTATGTCGCACCTTTCTTAGCCCTATTTGGGGTTGGAAGCTTTGCTTTTGCCCCCGCAGCCCTGGCATCGCTTGGGGACCTTGCTCCGGAGCGGGGCCGTGGAACGACGATGGGCATTTACAGCGTGGTGATAAGTTTGGGAACGATCATAGGACCATTACTTGGCGGGTACCTACTCGACCGGTACGGCCTCTCAAGCCTTTTCTACGCGGGCCTCGTGATCCTCATAGCTGCAATGACCTTCGCAATTATCATAATAGGGCCGGACTTCAGAAACCTCAAACCTCTCTCCTGGAGAGGTGGGAAATCACGTCCATCTTCGTGAGGACACCTATCGCTTTCCCATCTTGGACCACAACCACCGCGTTGTGTTCGCCAGTAAGTTGCTTGTAGAGATCGGATATCTCAGCCTTAGCATTGATTGTGGGAAGGGGCTGATCCATAATTTCCTGAACTGACTGCGTTAGTGAAGCCTCCCTCGTTAGAAGCTTCTTCATTATTGTATCGTCATGGACTGTACCCAGAACATGGCCCTCTTCAACTACCGGTAGCTGGGATACGTCGAACTTCCGCATCAATTCAACTGCCTTCGTCAATGTGTCATTTAGCGTCACGGAAATCATCGATGGAACCCCACTAGGTTTCGCTTTCAGTATCAATTCCACTGTGAGCCTCTCCGTCCTTTCTGCCTCAATATAGCCCAGCTCGAGCATCCATTCGTCTGAGTACATTTTGCTGAGATAGTTGCGGCCGGTGTCTGGGAGAATCACTACAACCAGCTTATCCTGCGGGAGTTTGGCAGTGACTTGAAGCGTTGCGTACATAGCTGCCCCAGCTGAACCGCCGACGAAGAGACCTTCTTCCCTTGCCAAACGTCGTGCCGTTAGAAACGAATCCTTGTCGCTAACGGATATGACTTCGTCAACGTAGTCAAGAACGAGAGTTTTGGGCATGAAGTCTTCACCTATGCCTTCGACTTTGTAGGGATGAATGGGCTCCTCGACTTTGTAGTACCGCGGATAGAAGATCGAACCTTCTGGGTCTACGCCCACGATCCTAATTTCAGGCTTCTTTTCTTTCAGAAACTTGCCTACCCCAGTAACAGTCCCACCTGTCCCCATTCCGACGACAACGACATCCACCTTCCCGTCGGTCTGCTTCCAAATCTCAGGCCCCGTCGTCTTGTAATGGACCAATGGATTGTTTGGGTTCATGTATTGGTCAGGCATGTAGGCGTTCGGCGTTTCTCGTGCGATTCGCTTTGCAACATTGTAGTAGTTCTCTGGCGAATCAGGAGGCACGTTTGTGGGTGCAATTACAACCCGTCCGCCGAGAGCACGAAGTAGGCGCCTCTTTTCCTCACTCATCTTGTCAGGCATCGTGAAGATAGCCCTGTACCCTCGAATGGTGGCAGTAAGAACCAAACCCATGCCCGTGTTTCCGGACGTTGGCTCAACGATTGTGCCACCAGGCTTCAGCAATCCCTTTCGTTCGGCATCATCAATCATGGCGACCCCTATGCGATCCTTCACACTGCCTCCGGGATTCAAGTACTCAAGTTTCGCGAGGATAAGGCACCGGGCGCCGTTAGTGACTTTGTTTACCCTAACCAGTGGGGTTTTGCCGATTAAGCTGAGAATATTCTCATAGTACTCCAAAGCCGATCAACCTGTTGAATCAGCCATGGAAAGCTATAGCTTATGCCTCGCCTGAATTGCATAATCAATAAATCGGACCGAGCCTCCCTCCCCACTCATGGAAGCCGTATTCCTCATTCAACCCTGGGTCCAAGCTAGTACGGCAATGGACTGTTGCAAACTCTGCTACCAAGAGAGGGAAGGCAAGAGTCACTTAGAGTGCAAACGGGCACACTTAGCCGCGTACAATTCCCTCATCGCAGTTCTCAAGCTTGAGAAAGGCTCAGATTTCGAAATAGCTCTGAAGCGAACAGAAGAAGCAAAGGAGAAATGCATCTCAACCGCAAAGCCTGACGAACACTGCCATGGAAAATCCCAGGAAGCGTTGAAGTACACTCTGGGACTCTACGACAAAATTCTAGAAGAGTACAAGAAGAAGCTGCCAAGTAGGCCGCCACCCCCCCGTATGTAGAAGACATCTATTGCACATTTGATACGGACGAACCTAGCGGCTAGTGTATTGAATGCAGAAGAACCAAGCAGCGAAAATAGAATGGCTAGATTGGACAGATGAGGTCTTTGAGCGGGCGAAGAAGGAGAACAAACCCGTTCTTCTCGACATTAGCGCTGTGTGGTGCCATTGGTGCCACAGATTAGATCATGACACCTATTCTGTTCCAGATATTGCGGAGTATGTCGAGAGCAATTTCATTCCAATCCGGGTGGACACTGATAAGCGGCCCGACATTAATCGGCGGTATAATATGGGCGGTTGGCCAACGACCGCCTTCCTTACGCCTGACGGCCGCGTCCTTGGCGGTGGAACATACATTCCGCCCGAACGGATGCGCCAGGTTCTCAGAGACGTCAGAACATTTTGGGAGAAATCTCAAGGGAAGCCTGCGCCCGAGTTGGAGATGACCGAACCTGAAAGCATCCCAATCGGCCAACTGTCGCCCTTAATCGTTGATGAGATTCTTGGGGAGATTGCGAACAATTTTGATCCTATCTACGGTGGTTTCGGTTCACAACCCAAGTTCCCCAGCACCGAAGCTCATGAACTCGCCCTCTTGAAGTACCATTACAGCGGCAATCGCGAATTCCTTCGCTTCGTGGCCGTGACGCTTCAGAACGTTGGGCGCAGCGGCACGTACGATAAGGAGATGGGGGGCTTCTTCCGGTACTCTACGCTGAGAGACTGGAGCGTTCCACACTTTGAGAAGATGTGTGAAGACAATGCCAAGTGGTTGCAGCTGTTTTTGCACGCGTACCAAGTTACGGGTGAAGCGTTCTATGCGGGTATAGCGAGGGACGTTATCGATTATGTGAACACTTGGCTGAGCGATCAGGAGAACGGATGCTTCTACGGTAGCCAAGGTGCTGATGAAGAGTACTACAACCTCAGCAAATCTGAGCGCATGAAAGTAAAACCACCTTACATTGACAAGCATATCTACACGAACTGGAACGCCATGATGGCCTCCGCCTACCTTGAGGCATCATTCGTCCTCAACGATATGCCCGCTAGAGAATACGCTCTGAAGAGTTTGCGTAGACTGCTGGCACTTAACTACAAACCAGGCGAAGGCATGTACCACTACCACGACGGCCAACCCCAACTCCAGAACCAGTTGGCCGACCAAGTGCAGACTGCATGGACTCTTTGCCATGCTTACGAGTGCACAGGGGACGGAAAGTTTCTGGAATTGGCTCAAGAACTAATGGAAAAAACGGCAGGAAAGCTGTATGATTCCGAGCATGGTGGTTTCTTCGACACGGTTGTGGATCCCAACGCGCCGGGGTTCCTGAGTAAACCTGCGAAACCTCTTGAGGAGAACAGCGCCGCCGCCCTCGTCCTAACGAAACTGTTCCATTTGACTGGGAAGGAGAACTTCCGAACACAAGCCGAGGGCACGTTGAAGCGTTTCGTTGAGATTTACCCACAGTTCGGATTCATGGGCGCTGAATATGCGATAGCCGTCGACGCCTTCCTTAAAGAGCCTACAACTGTGCGAATTGTGGGTTCACCTGAGAGACCAGAAACGAAAGGCCTAATGGCGGAAGCGCACCGAATCTATGAGCCACGCAAAGTCGTTCAGTTCCTGGACCCGAAAAAAGACTCTGAAGCAATAGCGGCCCTAGGTTTCGCTATGACGGAACAGCCGACCGCATACGTATGCGTGGGAACAGCCTGTACAGCACCCATAACCGAACCAAAACAGGTCGGACCAGAGCTAAGCCGAATGGTCGCGGCCCAGATCAGGAAGTAAGTCCTAGATCCTTCGTTTCTAGTTTCCTTCTGATTTCTTCCATTTCGTCTCGGCGCATGAGTTTCCTTGCAGTGAAGCCAGCGCTGTCGTTCTCGCTTCGTGGGATAATATGGACATGAACGTGGGGTATGAGCTGGTTTGCGGCTGCGCCATCATTTATTGAAATGTGGGATGCCTGTGCCCCCAGCTTCGAAGTTATGTGTCGATTTAGAGCGTGAACTCGGGCGTATAATGCGCAGAACTCTTTCTGGGACAAGTCGTTGACGCGTGCAAAGTGCTTCTTGGGCAGTACAAGCGTGTGCCCGACAGAGATTGGATACTTGTCTAGGAAGGCAATGTACGCTTCGTCTTCATAGACGATATACGAATCGCCAGTTTTGTTTATGATGCCGCAAAAGACACAGTCCAAATCCACAACATTTCCCTTGGCGTCGTACCGGCTATGAAATGAGTTCCTCAGAGCAGTTAATCATTTTGATGGATAAGGTAAGCGACTAGTGTGCGTAGTTCAAGAAGCTCGGGCTTTGCTAGTGCATCCTCTTCTCGGACCTTACTCGACTAACCTCCATTCCTTGGTCATCATAGCCTCTGTCTCTCTCAGGTCGTTGAAGGCTCCATACTTTCACTTAACTCTCTAGTTTATTTTTGCAGGGTGTCAGTTATCCTTTTGTGAGACACTTTGCCGCTGAGACCTCTGCTCTTGAAGACTTTGGGCAGTGAAGCCCGGTTGAGGATACTTTTGGTTCTCGCCCGCAATCGGGCTGAGGATTTGACGATCTATAAGATTGCGAAGTTCAGCGGGTTGGATAGGAAGATTATACGGAAACATTTGGGCAAGCTAATCGCGGCGAACTTTGTGCACATGAAAAGTTACGGCCCCATATACGTCTACGGCATAAACGACGACAGCGGCCCCGTCCAACGAGTCATAGACCTATTCAACGAGGCTAGGCTACTGGCACAGGTCCCAATTCAACTGCACTGGTACGACATACGCGCCTGAAGTAACCTTGAGTGCCTTACGCCCTGATCAGGTCCTTAGGATCCTAGAGTTGACCGACTCCTTCAACATTCATCGAGAATCCGTATTCATCCCGCTTGGGACAGAAGAGAACGGGAGCGTCACACTTCTCCCCGATGGACGCCTCCGCATTGTATGCCCAAGGGTCATGTCACTTCAGACTTGGCTGGAGGAATTGCGGGCCCGGTTGGAGAAGATGGATCTGTCGAAAGTCAAGCATTGAGCATGTTAGCGCGCGGCCCAGTTCAAAATGGTCTCCTGTCCCGAGTCAATCTTCCTAAGGTTAGATACACGTACGCCAACCAACCGAATCTTCTCCCGGGAGCTTTCGAATTCAGAAAAGAGTTTCTTCACATATTCCCCCATGACGGTTATATCGTTGGTGTGTTTCGTGTGGGTTTTCGCCCTCGTGAATGTTGTGAAGTCTTCGAGCCGCACCTTGATACCGACCGTACGGAAAAGGACCTTCTCCGAAAGGACACGAGCGTGGACATCTTGAACTAGGGAAGCGAAGGCCTCCATCACCTTCCCCCGGTCGGCGAGGTCTTCTTCGAACGTTGTCTCGGAGCTGATCGATTTGATTGAGTAGGAGGTTCTTACCTCCTCATCGTCTATGCCGTTGGCCACTTGCCACAGCCGCGTCCCGTATTTCCCAAAGGCCTCAGTCAACTTGCTGGGATGCGTTGCGGCCAAATCTCCAATGGTTTTGATACCCAGTGTCCCGAGAATTTCAGAACTCTTCTTGCCGATGCCGCTGATTTTCCAAACCGGTAATGGAGCCAGAAATTCCGCGACTTTCCCTGGCGGGACTGCGGTTAGGCCATCTGGTTTCATGAAGTCTGATGCGATCTTGGCGACTGATTTGTTAGGTGCGACGCCGACTGAACAGGTGAGCTGAGCCTTCCGCTTAACTTCCCGCTTTATTGTCTCGGCTAGGGCTGTGCCTTCATCGAAGCCCGTGACCTTGTCCGAAACGTCCATGAATGCTTCATCGATACTCATCGGCTCAAGTTTCTGTGTGAATTGCTTTAGCAATTCCATGACTTGCTCTGAAGCTTGTTCGTAGAGAAGAAAAATTGGCCTCAAGTACACGCCGCTCGGGCAGAGCCTGTAAGCCATGGAGATGGGTTGAGCGGAATGCACGCCGAACTTCCGTGCCTCATAAGAACAACCAGCGACTACCCCTCTTCCCTTTCCTCCTTTCGGGTCTGCACCCACAATAACCGGTTTGCCCCTGAGGTCTGGATTCTCGCGCTGCTCAACAGAGGAGTAGAACGCATCCATGTCGATATGCATTATGACCCTGAGCAACCTGCCCCCCTCCAGTTTGGGCGCTTGCAAGCATAATCGAATCCCTTCAAGTTCGGTAACGCGCGCGACATGCGCGCGTACCGGAAGTACTCATGACGCTCATAGAAAGGGTTATTTGAAAAAGGTCTTTGTTGGGCTACGGTTTCGAAGTCGGAGACGCCATCATTAGAATTGCTTAGGTGCTATAGGTTTCAATGAAGACGACTGTCAACGCGATTGACGTTAGCTTTTTTGATGTTGGCATTCCAGACGCCTTGCCCATCGTTCTGATTCATGGCTTTCCTTTCAGCCACGAAATGTGGGACCCACAAATCCAAGCATTCCAGAAACGGTTTCGAGTTATCGCTTACGACCTTCGCGGGCATGGGAAAAGCGGTGTAGGCGATGGGCAGTATACTCTTGAATTCTTTGTTGACGACCTCCTCGCGTTGCTTGACTACCTGAAAATTGGAAAGGCTGTGCTTTGTGGGTTGTCGATGGGCGGTTACATAGCGCTGAGGGCTGTTGAGAGGAACCCGGAGAGGGTTATTGGGCTGATTCTTGCTGACACACAGGCTAAGGCAGATTCTAATGAAGCGAAGTTGAAGCGCGCAGCCACAATCAAATCCGTCAAAGCTAACGGCGTCAATGCTTACGCAGAGGCCTTCGTGAAGTCTGTGTTCGCCCCACAGACCTTTACGAGCGACATGGCTGCGGTTGAGAAGATTAGGCAGGTAATTCGGGCGAATTCTTCGCTCGGCATATGTGGAGCATTGTTAGCTTTAGCGAGTAGGACGGATACAACTGAAGCGCTTTCGAGCATCAGAGTCCCAACGCTCATTTTAGTGGGCGAACATGACCTGCTTACTCCTCCTTCAGCCTCGGAGGAGATGCACAGCAGGATTCCTAATTCTGAAATTCATGTGATCCCTAACGCCGCACACCTGAGTAACCTGGAGAACTCTGACGAGTTCAACATACACGTCCTGAATTTTGTTGATAGGCTAGTGAGATGAACCCGGAAGACACTAGCGCCTTAACCGCGAATATTCATCAGATTCGTCAAGCCCCCGGCTTTAGATCTTGATAGCGACTGTTTCGTTTACTTCAAGCACGACGAGCCCGACGACGCGGCGAAGGCGGCGGTAGAATTCAGAGCGATGTTGAGCAGCTAGTTCTCCGATCTAGACTTCAGCATTAGCCAGTTTCTTTGCTTGAATCGAACAAGGCTGTATTTTCCGTATAACCGTTTGCCTTTGAGCCAAAATTCGTAGATGTCCTTCGTTCGTCGCTTTAGTTTGAAACTTCCCTTATCCCATATCTTCACAGTGCCAGCACCATATTGCCCCTTTGGGATTGTACCTTCGAATGTGATATAATCGATGGGATGATCTTCGACCTCAACCGCTAGCCTCCGTAGCCCAGGTTCCTCAGGCGGCCCCTTCGGTACTGCCCAGCTCTTCAGTACGCCCTCAAGCTCCAATCTGAAGTCCCAGTGCAAACGTCTTGCGTGGTGCTCTTGTACTACGAACCGATTTCGTCCAGTTTTCTTCACCTTTGGAGCCGGCTCGGGCGTTCGAGTAAAACGCCGCTTTTTCACGTATCTATCCAGGCTCATGACTTTCAATCCGCTTGAGAGCGATAGCGGTATTACCCCGGAATGAAGCTCGCCCTGACTCCCTCGCAGCTTGCTTCCAGCATCTACGAGCGATTTTACTCAGTTTTGCTTTCCTATCATTCAACCGGCGTCATTGGAACCGGCAACATTAGTTTCTCAGAAATTTTCTGTAGGAGGGTTGGTAGGTTAGCTCCTGTTTTCGAGCTTATTTCCAGTATCTCACACTTGTCGAATATCTTGCGAGTCTCCGCGAGGACTTGGTCTAAGTGTTCACGTGTCGCAAGATCCACCTTATTGATGCAGATCAGTATAGGTACGCCGTGGATTTCTTTATTCATTATCTCATGTGACGCCGTGACTTTACGGGCCACTGTTTCAATCTCTTCGCTGCCATCGACGAAGAGGAGAATGAGGTCCGAGTTTGCTAGCTCACTCAACGAGGTATGAAAGGCGTTTAGCAGCAAGGGACTGAGGTCTTCGATGAACCCAATAGAATCAATCATGATGAAGGAATTGCCGGTGTGCCCTGTTGAATGTGTGGACACCCTTCGAGCAAAAGTAGAAAGCGTCGTGAAGGGTCCTAAACCTATGTCCTTCGATTCTGATGCGAGCCTGTTGAACAGCGTAGTTTTACCACTCTGAGTATAACCCGTTAAGGAGACAATTCGGAAGCCGGCTTTGCCTCGTTGCTCTCGAAGGCGCCCACTCCTTGACCTCAAATCCCGGAGATCACGTTCGATTCTGCTTATTCGTTTGCGGGACATAGCCTCGTAGACTTCGTACGGATACCTGCCAGGGCCGCCCCTTCCCATTTGTTCGCTAACAATGCCGCGCATTCGAATGGATTCTCTGCCCCAGGAAAACGTGTACCGCAACCTAGCCAATGCGATTTGAAGCTTAGCCTCTGGTGTGGCGTTGCGTTTCTCGAACACTTCCAAAATCAGTAAATTTCTGTCGAGAACATGGATTGCGTCGCCTAGTTTCTTCTTGATTCGGAACATTTGGCCTGCGGAGAGCTGTCGTGTGAAGATTACTGCTTCGACGGAGTCTTTTGCCACCGTCTTTGCGATTTCTCCTATTTTTCCTTCGCCTACGCAATAGGAAGAGTCTACGAAGTCTCGATGTTGTGTAACTTGGCCGACCACATTGTAGCCTGCAGCTTTCGCTATGTCCTTCACTTCATCCATACGTGGTTTAGTGCGTGGGACAAGGCATTCGACTAGAAGCGCTTTCAGATTCAACACAGGCCTTGCTGAACTAGTCGTGTTCACTCTAAGTTGAAACTCATTTTCTTGGCCGCCTCTAATCGCGCACAGGTTGCGCAGAGACCATTCCCCGAAGAGGATCCAATAGAGTAGACGGGGGCGCCGCACTTCTTGCATCTTGCGTTGGCTATCATTAATGTATCCTTCATGGACATTACATGCGTCGCTGACTATAAGGAATGAGACAAATGCCCCGTCTTAGTCAGCCAATCACCGTAAACCGTGCCCCATTTCCACACGTTGTGGAAGAGTCGGTGAATTGTTGATTTTGTCGAGGATCAGGTGGATCATGCACTAAGGGAAGCTGACGTTGACCGCTTAAAGCTTGAGGGTTGCCGACGCGGTCATTCGTACTCACATCGCTTCTCCTGGCGCGAGCTGCGTTGAGGATAGGAGTGTTCCGGGCTTATTCGTAGTTTACATAGAAACATACAGCCCCACTAATCTTAGCTCGTCCGCCTGTAGATTAGAAGAACAATTCCTAGAGCTAACGCGCCGAAACCCAATGGGAAGGCTGAGTTTGCAAAGCTGCTGAGTAGGGTAGGTGCATATTCCACGCGTATGAATTCAGGGCTACCAATCGCGCCCTGGTAATAATCCGTGTTCATGTCAGGTGTCGGTTGAACCTCCTCAATCTTCACCGTAACCCTGCACTGCCCACAAACTGTAACAGGCGCGGACATGCGCGGCGAACCATCCAATAGCGTCTTGATAACCACAACCGCCATCACGCTTTGTCCAGAATGGTTCTGAATCGTGACCTCGTCAAAGTAGACCCCGCCAAGCACACGGACACCGCTCTGGTTCGCCACAACATTAACTGGCGGTACACCCCGGCTCCAAAGGGCCGCGAACAAAAGGAAAGTTGCGCCCACAACAACGCACACCAACCCAACCAAGAGCAGCAGGCGAATTTTGCGCAAGCGAACAGAACTTTTCCTCTTCCCCTTCAACTCTCCCGCAACCTCCAAAACATGGTAAACTTGCGTTTTCAAGCTACTGTACGAAAGTCACGTAGGTCTCCAAGCATTATATGCGATTCGTTGCGAAGCCAGGCCTAAATTTCACAACCACGTCTGAACATTCGGTAGTTTCGGATGGTTGACAAGGACTTCCTCGAAGCATTGAACTCGGCCGTTGAAGTCGAGCTAACCGTCAAGGGGCGACGGTCAGTCCGAACCACTACTAGGCCTGTCTGGTTTTGTTCTTGAAGGTGGAACAATGTACTTACTTCCCATGTATGGTTTCAAAACCCGATGGTGTCAGGACATGCTAGCAAACCCAGAGATTGAGGTTTCCGCTGAAGGAAAGAAAGTGACTGCTCACGCCAACCCCATTCAAGAGGGCGCAAAAGTCGCTGAACTCGTGGATCGCTTTCAATTAAAGCATGGTACAGATGAGATCAAGAAATATTACGTCAAGCTCGAAGCCGCAGTAGCAGTGCCAATCTGAAAACAGCTCTTACAATCTTAACGTCTTACGTCTTCTACGTCCTTATACCACTTGGTCTTCGGCCCCACTCGGGCTCTAAGTTTCCAAGCCAGCGTTTTCGGTTGTTTGTCCAATATTGAGAGCAGCTCATGTATCTTCTTTGAAACGTCCGTTCGATCCTCCTCAGTTAGTTCCGGATACACGTTAAGCCGGTCCTCGACGTTCTTGAGGTTGCTTGTGGCAGTGTAATAGAAGCCCCAGTCGTTTGAAAGAAGTTTCGCTAAGTAGCTTCCGTCAAGGGTTTCAGGGGCCACCGAATTTCCGATGACATGCTCTCGCAGGAGCATTATCGTATCCACAATATCCTTCTCGTTAATGTGCACAATCTGCATTTTCTCAAGTAGCATGTCGGCGAGCGGTATGGTCATCTCTTCAAGTTCGAGTCGGCCTGCGAAGGGTATATCATGGTTCATTTCCAGCTTATCGAAGAAAATGTCAACGTGAAGCCCATTCGATTTGTTATCCCAAATCATTCGCTGGTGCCCGAACAGTGCTGATATCATTGGTTGATCCGCGTAACCGAACTCCCGCATCATCTTATCCATCGCAGTCCTTTCAGAATTATAGCCTGCGAAGTCAACGTCGGAGAGTTGCCGGTGCAACTTTTCGGTTAGAAAACTGTATTTTGGGCAATGGTACTGGAACGCGATCGCCCCCAGAAGCCTCATGTGGAGTCCACGTTTCGTGCCTTCCCTAACGAGGCGTGGGCCTTCCTCTTTCATCATTGAATCCAGTTTAGCTGCGTCATGAACTTTTTCCAATTGCAAGTGGCCTGCCGAACCCGAGAAGAATTATCCTACGCTATTTGTACCCTTCGGGGCCTTATCCCAAGGTGAACTGTAGGATTCCATCTTTGCCTATTCAAAATAACAATCAACCCGCGAAGTTTTCCTTCCCCGTACTCACTTCCAGGGTTGAAGCACAGGGTTCTACCCCACTTGTAGAAGCTGCGCGATTCGTGTATGTGGCCGTGGAGGGTTATGAGAGGTTGGTACTTGCGATCATCATGCTCACTGCGTGGTTTCCGACAGGCCCTTCGATTGGTTGTCCAACGTGTTGGTACTTCAAGTCCTTGTCCAAGTAAATTGCCAGATCCATACCAGTGTCGTATGGCGGAACGTGAATGCAGAAAATTCCCTTGCTGTGGCCCTTGACCTGCATGGCCAAATCTTGATTCAATGGCACTTGACGGTTTTCGCCATTTTCACAAAGGTCTTCTCGTAATCAGTCATCCCGCCAATTGGCAGCAGCGCGTAGATTACGAAATACCTTGCCGATTCATCGCAGTGCACGTGAACGGCATGAGCTTCACGTGGGTTTCTTCGCTTGCCGCTTAGAAATCCCACAGCGACCTCCTCAAACTTCGCGCGATTGTAAGGTCCCTCATGCGAGTTTATTCTGAGTGAATCATGGGAGATCAGTTCAAAGTTCTTCACGTTCCCAGCCTTCTTAACTCTGTTAAGGCCGTGGTCAGCGTGTTTTTCGACTGTTCCGAAAGTTTTCTTGGCTTTTTCTAGGTCTCCCCATGAAAGGAAAATTTTCACCTTATCAGGAAAATGGAATACGACGTCGCCTTCCCCGCGTCTGGCCTTAGGGTTGAATTCGATGCGAGCATCCTTTGGGTAATCCATTGAGAACCCGTAGACGCTAAACCGCTCAAAATCCTTCTCCATCAAAGAACGACTCTCGCTACATTACCGAAGTTGTAGGCATGATTTCCTCGAATAAGAGGATTGGGATTATAGTCGCAGCCAGTCAACATTAGGTGAGAAAGGAACACTCCAAATCCTTATTTTCCCAACCCCGTTGAGGTTTGGGTCTGATTTGAAATTGGGGAAAGAGAAAAGCAAAAGGAAGTTTCACCGGATATTTTTCGCAACTGACGTCCACGCATCTGAGATTGTCTTCAGAAAGTTCATCGGCGCTGCCAAGTTCTATGAGGCGGACACGCTGGTGATGGGCGGCGACATTACCGGCAAAACCCTTGTCCCTGTGGTACAGGGTTCCAACGGAAAACATCACTTCAACTTTCAAGGGCAGGAATTTGATAATGTGGCACCTGAGGACCTAGAGAACCTAGAGGGCCGCATCATGAATGCGGGCATGTACCCGTACCGGGTCTCTCAGAGTGAGTATGAGATTGCGATCAAACTTGCGCCCCTCACCAGCCAAGTACAGACTCCTTCAAGCTGCATCTTCAACGTACATGTACCACCCTTCGATTCTAATCTGGATATTGCGCCGAAACTTGATACGACAACGAACCCGCCCAAACCTATTGTTGAAGGAGGCCAACAAGTGTTGATCCCTGTGGGAAGCAACGCGGTTCGAAGCACCATCGAAAAGATGCAGCCGCTACTGATGCTCTGCGGCCACATTCATGAAACAAAGAACGCGTCTCAAATTAAGCGGACGATGTGCATCAACCCTGGGTCAGAATATCCGTCTGGACTTCTGCGCGGGGTAATCGTCAACCTGTTGAAGGATAAAGTGCTAAGCTACCAGTTTACTTCTGGCTGAAAAAGAAAGAGGGAGCGCCCCTAGATTGGAGGCACTTCTTTGTAGGCGAGGTCCAAGTTGATTCCGACCCTGCTCAGCCACCAGCGCCTAAGGAAGAAGAAGCCGATCCACCCTAGGAATATTGTAAGCATAATGGCTTCTGAGGTTAGGCTCGCGACTCCGAGACCGGGGATTGTAAGGTAGTAGTAGAGCATCCAAATGCTGAAGGCTGTGGCTATGAGGCCGCAGATCGTAATCACTGGGACGCCTCCCACCTTGTACTTTGCGATTGGTGAGCTCTCGTAGACTTCTTTCCTACTCCAGGGGAATATTGCGCCGCCGAAGGCTGTGCCGATGTAGAGAACTGTCGCTACTGCCGTGACTGCGAGCGTTAGCCCCAGGTAACCTGGGACGAAGTTGTACACGTAGCTCATCACGAATCCTCCCAGGACTGGGAAGATGACGTGGGCGACAACTGGGGTGTGGGTTCGTTCGTTGACTCTGCTGACGAATTTTGGTAGGGCGCCGTCGATGGACATGGCTACTGCAACTCTAGTCCATCCGATGATGACGTTGAATACCACCTGCACGGTGTTCAGTGGTATTCCTATGATCATGAGGAAGACTAGCAACGGGTTGTCAGTTAGTACGGCTGCGAGGTTGCTGAACCAAGGCGGGATAGGCATGGCGACAGTTCCTGTGATGAAATTACCGTAGGCTGCTGCTGCGAGCCATTCCTGTCCAACCGTGTTGATGAAGGTGTATGCGAGAATCATCATCAGCGCAGTGCTGAAGAGGCCGCCGCCAACGTTGATGAATAGCTGGTTCTTGAGGTTCCTTGTATTTCGCCAGCCTGCTCTTGCGCGTAACCGACCCAGCCTAGGCTTGTTAGCGCTACGGGTAGGACGAAGAGTGTTGAGGCCCACGAGAAGCCGCTGACGGGTGTAAAGCCGTTTTGCGTTGCTTGGGTGAGGACGTAGTGGTAGTAATCGGGTGTGCCTGGCGCTAGGATCGTCATTGCGCTGTTGAACCGGGTGATGAACACGCTAGTTGGTGTAAGGACGAAGAAGGCGATCATTACGACGAAGCTGAGGAGGAACCCGTACCACATCACCCATTGGGCCATAACGAACCATCTGAAACTCTTGATAAGAATCACTGCGGCGAAGGTTGAGGCCGCAGCGGTTGTTACCCAGATCCCTAGAGGGGTTGTGAACCAAACGCCGAGGTTTAGCAGTGAAGTGTTGTTCATAGTCAACCCTAGGCCTGTGAATAGCGGGGCGAACCCGAGAATTGCAGTCAGCCATCCCCCAAGTGCCTGCCATTGAAGGAAGAAGGTGATGATCATCGTTGAGACTATCGCGAAGCCTATGAAGGGTTTGAGGGTGCGGCTTTGGAAGACGTAGTCGCCTCCTGTGCGAGGCATTGCTGCGGCAAGTCCAGCGTATGCTACTGCCAGAAACGTGGTGAAGATTCCTGTGATCAAGATTCCTAAGGGAACGTTTGCGTCAGGCCAGAGGCCGAGAGTTAACAGGTAGACCCAAGGAAAGATTACGCCGATGTTCAACACGTTGTAAGCGAAAGCGGAGTAAGGTGACATCACTCTGATGAGGCCGGAAGATTTTCTTGCGAAGACCTGTGTACTTTTCATAAACCCCGTTTAGGGTTCTCTATGACCATATTAGACTTGGCAATGTTTCTTTTGAAAACGGCTGGCAAGAACGGAAGGGCTTTATGAACAATGAAACGACCAAGTAGCGGGTCAGCCTTTGGAAGTAACAGTTCAACCTTACCAAATGTTCGTTAATGGCGAATGGGTTTCTTCGGAAAGTAAGGCCACTTATGATGTGATCAACCCAGCCACAACTGAAGTCATCGCTAAAGTTCCGAAGGGCGACGCGAAGGATGCGTCCAGGGCTGTGGATGCCGCGCGTGAGGCGTTCGATAAGGGCCGTTGGCCTAGAATGGCCCCAGCGGAACGTGCTAGCCTCGTTATGAAATTAGCTGACCTTATCGAGAAGGAAATCGACCGTCTCGCACTTCTGGAAACCCAGCAGCAGGGTAAACCCATCAAACTCAGCCGCGACAGCGACTTCCCCTTCGCGATTGACAACATACGCTTTTTCGCTGGGGCCGCCAGATGCCTCGAAGGTAGGGCGAGCACGGAATATAACGCGGTTGGAACCAGCATCACCAGGCGCGAACCAGTCGGCGTCGTCGCCACAATTACGCCATGGAATTACCCGTTCATGATGCTTGCGTGGAAGGCAGTTCCGCCACTCGCAGCCGGGAACACTGTTGTAATAAAACCGGCTAGTATCACGCCGCTGACCACGCTGGAATTCGGGAAGCTAACTGAGAAAGCAGGGTTCCCGAAGGGAGTCGTGAACGTTGTTACAGGCCCAGGAGCGACACTCGGCGAAGCATTGGTCACACATCCCGGCGTCGATATCGTCGGCCTAACCGGTGATACGCTAACCGGCCGGCGGATCATGGAGCTTGCATCGGGCTCTGTGAAGCGAGTGCAATTGGAATTGGGTGGCAAGGCACCTTTCATTGTCTTCGAAGACGCAGACCTCGTAGCCGCCGCTGAAGGCGCTGTTGTGGGAGGTTACGTGAACACTGGCCAAGATTGCACAGCAGCTACCAGGTTGTACGTTCAGGAAGGCGTCTATAAGAAGTTCCTTGACTTGGTTGTTGAACGCGTGAAGAAAATCAAATTGGGGGATACGACAAAACGCGAAACCGACCTCGGCCCACTAGTCTCCGATGCGCAGAGGCGCAAGGTCGAAGATATGGTTGCAAGTGGTGTGAAGGAAGGCGCGAAACTTCTCATAGGCGGAAAACGGCCAAACTTACCGAGCCCTAACAGTAAGGGCTTCTACTACGAGCCGACACTCTTCGCCGACGCCAAGCAGGACATGCGAATCGTTCAACAGGAAATATTCGGACCCGTCCTCACCGCCCTGCCATTCAAGACTATGAATGAAGCGATTGACAAATCGAACGACATCATCTTCGGCCTCGCCAGCTCGGTCTGGACGAAAGATATTTTCAAAGCTATGAAGGCAGCCGCGGAACTTCGCTTTGGCTGCGTCTGGATCAACGACCACCTACCCCTCGTAAGCGAGATGCCACACGGGGGATACAAGCAGAGCGGATTCGGCAAGGACATGAGCCTCTACACCTTCGATGACTACACAGACGTCAAGCACGTTTACATCGACCTGACCGGCGACGCCCGGAAATCGTGGCATTACACGGTATACGGTCCGCAGTGAACATGCACTCGAACATACGGTTAACTTCAAAAGCCGCAACACTTCTGCAAACAATTTCAAAAGAGCACAAAAAACTCGCCCTGTTGCTCGACGATACAAGCTGCTGCTTGAACAGCAACGTTATGCTGAGAGAAAACGAGCCCAGCTGGCCAGTTTCTCTTCTAGCAGAGATAGATGGAGTACGAGTATTCGTCAACCCTATTCTCGAAAGGAGTCTGAAGGCCAAACAGATTATCATAGATGCCTTAGACTTCGCTGATGACAGCCTCTCGCTGGAAACGGATTACGAAAAACGCCTCATCATGTTGGTCGAAACGTCATCAACGCAGCTTTTTCTTTCTTAACCAAGCAGAAAATCATAGTCAAGGCCATTTGGGTTGCGTGAACTTTGATACCCTCGTGGCTGAGGGTTAGAATTAGGCAAGTTATCCTTCCTCCCCTAGTGCTGTTCATGTTGGACCTTCTTGGGGCCGCGGTCTTCTTCGGCCCTGCTCAAGGGTTTTGGCTATTCAAGAATACCACAAACTGGATTCAAATGGCGGCAGATCTAACCTTCACCGAAGCCGTAATTTGCCTACTAGTCGCCGGCCTTGCCGGCTCCGGCATTGGCGAACACGCAACGATCATAAGGGAGGCCAGTACCGCTCGCGTCGACATGAACCAGTATGGGACTGACCGCGAGAAATCTATCAGCCTAGCTTTCCAACTTGTCGCAATCGGCCTCATCCTCATCTTGCTCACACTTCTGTTACACTCTGTATCGTCATGAGTTCTATTGAGAAAGAATACTTAGTTAACGGCGCGTTCGCGATTGACCGTTTCTTAGCTAGCTAGGCATATGTCTTCACTAGCGCATCAAGCTTGGAGATCGCTTGCATCGTAACGACTTTCTTGATATCGCCGCCTTGATGATCCTGGGTCACTAGGAGTGGCCCGAAATCTTTCACTTCCCAGATCCACACAAGTTCCGTAGGTCCTAGCTCCTCGAGAAGCCTTTTCTTCACGCGAACAATCTTCGACACGGCCAGTGCAGAAGCGCCACCAGTGAACTCTGAGTATACTGCGCCAAAATTGGCGAGACCCTTCTTGCCAAGTTCGCCTAGACCGCCTTTACCGATGATGACCTTCGTCGCATACTTCTCTAAGATTGGGGGCGTAAGTGCGTCCATTCGAGTGCTTGTTGTTGGGCCGCCTGCCACAATTTTCCATTCGTCCCCAACCTTTCGTGCGATTGGGCCGCAGTGGAATATCGGGAGACCGGTCAGTTCTGGGATGAATGTTTCGAGGAGTTTCTTGTGCGCTTGGTCTCGGGCTATGGCAATATCGCCCGTCACAAAGAGGACATCGCTTACCAGAACTTCCGTTATCCGAGAATTGTCTTTCGGAAGGTTAAGTTTGAATTCAGTCATTTCTCTATCACCTAACCATCCTGAAGCGTTGGTCTTTCAGCTCAGCCACGGCTACCCTGTTCGCCCAGCAGCCGAATGAAATTGCGATGGGTAAGCATGCGGTGTGTGTCCCAGCGGTTTCAATGTGAACGTCGAGCAACGTCGTGTCTCCTCCCAATCCCATCGTTCCGATTCCAAGCTCATTAGCCGCATTCAGTAGTGATGTTTCGAACTGGGCAACCTCTGGGTCCGGGTGGCGCGCCCCAATCTCCCTTAGCAGGGCCCGTTTCGAGTTGAACATGGCCTGGATCGCTGAACCTCCGATCCCAATTCCAAGAATGTTCGGCGGGCATGTCTTTCCTCCGGCTTCGATCACAACCTGAAGAATATGCTTGAGGATGTCCTGTCTGCTCGCGGTTGGAACCATCATTTTGAGGTTGGTGAAATTCTCAGAACCAGCGCCCTTCAAAATCATCTTCATTGCGGTTTTCTTCGTAGACTGGTCAACCAAGACCTCGGGTTGGCTTAACCCGGTGTTCGTGCCAGTATTCTTGCGTGTGAGAGGATTGACGACATTCGCTCTCATGGCACTCTTCGCCGTTAGGCCTTGCATTGTATGGGTGAGGGCTTTCTCAACATCATCAAGATGATTGATTAGTTCCCCAGATACAAAGAGTGTTACGAGGCCTGTGTCTTGGCACAAGGGAAGTTTTTGCTCGTCACTTATGCCAGCGCTCGTAAGTATGGCCTCGAGCTGTTTCTTGGCAAGGTCTTTGGTCTCGTGGGCATGAGCCTCCTTGATTGCGCCCAGAATATCAGCTGGAAGCAGGGTTGTTGCGTGAACAAGCATCTGATTCAGTATTGGTTGTAATTCTTTTGAAGTAAATTCCATCGAGTGAACAACCGATGACCCTCTTCTCTTACACGTGACTTATGCAGCGCGCTTTTACTGCCTGTAAAGTATATTCCCAACGGCTGGTTTTCGAATCGTCCGCAGCTTTCAGGCAGATTTTACTATCGCAAGACGAAACAGATCGCTCCTGCGATGAGGATGATTATCGCGCTGACTGTGCCTATCTGAGTAGTCAGCTCGTGTGTCATCCCGATCAGACCTAAGCTTAGGGTTAGAAGGATTGCGCCGGAAATCATTCCTCTGGTCCCCGCCTGCGCTAGGAGTCGTTTGGTCGTGAGGCTATAGCAATAGATAGCAACCAAGGAACAGATTAGGCCGACTACGAAAACCACCGCAAATACAAAGCCGAAAGAAACCACGACGAAGGGGTAGATGCTGAATATCGGAAGTGCAAGGACGCTCACTATGAGGCTGATGACTCCGCCTATAACGAAGAAAGCTGCAGCTAGATCCAAGAATCCATTTTTCAAAACTGGTGTACTGCTCAATATCCCGCCAACCTTTGCCGCTCTTCCTCGTTTCCATGCCGTGCATTACAGGCATTGCACAGACACCATATGAATCTTTGAACCATTTTTCCACCAAGTAGAATCAGCCGTGGTCCCAATCATCATCCGCAATACAAGCCCAGGCATTCGTGTTTCGAAGCATAATACCTCGATCCGGTAGGTCAAGGCCGGTGCTGAAAACCGGACGGAACTCTTTAGAAGACGCCAGGCGGCGTGAACGCGGGATAGCGAGAATGAGAATCTGGAAGCAATTTTACGCTATGGTTTGGCTTGCTTTCCTTCAGATAGTTATCATAACCCTACCGCGTTTCACAATATACCTCGTCGATGGGCACGTCGCGCTAGGCCTGGTGATTTTGGCGTTAGCACACTACGACAATGCGCTGATCAAGAAGACGGCCGCTCCTAATCGGCTTAAGCGTATTGTCAAATCGACCGCCATCCTGGCGACGTTTCAAATAATTCTAGGCGTTATTCTCTATGCAAACCTCAGACTCAGCGTGAGCGTTCCCGTAGTCTCAGTGATTTCCTTCATTCACCTCGTAACAGCGTTGGCAATAATTACTCAAGCCGCTTCCGTTGCAACAGCCTACGACATGTGGGAGGAACATGAGTACACTGCCTCCCGAAAGTCTACTTCAAACGCTTGAGAAATTGGGTCCCACAGCGTAGGGTTGCGGTATGGGCGGGCGAATTCTTCAGGCCACCATAGGAAACCTGCCGGGCCTGTTGCGTAGTGGAAAACCCGTCATTGTGGATTTCTGGGCCAGTTGGTGCGGGCCGTGCCACGCTATGGCTCCAATACTGAGAGCCCTTGCTAAGGAGTTCGAGAGCCAAGTCATCTTTGCAAAAGTCGATGTTGAGAATAACCGAGACTTAGCGTCCCAGTTCAACATCAAGAGCATACCCACGCTCGTCTTATTCAAGAATGGAAGAGAATGGGACCGCTTGAGCGGATTAAGAAGCCGCTCTGACCTAAGGAAGATAATAGGGAAAATGGCTTCCTAACGCCTGACAAGCGGACTAGTTCGTTTTCTTGCTCATTTTCGCGTATCGCGAGTTGATGAGGCTACAGCCCCTAAGGCCAAGGCGGCTGTTGAAGCATAACATATCCTCATCCCCTCTACTCCACCTAACGCAGCCCTTACACTGCCACGCTTCCCAACTGTACCATCGGTCTTTGTTCTCGCTGGAAACCTGCCTACACAGTTTCAGAGCGGTTTCTTTCGGGATTGCGCTGGCGTCAACATGTTTCATTTAGTTTCCTCTCCATTACGACAATATCTTTGGTGATGGCGACCTCTTAAGAGGTGGGCTCTGACCGCAATTTCGGAAATCAGCGGCCCTTGTATGATTCCCCAGTGAACGCGAAGGTCCTAAACATGTCATAGACCTTGTCAGGTACGCCTTCAACAACGTTAAGCCCTAACGAACGGGCTACATCAAGCGTGATCGGGGTCGCGTGAGACATGTAGCCGCGCGCCAGGAAGTCCGCGACACTCTCAGCCTGCTGCATGTCCATCTTACCTTCCAGGAGCCACTTTACAAACGCTTTGGCATTCTCTATCTCTAGGTTTCCACCCTCAGCCAAGATGACCATTCTGTCGCTGATTGTTTGAATCGGTTTGGTCTTCATGAGAGTAGCCAAGGAACCCGCAGGATACATGCCGCCAGGCGTCGGAATTTGTGGATCCACGGGACCCAGTACGCTGTATTTCTCCATCCGAATTTCGCCTGCCGCCAAGCTCATGAGCGAGCCGCCGGACATAGCGTAGAATGGGATCATAACTGTAACCTTGGCGGGGTGAAATTTGATGGCCATAGCCATCATCTGGGCGGCGACCGCATATCCGCCAGGGGTATGAATGATCATGTCAATCGGCTTATCGGGAGGGGTCTTTTGAATCTCCATCAGCACTTTCACGGTATCCTCGATCCCAATTTCAGGGTCCTCGCCAGGCTCAGTCCATAGTTCTTTTTTGTGAATCATCGTGATGACCTTCGTCCCTCGCTCGCGTTCCAGATCCTCGATTATGTTCTGCCGCCGGGCAAGAATCTCTGCTTTGGTGGTTGGTCGTTCAGGAACGGGAGCGGTTTCAGGTTGCGCTTTCCCTTCGCCAGTATCTTCCTCTATGTCTTCTTTCGGGCCCTCTCTCGCCCTCGTTGCGTCTTTCCGTTGGCGCACCATGTAAATCACTGCGGCAGAGTTGAGAGCCGAAACAGCGATCAATCCAAATCCCAGAAAAAGTTCGGGAATATCCAACTCAATTTCACTTTATTGATATTGTTTACCGGGTATCTTTCCGCCGCCGAACTGGATTGTGTCGAAGAGTTGCATCACCTTCTCAGGGACGCCTTCAACAACGTTGAGGCCTATCGCACGGACGACATCTAGCGTAATGGGTGTGCTGCTCGCCATGAATCCACCTGTAAGGAAGCTCGCCACTTGGGTTGCCTGATCCTCACCCATCTTATCCGCCAAAAGCCATTTCACAAATTCTCTCGCGTTTTCTGTTTCCATGCGTGCGGCTTCGGCGAGCAGAATTGTTCCATCCGATATAGTTTCGATGGGTTTGCGTTTCAGAATTCCCATAATCAAGTTGGCCTGCATGTCGTCTATAATGGGCTCGCAGGGGGCGAGAATGCTGCATTTCTCCATCATGATCTCGTCAGCTGCAAGCACGATGTACGTGCCGTCCGACATGGCGTAAAAGGGAACTATGACTGTGACCTTAGCGGGGTGGTACTTTAGGGCCATCGCTATGAGGTCCGCTGCGAAGGCAAGCCCACCCTCTGTGTGAATGATAAAGTCGATTGGTTTGTCCCGCGGGGTTTCCCTAACTTGTTGAAGGATGACCTCGGAGTCTTCAAGTACTATTTCTGGATCTTCATCACTCGCGCTCCAAGGTTCCTTTCGGTGAATGAGCTGGAGAACTCTGCTACCTCGCTCTTGTTCGAGTTCGCGAATCAATTGTGCTCGGCGTGCGAGGATTTCATCTTTGGTTGGGACGCCAGGCTGAGCATTTTCCTCATCTTCGTCTTCTTGCTCCTCTTCTGTAGAGGCCTTTGGCGGAGTTGGTTGAAGGCGTCGCACGACGTAGAGGCTCGTGAGCGCGTTTAAGGAGACCGCGACAACAATTCCTAGGGCGAGTAGGGTGTCGATGTCTCCTACTATGACTCGCAACCTCCAAAGGTCTAGTGTAAAATCTGGGATTAGTGTAAGCCGATGGCATCTAAAGGTTTTCGGGAAACGTGGCAGGTGACACCCGTTGAACGCTAATCGGGCTCTGCAGTTTGGATTACTGAACTAGTTTTGGAACCTCTATCTTCGTAGGCTCATAATCCATTAGCTTCCCGTTGAAGTATGCATCATATGCTTGCAGGTCTAGTAGTCCGTGGCCGCAGTTGTTGAAGGCGATAATCTTCTTCTCGCCAGTTTTCTTGCACCGCAATGCCTCGTCGATAACATATTTGACGATGTGCGCGGTCTCGGGGGCAGTTATCATGCCTTCTGTCCTAGCCAGTATGCTTGCTGCTTCGAAGACCTCTGTTTGCGAGTATGCGACTGAGGTCATGTAGCCCTTGTTGATTAGCAAGGAAAGAGATGGTGCCTTGCCATGGTACCGGAGCCCGCCCGCGTGGATAGGTGGTGGTTGATACTTGTGGCCGATCGTGTACATCTTCAGCAGCGGAGTCATCTCCGCTGTGTCACCAAAGTCGTATGTGTAAACCCCCCGGGTTGTTGATGGGACGACCTTGGGCTCGCAGGCGACGAATTCAGTGGCTGACTTTCCTTTCAGCTTGTCTGCCATGAATGGGTAGGCGAAGCCCGCGAAATTCGACCCTCCACCGATACAGCCGCAGATTACATCCGGCTGCACGTCAATCATTTCGAATTGCTTCTTTGATTCTTCCCCGACAATCGTCTGGTGCAGGAGTACGTGGTTTAGGACGGAGCCTAGGCAATATCGGGTATCATCGTGGCTGACGCAGTCTTCAAGCGCCTCGCTTATTGCGATACCGAGGGAACCGGTGTTGTTCGGGTCAGACTCGAGGAGGCTTTGGCCGAACTTGGTTTTCTTGCTGGGAGAGGCTGTGACATCAGCTCCAAAGGCCTCCATCATCGTCCTACGGCCAGGTTTCTGGTCGTAGCTCGCTCGAACCATGTAGACACTGCACTTCAATCCGAAAATCGAGGCCGCCATCGCTAGAGCCGAACCCCATTGCCCAGCACCCGTTTCAGTAACTACACGTTCGGTTCCTTGGGCCATGTTGTAGTAGGCTTGCGCGAGCGCCGAGTTCGGCTTGTGGCTGCCGGTCGGGTTCACGTATTCGCATTTGTAGTAAATTTGAGCAGGCGTATTCAGGTACTTCTCAAGCCGCCTCGCCCTAAGAATGGGTGTGGGGCGCGGCAGCCGCAGGTAGGCGTCGTAAACTTCGTCCGGGATTTTGATGAACCTCTCTGTCGAAACCTCTTGCATGACTAGATCCTTCGCGAAGAGCCTCAATAGCGGCTCAGGGGAGACTGGTTTGAGAGTGCGCGGGTCGAGCGGAGGAGGAAGCGGCTCGGGCAGGTCGGCTAGAATGTTATACCAGTGAGTTGGCATTTCATCTTGGGGCAAGTATACGGCGTGTTCCTTGTCGACTGTTGTCTTCGGCATGGGATCGCATTTCCTGTGGAATGGTGTCAGCTGCAAACGTTATAGCAGAATTTAAGACTTTGTTGCACATTTCTGTACGTTAGTGGATGGTGTTCCAATATGTGGCGGCAAATCTCAGACAGGCTGGAAGAATATCCTGGCAGGCAGAAGGTTGCTCGAGCCTTCGTAGAGCTGGGTCTAAGCATCAAGGAGGGAAACAAGATCTATTGTGGCGGCATAGAATTGTCCGATGTAAAGATAGCCCGACATTTACATGTCGACCGAAGAACAGTACGGGACACGGCCCAACTGATTTCCTCAGACCCTACTCTCAACTCTGTCTTCGAGAAACTTCGTCCTGCAGGCCCATTCCTTGCAGATGTTGCCAGGTTCCTCGGCTACAGTGTCATCGAAATCTACGCCGACCCACATACGGTTGGCATTGTGGCCCAGGCTGCGTCCTTGATCTCGCAGGAGAATATTGCGATAAGACAGGCGGTCGCGGACGACCCTGACCTCACACCTGAACCGAAACTCACACTGGTCGTCGAAAAGGAACCTAGCGGGACAGTACTGCAAAAAATGCTGAAAATTCCCGGCGTGATCAAGCTTTCAACATATTGAAGCAGAGTTGAATCCCAGTTCTAGATGCACCATTCAAACTTCGGGGCGTTGTGTTCAAACTAGCCTTGTAATCAGCGGTGGGCTTCGAATCTCTCGTAATGTACAATTTCCTGGAGGGGCTTGCGATTCTTCTTGCGGTTAGTTTTCGGTTCTGCTGGATAGCCAAACGGTATCACGGTCACCAATTTCATTCTCTGCGGTGCACTTAGAAGATCCTTGACTCCATCCTCGTAGAAATTAGTGACCCAGCAGGCACCGATTCCCAGTTCCCAGGCTGCGAGAACCATGTTCTGAATTGCGCGTGTGCCGTCAATTTCTGGTAACTTTGCACTATCCATCAGGATCGCAATTGCTAGAGGTGCTTTCGCAATGTGCGCCCCTGTTGGGGTAAGCTCGGAAATTTTTCTCAAAGTGTCCTTGTTTCTAATGACGATGAAATGCCATGGTTGTGAGTTCTTTGAGCTCGGCGCGAGTCGACCTGCTTCCAGGATTCTCTGCAGGCTCTCGTCTGGTATGGACTTGTTTAGGTATTCTCGAACTTCGCGACGAGTTCTGATGCAGGTGAAAGTGTCCATTGTATGATCATCTGGTTGCACAAGCAAGAAATCGCGCAGGATATCATTGTGTCTTCTGGTCGTTCTTTTCGATTATTTTCCAGAGCTCTTCCTCGAGCGTTCCGCCGTGCTGTGATTTTTCAACGAACCTACCTATCTCACGCCATGCGCGGTCGTGGACGATTATGGTTGGGATTCTGAGCACATTCATCTCGTCGGCTATGTCACGGTTCTCGTCGAAGTCGATGACTTTGATGTTCAGGGCGGCGTTGTTCGCTGCGACGAAGACTTTGGCGAGGTTCGGGAGTTCGGCGCGGCATTCGGCGTTCCATTCGGTTGCGAAGACCACGAAGAAGTAACGGTCGGTTATGCTTGAGAATTTGTCGATAACATCGATCTTGGGGTGGTACTCCTGAATACGTTTCTTGATGGTTTGTTTAACCGTCGGGTTCTTGATGGCGTTGATGTAATCCGATAAATTGGGATGAGGGCCGATAACGTTGCGGAGGAGCGACAAGAAATCTACCTACAAAGCATCTTTCGGGTCGGCTTTTCAGAAGAAGAAAAGCAGCATCATAGGAGCTGCATGAACTCCCTTCGCATCACGATTTCCAACGGGTACTTCTCTTTTGAAGGATTTATTAGATTTTTGGAATGGTGCGGTTCTAGAGCTTACCAACTACGACGACCTTCTTGGCCTTAACTTCGAACTTGGCTTCCGTTCCGGTTGGCTCGGCTGTTCCGTAGACTTCAAGTTCCTTTCCAATTATGGTGCTGAGTTCTTCCCTGCCCAGCGCAATCTGAATCTCCTCTTCCTTGAGCATTCGTTCTAGAATATCTACTGATTTCATCAAGATGAATTGGGTAGGGTCAAGGTCGGAGATTGCGACCTCGGCTACCCCAGTTCCGTCGTCGATCTTGAATCGCCCGGCGAACCTTACGTTTCCCGACCTCGCCGAATTGCACTTTTCACAAATAAAGTTCTTCCCCGAGACCTTTAGCGGCGAGTTGCAGGTCTCGCATAACGCGAGAAGTTTCGGGATGCCAACGGCCTCTAAGACCACACCCTTCACCCATGTAGTCAAGCCCGGCTCGAGCGCTATCACATGTCGGATGTCCTCCCAAGCGGGCCTCTCACCCATGGGTTGATCGACCGTCTGGATCTTCGTGGCTGGGACTGAACTTAGCTCGAGCTCCCCTCCAAGTCCGGTCCGTACTCTCAAACCCGTGATCCTTACACGTACTCCCGGCCTTAACGGCGTAACCGTGGCGACTTGGTCTCTCCAGAAAGTTGCCTTCGCCAAACTGGTCTCGTCGCGGAGTGTGAAAGATGCGAGGTTCACTGTCTCTCCCTTGTCAGTTACGACCTGCCGGGCCAAAGGCTGATCGGACACTGAGCCTTCTACAATCAATAAGCCCTTCGCGTTCTTCAGGGAGTTTAGCTTCGTTACCTTTTTGGCTTCAACCATTTTTGTCGATTTTTGTAACTCGCCAGACCTTCCAAGGCTAAGGCTTATTTCTCCTAGCCTTTCGCGAATAGAAATTCCACGAAGGTCCACGGTCTCACCCTCCGTGAGTTGGTCAACGAGTTCGGCCTTGTCGTCCCAAAGGGATAGGGAAACTATTCCACTTTCGTCCCCGACGATAAGCCTTGCAACTTTCGTCGTTTCTCCTGTTGCTCTTTTGATCTCCTGGGGTGGGCCCTTGACTAGTACGGCAACTGACAGGTCTACCGAAGCAAGTTGGCCTGTGAGGTCTGCGACTTTGTATGTCTTTGTTACCGGCATCTTAAGGTGGTCTGGTGGTGTCGGTAGAATTTCGACTTGGCTTCGGCTTTCAACATGTAGTTCGGGGTGGCCGTTCGTGTCCAGCCTAGTTCTGGCATTCAGAACCTGTAGGATATCACCTCTCTTGGCCTCCCGCAACTCTTCGGCGCGTTCGTTCCAGGCGACTAGGGGCATAGTGCCTGATTCGTCTGCGATGGCGGTTCGAAGGACGCTGCCCGGCCGGTTCTCTTTCTGAAAGGTGTAGTGCCTCGGCTCCGCTTGTATGACGCCAACGACGTTCAATTGGTACGTGTCAGCTGCGAGTTTGCCCAGCGGCGTGAATAGTTCCCTGAATTCGGGAAAGTCGGCCGTGGGCATGTCTTGAGGGTCTATCTCTATGCTTGCGCGGTCCCCGGCGTGGACCTCAGTGTCGCCTGCTAGCCCTTGCCTCGTGTAAGCGTGCCCGATCCGGAGGATTCTACCCTGCATGTTCCCAGTTCTCGAAAGAACGTCGACATGCTTGTCCCAGAGCGCGCAGCGAACCCGACCAGTCTTGTCAACCAACACCAGTCGTATCACACGGCCCGGGGTCCCGTCCCGCCGCTGAAATTGCTGCGGTGGCCATGCCAAGAGCACGCGGCCTGATATGCTTACGTCATTAAGGCCACTCACAAGGTCTTTGACCCGCATCCTCCCTAGCTCTGTTCCACGAGTTTGGACTAGAAGTTCTTCTGCCACGAGCCTAGCTGCGCCTTCGTCTGAGAGTAGGCCGCGTCCTTCTTTCTTCTTCTCCTCGATTAGAGCAAGCACTTGGTCCTGGGAGAGGTCAGGCCGCTTGGACAGAATGTCCTCCACAATTGATTGAATTGAGGACTGGAATGCGTTCGCCCCGCTCCGAAATTCGGTTCTAGTCTATGGGAAGCGAAAGCTAAGTCTTCTCATTGCGGAGTTTCGGCCCGAAAACTGTAGGTACACTAATGTTCATTTTGCGGAACATTAATATGTCCCACGCCATGCCCCTCAAAGCTAGCGCGGAAGGCGAGTTGACAACGCTCAACGTGCAAACGCACGGTCGCGTGTCCTCGCCCTACCGCCATTATTTGACCTTCGGTAGGAACCGCAAAACAATTCAATCAAAACCGCGGTTCGTACACTGGAATTACGCATGGAAGCTCCATATGAGAAAGTAGGTAGAATTACGCACTTCTACTCGAAAGCCAATGTAGCGATCATCGAGTTATCTGCCCCACTCAACAAAGGTGATAAAATCGTCATTCGAGGGAGCACAACCAAAATCGAACAGACCGTTGACTCAATGGAAATCGAGCATAAACAAATCGTAAACGGCAAAGCTGGACAAAACGTCGGCATGAAAGTAGCCGGCCGTGTACGAGAAAACGATATCGTTTACAAAGTGAAGCTGGGAGCATGAGGCCTATCGTCATTTGAACGAACGTGCCACGTTTCCCACAAGCTTAGAATAGCAGGCAACCCGGTTAGCACCATTGTATCGTGATACGTATGGGAGAGGTTACTATCGAGGGAACAGTGTTGGTGGTTACGCCCATTCAATCTTCTCAGGGAAGGACGATGGTTCAAATTACGCTAGGCGACCCTCTCAAAGGCCCCGTTACTATGCCGCTTGATATGGATAGAGAAATGGCTGGCGTAACGATAGCCGTCCAAAGGGTGCTAACACAACTTCCCGGCGTAGGCCAACAACTCGGCACACCCAGGCTGATCGTCACACTAACCGAAGAGGAATACCGAGAAATGGGGCGTCCGCGGTACCCCGACCACGTAACCATAACATTGAAAGTGCAAAACTAACTGTCCTAGGTCGCCGCATGGCGAGAGAAGCACGGCTGAAGGCAGCAGGCGTTCCTCATGGAATATGTGAATCTTGGTAGAGCAGGCGTCAAGGTGTCGCGGATATGCTTGGGCTGCATGTCATTTGGCAATGACGCCTCTTGGAAACTTGACGTCAATCAGGCCCAGAAACTACTGAAGAAAGCAGTGGACCTTGGAATAAACTTCTACGATACCGCGAACTCTTACTCGTCGGGCCGTTCCGAGGAAATTACCGGCGAATGCTTGAAGGGGTATCGCGATGATGTTGTTATCGCGACGAAAGTCTATTTTCCCACCGGTGATGGACCGAACGACTCAGGCCTATCCCGTCGGCATATCATGAATCAAATCAAAACTTCCTTGAAACGCCTTCAGACGGATCATGTTGACCTCTACCAAATCCATAGGTGGGATTACAATACTCCTATCGAAGAAACGATGCGAGCACTTGACGAAGTCGTTCACCGAGGTTTTGCGCATTACATCGGTGCCTCAAGCATGTTCGCATGGCAGTTCCTCAAAGCGCTACAAACGTGTGATCGGCTAGGCTTGGAAAGATTCGTCAGCATGCAGAACCACTACAACCTCCTTTACCGCGAGGAAGAACGTGAGATGATTCCGCTCTGCAAGCAGGAGGGCATCGCGTTAATTCCTTGGAGTCCGCTCGCACGAGGCTTTCTCACGGGAAAGTACAAGCGGGGCGAAACGCCGAAGACCACTCGCTACGAGGCCGACCAGTACCTAGCAGGCCGATACTTCAAGGGCGAGGACTTCGACGAATTGGATGTTGTGGAATCATTGGCCAAGCAGAAAGGTGTGACACCTGCTCAGATCGCTCTCTCATGGCTACTCCATAGAGGCGTTACTGCTCCGATAATCGGCGCAACAAAGGTCGAGCACATCGAAGAAGCCGTCGGCTCTGTGGAAGTGAAGCTTGATGCAGAGGACATGAAACGATTAGAGGATGGGTACAAACCCCACCCTATAATAGGTCACCAATAACCCTGTCCCAATGCGATGCTGAAAACCATCATCTTCCAATAGAATCTTGCCTCAACCTTTCTGTCTTAGGCTATGTTCTCGTCTGCCTTTCGCAGTCAGGCTGTAGCTGAAGGGTGCGATCAAATCCCTATCAGCGAGGAATCTAATGGCATTTTGAACCACATCGTATGAGGCCTCATTTTCGAAGGCCTTGTACAGAGCAGCTAGGGGAACGTTAGAGTGGCCTCGCCTCTCTTCTTCTTCATGAAGGAAAGCGAGTATTTTCTCGGCCAGTCTCTTTACTTCGACCATTACGCCTCCATCCCAAGCGGATACTGATCGCCTGTTACAGTTGGTACGGTGTAAACAATATAGCTGTCGCTCGACCCGAGTCAACCCCGACGGCTTAACGAAGTGGCATCAAGACGATGCTTTTCCCTAACTGTGACCTTTCTTTTGATTCCGGGGACACGACGGATCCTTTCTAGTGCAAAGAAAAAAATGGGATTGGGTTCGTACCCTAGGCCTGGAATGCTGGTTGAGCGATAGCGTGTTGACGCGCTATGGAAGATGCAGAAACTACTGTATGCCTTAGAGCGAAACAGATGATGCCCGCGATGAGTATCAGGACAGCGCTTAAGGTGGTGAGTATGGTCGTGGTATTTGATCCACTGAAGCTCCCCATTATTCCCAAACTGAAGATTAGCAGTAGTGCTCCAAAAATCAGCCCTCTGATGCCTGCTTCAGACAGCATGCGTTTGGTCGCAAGCGAGTAACAGTGGATAGCCCCAAGCGAGCAGATCACGCTTATGCTCAGTAATACGAGGAATTCAGTGCCGATACTTGATGGTAAAGTGAAGGGGTAGATGCTGGCGATGGGAATTGTCAGAAGATTCATGACCAGGCTTACGACGCCGCCGACCACGAATAGGACAGCAGCGACGTCAACGAATCCATGCTTTACTGGCGAAATACCATTCATCTTCTTTGAACCTCCTGAGCGGTGTCTCTGCTTGAGCGGAGTTAATTGTAATTATACCTGGTAGAAATCGAGGTGGCTTGGTAGAAACTGTGGAAACACCTCCGACGTATTCAGGGCTGTTGCTAGCCTTGCGTGTTTCTCTGCAACATACCGTCTTGGAAATTGAAATCTGAATCTATAAGTTTCGAGAGAAAGACTTCGAGTTCGAAGAATTCCAACCTGTATTTGCATTTTAGCGGTGGCATGATCCGCTGGTGCTTAATGCCGACTGAAATATCCGCAAGCTGGAAGGCTGGGTCATCGGCCTCCGAATCCCCCAAATACATTACCGGACCCCTCACGCCCATCTCTGTTCGCAATTTAGCAAAGGCCGCACCCTTGTCCACTTCAAAGGGAAAGATGTTCGCGAAAGGGCTGATATTTGACTCAACAACGTACATGCCCTGCTCCTTGCAGAGCGTGAGCACGGGCGCGGCCTTTCTATGCGCTTCATCCCAATTTCGCGAGAGCCTCCAGTCGATACAGAAGGCAATCAGGTCGCCGCCCTCTGTTTCTTTTCTTTCCACCATTATGGGTTCGCGGATCTGAAGAATTTCCTTGAGAGTGTCTTGGTATACTTTCTCAATCTTCTGGTTGGGTTCGCGGACGCGTTCGTCGAGTGTGATCCTGTCACCCACTTGCATCTCTAATCCGGATGTAGCGGCGTAGCCGTGAGCAAAGGGTACACGGTCTTTGATGAAGTAAAGGTCCTTGGTCGTAATGATGCCTAACTTGATTCGTTTGCTGGCTTTGGTGAGCACCCGTCGTAGCCTAGGCGAGATGAACGCGTCCTCCCGCCGAAGTTCCAATGGGCAGAGGGTGCCATCATAATCGGAGAAAATTGCCTCTACTTGTGTCATTTCAACATGCTCTCCTTCACACACGGCAAACATGTCGTTATAACACTGGCGGCTCATAGCAGTGCCCCCTGAGCTCCCTTGAAGCTAAGAATTGGTGTTGTAATGTATCAGACGAGTCGCTCCAAGGGACAGGAACTTGTGGCTCAAAGAATGGTGAGCTATTTTAGAAGACTTGGCCACGAAGCACACTTGATCACCAGCCTATACCACGATGGAAAAGAGACGGCCAGTGAAAGCTCTCTCGGAGAGAAAGGATATGCTGAAGCGAATGATGGTGAATTGGATATCCCGATTATAAGAGTAGGCAGTTTTACTTCAAAATGGCCTCCCCGCCGCGTTAGCCTAAAGGACGTAGTCCACGCATTGGAGGAAATTGTCAATGAGTTCCGGCTTAATGTATTGATAACTCACAGCACAATGTGGAATGGGCCAGAGGAAGTCGCGAAGTTTGTAGAATGGAGGCGCAACATAAAGGAACTGGGCGGATTTCAAGACCCGCTAATATTTTGTCACATGTCCCATTTCCAAGAACCCACAGCCCGGAGATACTCTCTGGTAGAACGCTCTTTCAGAATGGCGTGGAACCGCCTCTCATTGAGAACGATACTCCGCGTCGCTAACCTGATCCTCGTGGTAACTCCGTACGAGGAGCAGGCGAAAGTAAAGATGGGCGCCCTTCGTAAGAAGTGCGTTCTTTTCCCGGGAGGAATTGATGATAATGCATTCATGCGTTTCGCATCATCAAGCCCAGAAGACCTCCTGCAGCGGTTCAATCTCCCACGCGATGCAAAGATAGTTGCGTACCTCGGAACCATCGAGGAACGAAAGAACCCAATGGCGGTTCTCGATATTGCCGAGAAGTTGACGAATAGAAAAGAAATTCACTTCGTCATCGCGGGTCCAGGTGATTCAGAATACGCTGAGCAAGTGAGGGGGAGGGCGGGGGGCCTAGTGAATGTCACGTATCTTGGTGAAATTAGTGAAAAGGAGAAGGTGCAACTCATCGAGGCTTCCTACCTCAACATCCTACTCAGCAAGATGGAGGCTTTAGGATTGACTCAGCTTGAATTCATGTTCCGAGGAGTGCCGGTGATCACTTCAGGCGTCGGCGGGCAATCTTGGATTGTTAGAGACGGACAGGAGGGCGTGAACGTGAGAGGGCCGAGCGATGTGGAAGGAGCGGCCCGTGCAATAATTGAACTGGTCGATGATAGTTCAAGGAGGGAGAAGTACTCAGCCAATGCCAGAAAAAGGGCGGGCGACTTCACTCTCACAAAGCTAATGGGAATGTTGGATCAGGCCATCACGAAAGAGATTGAGAGGGAAAGCGGCCTGGCAGAATTGCCAACGGAGGTCAGGTCCACGCTTTCAGAACCCGAGATTGTAACTCGTACCTGGTCTCATGGCGCACAGAAGCTTGTCGCCACAAACAAGAGACTGTTCATTCAACAAGGCCAGCTTTCCAGAAGCACCTTAGAGATACCGTACTCAAACATCAGTTCGATAGAACATATCAGACGATACAGCTGGAGAACACTCGTAATCGGAATCACCCTCTCACTCCTAATGTTCATTCAGCATTACGTGTTTCCAATAATTTCTAGACCACTCACGTCCCGTATAGATTTCTTGGCGATAAATCTGGTGCCCAACCTCCGTTTGCAGCTGTTGCATGTCCTAGCGAACCTTTGGCTAGTTCCCATATCGGTGGCGTTTCTCGTATTCCTCGTTAGGGGTCGAAAAGGATACGCCCTTCATGGGGCAAGATTGAACCCAATCTTCCTCTCGCAACCGTTCAGGGAAGCAGTAAGGTACATTCGCGAGAAACACGATCTGGTTCAATCAGGCGAAAGCAGTGATGCGAGCATCGCAGAGGAAAAAGTAGGGTGAATATAGCGAGTTTCGGACCGTCTTTCACGCAGGTAAGCTTGTTCACCGTAGCGGCATAATTTCTATCTTTGGCACGCGAACGGGTTTCCGTCTTATCTCCGCTGAAGCGAATCCAAGTGTCCCGAAGTGTTGTTCACAATCTTCTGCTGCGCCAATGATCAAAAGGATGAGGAAGATAACTAACTCCCCAACCCCCGGAATCAAATATGTCAGTTAACACTGCGAACTCTCACTATCTCATTTCTGATTGAAAAAACTGGGAAGAAAAGGCGTAAACTCCCGCCTATCATGTCTTCGCTTCCGTGTCTCCTTTGACTTTTGCTTGAGTTCTACCCTTTCCTTTACCCAGGTAGGCTATGAAAACTCCGATCGCGACCACGGCGAGTCCCGCGGCCACAAGTTCTAACGTGCCAATCATGGTTTGATTTGAGCTGAGTTGCTGGTTCAAGTTGGCGATGGTCGCATCCCTCTGTGCAATAGTGTTCTGGAGCTGCTGATTCTGAGTTTGGCTTTGAGCTAGCTGCTGCTGAACCATCTGATACTCCGACTGAAGGGAAACATATTCGGGCGTTGTGGCTTTGATGTATGACAAAGGTGCGACGCCTACGTCCGAGGTCGCGTTATACGAGTACGAGGGGAACCCGTAAGCGGTGCCGTAGTAAGTGCAGTAACCGTAGTCATAAGACCAGTAGTCTGGGTAGTAGTAGCAGTTCGGTGACGAGCTATCGTAGTATGCCGGGTAATAGTATGCGGGGTAATAGCTGTAAGAGGTAGATTGAATTTTTTCAGTCAGAGCCGCGACGAGTGAGGTCCTTGGTGCATCTTGGGGAACCGTGAATTGAATCTGCTTACTTAGAGTGCTACTGCTGTTAGCGTAGTAGTTGTTATTGTTGCTAACTGTGGCGGAGGCAAGCTGGTGAAGGCTGCCGTTATCCGCGTAGAGAACTTGCGTCGTTAGACTTATGCTGTCAACATAGCTCTTCGTTGTGGCTTGAAGGTTGACTGTGACGCTGTCACCTGGCATGACTTCTGAAGGGTATGACAATTGAACGGTCAAGTATGTCAGGTTAACAGTGTACGAGGTCTGAGTCGGTTGGGCAAAGACAGGGTGGGCGTAGGTAAGTGAGGAAGCGATGATGCCGAGCACGAGGATCAGGCAGGCATACTGTTCGATTCTGTTCATACTTTACCATCAAACTACTCGTTTTGACAGCGGAATTAAGAATTAAGGATGAATTCCAGAATTAAGGATGATTCTACCTGGTAGAAATTCCTACAATTAGGCACAAACAACCCAATCGCATTGAGTCAGATTATTTCTTCCGTAAGAATGTCCATGCAGAAATGATTGGCAGTATCGATAGAAATCTCCAATACGTTTCATCTGGTGGCGCGGTATAGGGAATTGGGACCAAATTTCAGTGACCTAATTGCGCTTAGTCCCAGAATAGTCGTGTCCTCGCGTATTCGCGTTCAGCCTTTAGAATATCCACATACAGGTCCTCTTCTGTTCTGTGGACTCTTCTTAGAATTCGGGTGGCCGTCGCGGGACCTACGCCTCGGCCACCCATGACCACTACGGCTTCTTTTCCTTTGGTTTGCACGTGGCTTGCGCTCAGCCAAGCCTGACGCCAGCTATGTTCTTCTTCTGGTGTGAGTTTAGCACCCTTTCTCTTCTTCTTGACAACGCCCAGAAGTGCGTCATTAGTCAAATATGTGGCCGCAATTAGCGTCGAACTGCACTTGGGGCAACGAATCCTTTCATGCAATTCGCCCACTACCCGCACTCCGTCCCAGTCCCCATTGAAGATGCAAACCAGGCGAACAGTCCCTGCGAGTAAACGCTCCCTGACGATATCTGTCAAGGATTTCGAAGGGACGGCGGGCCTGAGTAGGTCGTGTGGAATTATCTTGTCGATTATTGGCGTCGCGTAAGGCGAGCAGGATTCAGCTCGTTCTGAAGCGATGTCGATAGTTATTTCTCGTGCCTGTAGCCTCGCGATTATGTCCTTCGTTGTTGGCAGGTCGAACTTTTCGAGGAGAACCTCCCTTTGAGTCTCTACGTTTACTGGTGTGCCTTTCATAGCGCGGAGGAGCATGCGGGAGCGGAAGGATTTGTAATCTGCCTTCCTCTCGACGATTCCGAAGCGGCGGGCTACATGCCAATGCCTCCACGCGAATAGATCTGAGTTTTGAAGAGACTCAACTAGGACTTTCTCGACATCGTCCGGAGTGAACTTTGAGAGCTCCAGTGCAACCGTTTCTGGTTCAATTTTAAACGGGCATATGATGGCGATTCGATAGGGATCTGTCTGTGTTGTCACATTTACCCCATACTTGGCACCGAGCATGGATCCCAAGATCATTGCTAGAGTATCGTTCACGGTGCTCCCGAAACAGGCGTGGATTACTATACAGTTCTCAAACTTCTCTAGTATGATGTGTTTGTCTGTGGGTAGCGGAAAATTCTTCAGCTGCGACCGAACGGTTTCAGTGATTTTGTTGATCGCACCGTCGGAGAGCTGCAGTTGCGCCTGAATTTCACCAAGGCCCATCGGGTCCTCAAGCTTCGAAGCCATATCTGCCCTCAGTTTGCCAACCTGTTGTGCCGTTTCGAAACTAACCGGAATGATTTCTCCTTCCCAACTGGGGATAGCGTCCAAGGTTGGTGCTGTTGGTTCCACCTCGACTGAGAACCTCTCTTCGTTAACGTTAATGACCTTCCAGGTTTGGCCATGCATAATGAAGACAGTACCGCCCTTGCACTTCCTAGCCACAAAATCTTGATCTAACGTCCCAATCCTGCGCTTCCTGAAAAAGTCGAATACGTCGAAACGTTTCACATCGGGAATGACAGAGAGGTTCTCATAGTAGTAACGAAAAGTTCGCGGAAAACGCGCGGAGATTACATCATCTACAAGCCTGATTATTCCCACTGAGTCTAGGAATTTGACGAGTCCGTGCAATTCCTCGCCTGTAATGTCCCGGTACGGGTAGGAGCCGTGAACAATCTCGTACAGTTCCCCTAGCCTAGGTCTCCTCAAATCTAGGGTTATGCCCGCAATCTGATGGGCCAGTACGTCCAAAGCCTTGTCGTGGATGGCTGTTCGCTCTATTCTCCCGGCCCTAGCATTGGCTGCGAGCACCGCCGCTTCTAACAGATCGTCTGCCCAAGCACCGATCACGGTCCCCTTCGCCAGCCCTCGCAGTGTGTGGCCGCTTCTTCCTACTCGCTGAATGAGGCGCGTGGACATTCTAGGCGACATGTATTGAACAATGTAGTCTACTCTACCAATGTCCATCCCAAGCTCGAGGGATGATGTGCAAACGACACCTTTCACTGAACCGCTTTGAAACCCTTGCTCAACCTCCTCGCGTATCTCTCGGGAGAGGGACCCGTGATGCACTAGCACCTGTAGCTCCGGCTTGAGGGCATGAAGCTGTGACCCTACAGCTTCGGCCTGCTCACGTGTATTTGTGAAAACGAGCGTCGATTGTTTCTCCGAGATAATTTCAGCGACCTTCCTTGCCCTCGCTATTGTTGTTGGCGGTAGGCCGAATTTGTCGGAATCCGTCATGTCCGCAGCCACGGGCGGAACATATTCGACGTCTATCTGGACCTGCCTAAGTTCTTCCGATTTCGCAACGATCGCGCTCCGGTCAGTTCCGGCGAGGAACTTCCCGACCTTCTCCTCCTCACCCACCGTGGCCGACAGTCCGATCCTTTGGAAGCTCCTGCCGGTTAGATGCTCTAACCGTTCCAAAGCAATCGAGAGTTGGACACCGCGCTCGTCGGTCGCAAGCTCATGAATCTCGTCCACAACAACCCATCTGACACCTTTCAAATGCTCACGCATCCTCTTTCCCGGCAAGATGGCTTGCAGGGTCTCAGGCGTTGTGACCAACATCTCAGGGGGCGATTTGGCCTGCATGGTCCTTGTGCTGGTTGGCGTGTCTCCATGCCTCACCTGGACCTTGATGTCAAGTTCCTTTCCTACATCAGTAAGTCTCCGTAGAATGTCCCGGTTCAACGCCCTAAGCGGGGTCACGTATAGGATTGAGATACCCTTCGTCTCCCCAGCTGACCTGTGCTCTAAGAACATGTTGAAGATGGGAAGAACGGACGCGAGCGTTTTCCCAGTTCCAGTCGGCGCGATTACAAGAACATTCTCTCCCCTGAGGATTGACGGAATAGCGATTCTTTGTATGTCGCTAGGTTCCTCTAATCCCACCCTTTCCAAGTGGGCACGGATGGGCCGGTGTAACTGCGCAAATGTGTTTTCAAGCAAAGACTGGTCCTCAATTCAAATAACTCATGAAACATGGCCTTTGCCGCCGTGCGTGCTTATTCTTTGAGGATTGGTTCGGCGGCACATTTCCTTTCTCATCATCAGGCGGAGGGTTTCTCGTATGCGAGGTACACGAAGATTAGAATTATTGCTAGGAAAGCTACGAAAACGATTCCAATCTGGAAAAGCCCCCAGAACTCGTCCGTTGTCAATTTCCTAACCCTCGCCTTCTGCGTAGAAAGCAAGTTCCCATTTAAACACTGCTCATTTCGAATTCTCAGCTACTTCCTTGGCCCTCCACCGATCTGTGACGTTAGAGTATTGGGAATCATTTTTGGATATTTTCTCGAATTTGTTAAGGGCTTCTGCTATGTGTTGGGCGATTATGTGGTAGCAAAGGCCTCGCTTCTTGTCCATCACTCGAAAGTAATAGTCATCGCAATAGCAGAACGGTATGTCCGGCATGACTTGGTATTCGCTCTTCCGGCCCTGGACAACCCAAACCGCTCGGCCGCTGGGTTTGAACTCGTACCGACGAACCTTCCTTGAATTCGCCAGTTCCCAACCATTAGTGAAACGCTCACCAAACGTCTTCTCAAGCGTTTCCTTCAACCGTGCCGAAAGTTCGCGGCGTGACTGCAGTTCCTCGTACGCTTCTTCCATCAACCTATTTTCTGACTGGTAGGCTCTTTCCATTTCCATTCCAACGATGGAGGCAGACAAGCGAGGTTGGGGAACGTTCTGTGCTGCGGCTTTCAAATTTGTGCTATTTATTGACCAACTTTCGAGCGAACGCTGAATGTGTGGGGAAGTTTCGGGAAACGTTTTTAACGTTGTCGTGCGTGCGTCTATGCGACCGCGCTCGAACCTTCTTCAGCGCGATTGCGTTATGCTCCGGAAACTGTTCTCGGAGGCAAAACAAACCCATGTACCACCAAGAGAAGAGCAACATGCCGAAGTACGTAATGACCGGCACGACCACTATGGGTGTCGTCTGCAAGGACGGAATCGTCCTCGGAACCGATACCCGCGCCACACTAGGCACATTTGTGGCCCATAAGCGGGCGAAGAAAGTCTATGCAATCGACGACCACATAGCCATGACGATAGCCGGAGGCGTTGCCGATGCGCAAACCGTGGTTGAGATGTTGCGCGCGAACTCTAAACTCTACAAATATGAGAAGGGCCTTCCCATACCAGTAAGTGCTGTTGCACGTTTAGCCGCGAATGTTCTCTTCCAATCCAGGTTCTTCCCTTTCATCCTACAATCCATTATCGGGGGCATAGATGATGGAGGCGGACACATTTTCGCCCTCGACCCGCTGGGAAGTGTTACTGAAGAGAAGTACGTTTCAACTGGTTCTGGCTCACCAATAGCCTACGGCGTGCTCGAACCCGGCTACAAGGAGGGCATGTCCGTCAAGGAAGCTATACCGCTCGTCGTCCGCGCGGTCAATGAGGCTATGAAACGCGACTCTGCAAGCGGGGATAGCTTCGATGTTGCCGTAATCTCAAAGGACGGTTACAGGGAACTAAACGAACAAGAAAAGAAAGGAATACTCACTCAGGCCAGTTAGTTCCGAATCTCAGTAATTCTAGATTATTCGATTTCAGGGTGGTTTCCTCAGTGGCCAGACTAGTGGACGATTCACAGGCAAGAATACGCGAAACCATAGTCACCCACATGCCCAAGGAAGCCGAAATAACCCGAATCGAATTTGAAGGGCCACGCCTCGCAATCTACGTCAAGAACGTCGGACTTCTACTTGAACAGAGTTACGTGGTCACAGAAATTGTCAACCTACTACACAAGCGAGTTGTCATACGCTCCGACCCCTCAATCCGCCTTACTGAAAACGAATCTGAACGCTTGATCAAGGGCATCATACCCGCCGAAGCTGAGATAACTGAGATAAACTTCGACCCAAGCCTCGGCGAGGTGGTTATAGAAGCCAAGAAACCTGGTCTGGCGATAGGCAAAGACGGGGCCACGCTTCAAGAGATCATTAAGAAAACAAGTTGGCGGCCCCGAGTCCTCCGCGCCCCGCCACTACCATCAAAGATAATCGCGAGTTCCCGTCATATTCTACATTCCGAAAGCGAGGAAAGAAGCAGAATCTTCCGGGATGTTGGCGAACGCATTTTCCGCACAAGGCTCGCGAAAACCTCCAGCGTTTACTTAACCACCCTCGGTGGGTTCCATGAAGTGGGAAGGTCCGCAATGTTAGTGGAAACTGAGGAAAGCTGCGTGTTGATGGATTGCGGCATAAGCGCAGGAGCCGACCGACCCCTCTACGCCTTCCCCCGAATAGACACCGATGAATTCGACATCGACAAACTTGATGCCGTAATAATCTCCCACGCACATCTCGACCACTGCGGGTTCATTCCGTTTCTTTACAAGTATGGGTATGACGGCCCAGTCTACTGTTCCGAACCGACCGCTGTGCTGATGACACTCCTCCAACTTGATTACTTGGATATTTTCGGGAAGGAAGGCGGACACCCGCCCTACGACCAGAAGGATGTGCGCGAAGTAGTGATGCACACAATACCAGTCAAGTACGGAGTGGTCACGGACGTAGCACCCGACATCAAACTCACACTCCACAACGCAGGCCACATCATAGGAAGCTCAATCGTCCACCTCCACATCGGAGAAGGACTGACAAACGTCATATTCACAGGCGATTTCAAATTCGGCAGAACGATGCTTCTGGAGCCAGCTGTTTGCTCGTTCCCCCGCGCGGAAACCTTAATCATGGAAAGCACATACGGCGGGCCGGACGATGTCATGTCTGATAGGGAAACTGTCGAGGGCAAACTAGCGAGAATTGTAAACGAAACGGCAGAGAAGGGCGGTAAGGTTCTGATTCCGACTCTGGCTGTGGGGCGCGCTCAAGAGATCATGCTTGTCCTAAACGCTTACATGAAGAATAAGCAAATCAAAGAACTTCCAATCTTCCTAGAAGGCATGATATCGGAAGCAACCGCCATCCACACCGCCTACCCCGAATACCTTGCACGCGATCTTCGGGAGCAAATCCTCTACAAGGACATTAACCCATTCCAGTCAGATTATTTCACGAACGTAGACCACCCCTCCGAACGGGAGAAGATAGCGGCTGGGCCACCCTGTATTATACTCGCAACTTCAGGCATGATGGAGGGCGGCCCTGCAATCGACTATTTCCGTTACTTGGCCTCAGATGAGAGAAACTCATTGATTTTCGTGAGCTACCAAGTTGAAGGCACGCTAGGAAACAGGCTCAAGAATGGTGCCCGCGAAGTTTCCCTGATGGGCAGGAACGGTAAAGTCGAAGCGTTGAAGGTCAACTTGCGCGTTGAAGGCGTGGAGGGTTTCTCAGGGCACTCGGATAGAAACCAGCTCTTCGCCTTCCTGAAACACATATCGCCGAGGCCATCACGGGTCATACTCGGGCATGGCGAACGACGAAAGACCGACCTGTTCGCACACCAAATCTCTAGGATTCTGAAAATGAGAACGATAGCTCCAGATAACCTCGAGAAGCTCAGGCTACGGTAAACAGGGAAAATATCGAGGCCATCCCGAATAGCCGCGGGCTTTCCCGTTTAAGAAATCGGATTAGTTATATTTCCTCGTTCGCGCTTGCGCCAGCCGTAGCCATTTCGAGGTGGGAGTTATCACTTCCCCGCCAAACCTTCACCGTTGGCGGAGTCATGACGATCCTTTCCTCCCCCAGCCTTGCAATATCGCCCTGTATTGACTTAATGAACTCGACGAGTTCGCTTATTGCCGACTTGGTCTCTTCGACGCTACGTTTCGCGATGGGCGTAATCTTGACAATTAGAATGTTGCCTTCGATTATCTCAGCCTTGATTCTGGGCACATCTGCGGGATCGCGGAGGGGGTAAGCTTTCACGTAGATCGGGTGCTGAATCGATGGGTTCACCAAGGGGAACCTTTCGTCTCTCTCTTCATTTGAACTGATCAAATCGAGGCCACACGGGTTCGATTGTGTTTTGTCTCGAACGATAGCACTTTAAACATTTGCACCTGAGGCAGGGGGTTCTAACACGCCCATGTAAAGACCTAGTATGGCCCCCTCAGGGAAGTGTGTGCAGTTTGTCACTCACGCGTTTAGAGAAATCCGCTGGCGAGGCAACTTAGATTAGCCCTATTTCCACTGGAGCTGAGTCGCTATTTACTCAAGTTCCCTCGCTTGCTACGAACGATTTCCAGAACTCATCGTCGACATAGTGGAGATTCACGACCACTTTACCCTTATTCACCGATTTCATCGCGCTTGAATCAACATCAGCTCTGCCCAAGGCGATGTTCTTCCCGAATTTTTCATCAACTATCAACAGCAAGTCCCCCTTCCTAATATCATTCGGGATCACTTTAATGCCAGGTCTCATGACGTGTGCGCCGTTCACAACATGGGCCACTGCACCCATATCGACGACGAGCTTGGGCAGCGAACTGATGACCTCGTCGAACTTCAGAGATGGAAGTAAACCGGACTCAGTGCGCATGATTAGAGGCCTTCCATTCAAAAAGAAGATTAGATCCGTGCCCACAGCTTGTTCCTCAACATCATTGACGGAACGAAGGAATAGTTCGGAAGTCGGGTAACGCTGAATGAATTCCCTAAGAAGCTGTTTTGCTTCCTTGTCCTTGAGACGCCGCTTTTCTGGCAAATATTCTTCACTATCTGGAACGCATTTTTCATACTTAAGACCGTGCATTTCCAGAGAAGGTTAAGAGGCCCGTCCGATGCGATTGATAGCTGATTTGAGTCGTGGCTATGGTTTATGTAGGCCTAACGCTTAATTTGGGCTTCCTCCTTTACGGGGAACCCACATTCAAAAGCTAGGACAGAAAGAACAATGTCTGCAGTTGCTGACAAGATCTTCCAAGAGAGCCTTAGCAAAATCGTTCTCGTGGAACTGAAAGGCAGCCGCACAATACGCGGCAAGCTCTACAGCTACGACCAACACATGAACCTAGTCCTTGAAGATGCAGAGGACGTATCCAACCCAGAGAACACGCGAAACATAGGCACAATTGTTGTGAGGGGCGACAATGTGGTTCTGGTGTCTCCTCCACCGAAGAGGTAAAAGACCGCTAGCAAATTCCCGTAGGTTTAATCAAATTGACTAAGGGTACAACGTCCTTCGGCAGACGAGGACGTTCAAAAACTCACATTCGATGCCGACGCTGCGGCCGACACTCATACCACATCAGATGGAAACGTTGTTCAGCATGTGGTTTTGGTGCCAGCAGTAAACTCCGCGGCTATTCTTGGCAAACCCACACCTTGAACAGGTACAGAAGAATTAGGTAGCAGTTACTCCGCCTGAACCGCCAGGATTTTTCTGGCTTCTAACTTTTCCGAAAGCAACACCTGCGACGGAGATGGTTGGGACAGTGGCGACAGGACTCAGACTTGCAACGTGGATTGCTCATAGAGTACGTAGCGTAGCTTGGATGACGGTGGAGTGCGTTGTCGCAATTTATTCGGGCCTAGCGACTTGGATCCTTGCGCTTCTTGCTTTCGGAGGCGATAGCCTAGTTGAACTAGTATCATCGTTTGCCGTGGTGCGACATCTGAAGCACAGTTTGACGGGCTCTAATGTTTACATCGAGACCTAGAGAACTGAGTGGACTTCTGCTCTCCTCTTGCTTTTGCTGATACCTTTGATTGGGCTTGCTGCGGTCTATTCATTCCTGAGCGGTCTCAGACCGGAATCCTCAGTGCTCGGCATTATGGTTGCCATTGGGGCAATTGTAGTAATGCCCGTTTTGTGGTATGAAAAGAAACGCATCGGCGCAGCCTCCAATTGTTTGTCGCTGACGATTGATGCGGCGGAGTCAGCTACTTGCTTTTGGATGTCTGCGGTTTTGCTCTCTGGTCTTGTGATCAACTTTGTTTGGAAGGTTCCGTGGATCGATTACGCTGCGACATTTGTGATATTGGGCTTCGTAGCCAAAGAGGGACTGGAATCGATTCGCGAAGTCCTCTAGGCAGATGATGGTGCCGTGGCTGGTTGAGCGGTTGGTGGCACTTTTTCTTCAGGCGTGGCACCAGAAGCTGGGGCGACAGGTTTCTTGAACATTTCGAGGAAAGCCACGGTTTCGATTTTGGGAAGATACTTCTCTACATCAGCCGTAACCGTTCGTTTTTCGACCTGCAACCCTTCTAGGAAGAAAGCTTCTTCCGGTATTTCGATTTCCAGTTTCCCCTGCTGTATTTTGACTTTGAACTTTTCTTGGCCCACGGTCGGGATCCGTTTGTGGACAAGGTTCCGGACTTTGTCTTCGTCCGTCTCAAGAATTTTTTCTACTGTCAAGTCGTAGATCAGAGTCTTGCCGGCGAATGGGTGGTTGTAGTCGACCTGGACTCGACCGGCTCCGACTGAGCGGACTTGCGCCGCTTTACCGTCCATATTCACTTGTAACCCTGGGATGGGAGTCAGGCCCTCCGCCGTGAACTTGCGAAGGGGGACTAATCGAACCTTCTTCGGGTCGCGCACCCCGTAGCCTTTCTCCGGCGGGAGTTCTATGGTGCTCGCCTTGCCAATCTCCAGTCCAGTCAAGGCTTCGTCTAGCCCTTTCGGGACCCATCCTTCCCCAACAATTATGAAGAATGGTTCGTAGCGTTCTTCGCCGCGATAAAGCTTCGTTTCCTTGGCGACGCTCTCGAGTGTCGTGCCAACGGTCTCGCCGGTTTCCTTAATCTTGAGCGTGTAGTTGGCGATTATGAAGTCGCCATTCTTGAGGGACAACCAATAGCACCTTGAATCATGAAGGCGGAAGGTAGATTTGCCCGTTCTACATTAATCTTTCAGAAAAGGTCGCTTCGGTTCGAGGGGCTACACTCCGATCCTCCAGAAAAATGAGTCCTAAGGAATATCTCATTCCCGGTGGGTTTCCAAGTTATTGCGAGTATGCCGCCGATAAGGCCGAGGATTAGGCCAATGCCGAAGCCACCCATCGCGCTACCGAATATGCTGAGCACTGAGAAGAGCACGATTAACGAGCGCCAAGTCTGATGCTGCTCGGGTTTGTTGTTCAACATTAAAGCGCTGATGATTACGACCGCTCCGAAAATTATTCCTAGCACGCCCATAGCGCCGAACGCGAATCGCATCATTCCGAAGTCCGTCCCCATCATTCCGCCCCACCTGCCATACTGACCCATCATACCGGAATTGCCTAACCACGAACCTATCATGGTCATCGTACCTCCACCGAGAAGGATGAAGACACCCGCCAGCGACGAAAGTATGAAGGCGGCAGTTGGTTTCTCTTCCGTCCTTCCCATAGTTTCACCTCCAACTGTCCCGCTGAACCCTTTATGTGAAACACGCTTAAACTAATCGTTGACCTTGCAACACAAAGGGTGCACAGCGCTAACCTCAAGGTTCAGTGATCCAAGAGGCTCGCGGTCAGGACTATTAGAACGAATAGGGTTATGAACAAATATTTAGGATTCTTGGCGAACCCAAAGTAGACCACAGAGGCCACCACCCTCAAGTACGGTGTTATCATCAACAAAACAACCCCCAAACCAAGCAAATGCATCGGCGTCCATGCCCCCACGGAAAGTTGTTGCGCCAGCTTCGCCGTGAAACTGAAGAAGTCTGTTCCTTTCATCGCAAAGTTAGGCTGGAAGAGTATGTTCAGGTTTCCATTTGACGAATAGTAGCTTGCGATCCCAAACGCTTCGGCCGCGACGCTCGCCAGCACGCCCAAGATTAGAACATAGCTTATCGCCAAATCGAGTTTGTCTTCACCTAGGACCCACTTCATGGTGAAGTTATCCCCTTGTAGAACATTTGGGCAATCAGCGCGAGGACAACTACCAGGAAGAGGGATCTTATCATTCGATTGGGTAAACGGTTCAAGATCCTCCCTCCTGCCAGCGCACCAATAGTTGCCCCTACAGCCATCGGCGCGGCTAGGCCAAGGAAGAGTAGCCCCGACTCGAAGTAGACACTTGCACCGGCCAGTGCGGTTATCCCAATGATGAAATTGCTGGTTGTGCTAGAGACTTTGGAAGGCATCTTCAAGATCAGTTCATGAATTGAAACCTTGAAGGCGCCGGCACCGATGCCCAGCATTCCAGCAGCTAAGCCTGCAATCATCATCCCCGGACCCCCCAAGGCCGCGTTTTTCATTACGTAATTGACTTTCTTTTTCGCGGCCTCATCGTAGTAACTGCCCTTCAGCTCCAACCATTTTGAAAACCTATCCTGTTTTACTCGCGATGGAAATTCCTCGTTTAGATGCCCCGACAGCCCGAGCAAGGAGGTTAGAAGAAAAGCTGCGAAAAAGAAGTATAAGAGTCGAGGTTGGATAAGCGATGTTATTGTAGCCCCGATGATTGCTCCGACTATTGTGAACATTTCTAGGTAGAATGCGGCCTTCACGTTAGTTATGCGCTCCCGCACATATGAGGCCGCTGAACCGCTTGATGTGGCGATGATGGTCACCATGCTTGCAGCGATAGCGTACTTCACTGGGATATTGAATGCAACCAGTACTGGAATCATGATGCTCCCCCCGCCTAAGCCAGTTAAGGCGCCCAGGAACCCGGCAAGAACCGAAATCAGTAGAACCGCAAGCATGTCAATCAAATTGGATTCAGACCAATGAATCGCAGTCCCATGCCTTATGACTCTTGCCGAAGAAAAGAGTCACTAACTTAAGCGTACTTGGCCGCGTCAATGTCGAACTCTTGGTTACAAGCTACAAAGGAAATAAGATTGTTTCAAGACGGCGGCCTTGCGCCTAATACCACATCAATTATCATGTAGGTACCTGACCTAATTATGCCGACCTGAATCATTTGCCCCGGGAGCGTATTTCTCTCCAAGAACGTTGATAGCGAGTCGTAGTTAACAATCCTGGTTCCATCAATCGATACGATAATGTCTCCACCGATGAGGTATGATTGGCCGTCGATGTCAACATTGCTCGTCCCGCTTCTGAGGCCGGACTGTGCTGCTGGGCCACCTCCAACAGTTTTCTCAATCAACACACCATACGTCACACTGGCTCCTACTATTTTCGAGAGTTCATAACTCATATCCGTCACTTCGATACCCAAGTACGGATGTCTGTCATACTTGCCGGTTGCCAAGAGAGAGGGGAATTCGCGTACGATTGTATCGGAGGGTATTGCGAAACCAAGGCCTTCAGCACCAGTGATTCCAGCCGTTGTGATTCCAACCACCTTCCCATCACCAGTCAGGAGCGGCCCTCCCGAATTGCCAGGGTTTATCGGCGCGCTGAATTGTATCGCGTCAGCGATGGGGTACCCTATGGAACCGGAACCGGTATCGTAGCTTATCGTCCTCCCGGTCTGGCTAACTATCCCGTATGTTATGGTGCCCGCATATCCGTAGGGGTTTCCGATCGCAACCACGGGCTGGCCAACTTTGAGAGAAGATGATGAAGCAATCTCCAATGGGTAAAACTCTTGAGAAGGAGCCTGCGTGGTAACTAAACCCAAATCGGCATAAGCATCCAAACCTACAACCTTTCCCCTGTAAGCATCACCGTTCCAGAAAGTTACCGTCGTATTGACAAGGGATTCAACTACGTGAAAGTTAGTTACAACGTAATAGGACCCTGAGTATTCCACGACGAATCCCGAGGCGTATATGCCGACCCAACTTTCTCCTGGGCCAGTCCCAGTATCTACGAGTTCGAGCCTTACTCCTTGGATTGTTACGACGCTACGACTTGAGTTGGCGTAAATTTGTGCCGGGTCAAGGCTCGCTGAGTTCGCACTCAGGGTCAGGCCATAGTATGCAGCAAGCGAGCCTAGGATTATGACGAGCACTAAGAGAACCGCAAGGGTTTCTCGCCGAACCACTCGAATAGCTCGTTTCCTTCGATGACGTGCTCGCCTGGACACTGTTAGAGACTCCGTATTTTGTTTCAGCTCGATTAGAAATGAGGCTCATAATAAGTTGCTGTTGATTTTAAGCTGGAAAATTGCGACTACACGACCCGTCTCTTTGTATGGATAGTTTACGTCATTATCTGATTTAGAAGAGTTTTGCAAATTTCACTCTGACATTGTCGCCAAGGGTTATGTGAGCATAGTGTCCGCGTTGGGCTGGCCCAGTATTGACTAGAATTGTTGGACCGAGCGTGTCGGTTCCTTGGGCCTCGTGTACATGACCGGAAATAACTAACACGGGTTGCCTCTTTTCAACGAACTCCCTAACGGCTGTGCTTCCAATATGCTCGCCGCTGGAGACTCGGTCGACCTTCGTGTTCCTTGGTGGGCAGTGTGACACGAGTATCAGCTTTCCTAGCCGGTAACCTCTAGCCGCCGCCCCGACCAGCTTTGCGGCTCCTTCCTCGCTGTACTCGAAGATCGTTTTGAATGGGCCGTGCGGGGAACCGCCCAGACCGATTAGAGACACGCCTTCCCTGTTTTCGCATCGCCCATGGAGTGCGTGAACGTTTTCGCCTCCTGCCCAGTTTCCCAGCTCTTCACTGTCCATGTTCCCTGGAACAAAGTAAACCGGAAACCCAGCCGCTGCTAGGTCGAATAAGAGTAGTTTGGCTTGGCTGGAGTCGTAATTGATTATGTCGCCAGCGACTATCACGAAATCCGGCTTCTCATTCGCAATCAGCTCTTTCGCGTATTGATATGCCTCTTGCTTGCCATGAAAGTCCGTGAAAGCCAGTATCTTCAACGCTATTCCCTCCGTCAGGTCTTCGTCTATGGAACTTTGCATTCAATGACGTTCAGGAGGCCTTCGCGAAAACTGCACGTGCTGCTGCCGCGCCCTCTCCCGGTTTGAGTTTGTGACCTTGTTCGATTAGGACGGATTCGACCGCCGTTGCCGTGGCTAGAATTTCGAATTCCGAAACGCTTCCCATTACTCCGATGCGGAACAAATGTCCCTTCGTCTTGCCCATCCCGCCAGCAACCACCACTCGGTACTTTTTGTTCAAAGTGTTTCGGAAGGTTTTATCATCTATGCCACCGGGATATTTGATCGCTAAGACAGTTGTCGACCTAACTTCCCTTCGCGCAAACACTTCTAGGCCCATGGCTTCTACTGCAGCGTACATGGCGTTGGCACAAGTTGCATGCCTCTTGAATCGTTTCTCAAGGCCTTCTTCGCGGATCATTTGCAACGCTTCGTCCAAGGCGAAGAAAAGAGTCACGGCGGGAGTATAGGGAGTTTCCTTATTCTCCTCCCAGAACTGTTTGCAGAGCTGAAGGTCGAAGTAGTAAGAGCGCGGTGTATTCCTGATCACGTCCCACGCCTTCTGGCTCACTGAGATCAGGGCGAGGCCTGGCGGTGTCATGAGGCATTTCTGGCTGCCAGTTATGCAGATATCCACACCCCACTCATCAACTGGAAGTGGAACGCCGCCTTGAATAGATATCGCGTCAACGAGAAAGAGTGCGTCATGCTTGTGGCAGACTTCGCCGATTTGCTTCAAGCCCGGTGTAGTTACTCCCGTAGACGTTTCATTGTAAATTATCGCCACGGCCGTCGTGACGGAATTCTTTTTGAGGGCGTCCTCAACCTGCCCAATGGTTACGGCGTTTCCCCACTCAACAGGTATCTCGACACCGTCGCCGCCCAGCAATTTCACGGCTTCCCGAAAACGCTGGCTGAAAACTCCATTCACAGGCACAATGATCTTACTGCCCGGCGAGCAGATGTTTCGGACGCCGCATTCGACACCTCCCGTTCCAGATGCTGTTAGAACGAATAGGTCGTTCTTCGTCCCGAAAACGTATTTCGCGTTGTCGATTATTCGTGAATGAAGCTCGCGAAACTCCGGCCCACGATGGTTAATCATAGGCCGCAGCATCGCATTCGCGACACGCGTCGGAATGTTTGTTGGCCCTGGTAACATGATCAACTGCTTCGTTTCCAAGTCCGAATCTCCAACTCCCTCGCGAGGAATAGGCCGTTCACAGAAAACCTTTTCCTAGGAATCCCGCGGGTGGCATTCATGCTTCCTGAGGACCCGCCGAGGTCAATTAGAAGGGCTTTTCAGCCACGTTTTCGATTCGTATCTTGCGTGTGTAGTGTGAGGTTGTAGGGATTGTCGGTTAGACTCGGTAGTATTATGGGAATTCCAGTTAGGATTCATTACACGTTATGGTTAGTGTTCATTTTGATCGCTTGGTCCTTGGCTTATGGTTACATGCCCCACCAATACCCCGGCCTAAGCCCCGTCACGTACTGGATGATTGGAATCGCGTCAGCAATAGTCCTGTTCGTTTCTGTGCTGGTCCATGAACTTTCCCACTCGTACATTGCGAAAAAGAATGGCTTACCGATTGCCAGGATTACCCTCTTCTTCTTTGGCGGTGTGTCGGAGATGACTGAGGAACCGCAGGACGCGGGTTTGGAAGTTCGCATGGCAGCCGCCGGGCCGTTGATGAGCTTCCTGATTGCGGGCGTGTTGGGGGGGTTCTGGTACCTAGCACAGTCGGCGGCTTTACCTATCGCCGTGACGGCAACGGTTGGGTATGGAGCCCTCATCAACGCGGTTCTGGGCGCGTTTAACTTACTGCCAGCGTTCCCGCTGGACGGCGGACGAGTATTTCGCGGTAGCCTTTGGAAACACTCCAAGAATTTTGTTGGCGCGACTCGGACGGCTACACGGGTTAGTGAAGTGTTCTCCCTTCTCATGATGTTTGGTGGTTTTGTTGCGATAATCTTCGGAGACTTTGTCGATGGGATTTGGATCGTGGTTCTGGGTTGGTTCATCAAATCCGGTGCCGAGACGAGTCTGAGGCAGACACTTCTCGGCGAGACATTGATGGGAGTGGCGGTTGGAGACATAATGACTCGGGGAGTATTGACAGTGCCCCCTGACATCACTGTGCAACAGTTAGTGTCTGACTACTTCCTTGTCCATCCCCACGGTGGATACCCTGTGATGAAAGATGGCCAGCTATTGGGATTGGTTACGTTGCAGTCTGCGCGCGCGATTCCGAAGGAGCAGAGGGTTACAGAAACCGTGGCTCAGGCAATGGTCCCGCTCGAGCAGGCACCCATAGTTAAGTCTACAGTATCAGCGTTAGACGCGTTACAAAGAATGGCTCGCGGGAGAGTTGAAATGCTTCTCGTCACGGAGGGCAATCGACTGCTGGGTGTCGTCACACGCGGCGACTTAATGAAAACCATTCAAACCAGACAAGAACTAGAACTACCCGCAATGGGGCACTCAACCTTTGCTCCCGGGCTTTCTGGCCAAGTGCGGTACTGTGTTCAGTGCGGTGCGCAACTGCCCGCTGAGAGCATGATCTGTTCCTACTGTGGCGCAAAGCAATCGTCGTAGGAACTCGGCGCTCGACAATTACTTCAGCGTTTTCTTCTTGAAAGGTTAGAACCCTCATATAATGTGCTGTCTCGGCTGAAGATTTACACCAAAAAAATGTCAGGATTCACATAGGTTCCATAGTACGACGGCGGGATGGATGACTGGGAGCGACGTGCCGTGCTCTATCTGCATCTTGCAAACGCTACTCTCTGTTATGACCCGGTTAAGGCCCATGGCTTTCAGCCTCTCAAAGAGCGTTTCGCCAATTGCCATAGAAACATCGTACCCTTCGGGGCCCTCCTTGAACCCAAAAGTCCCCGCGATTCCACAGCATGTGTTGTACCTCACAGGGCGTATGTCTAACCCAGTGAGCTTCAGAACTTCTAGGGCGTTGGATTTTCCGTAAACACTTCTCGTGTGACAGGGGGAATAATACGCGACTGGCTCCATGTCGGCTCTTGGAAAGGGTCTCAGCCTTCCCTCCCTGTACAATTCTAATAGCATGTCGAAAAGATCGTGAGAACGAGCTGCGACCAGTCTGGCTTCATTGGAATTTAACAGCCTAGGGTAGAGCTCTTTCAGGCAGTAGGTTGCCGTTGGCTCGGAAGAAACTATTTCACAGCCACTTTTGACGGCCTCGGCAAGTTGGGAAACATTGAATTCAGCTGCACGCACCGTTCTCTTCACATCACCATAAAGGAAGGCTGGGATTCCGCTCCCGACCTGTTTCGGAACAGTCACCCTGCAATCATTGTACTCTAGGATACCGACGACCGCTTTGCCAATTTCCGGTTCGCACATGTCGGCATACGTGTCAACAAAATAGGCTACTGGTTTTGAACCATTGCTTGTGCGTGAACTGAACCATTTCTTGAACGTGTGCTGGGTGAATTTTGGGAAAGGTCGTCGAGCATCTAGGCCGAGAAGGGTTTGGAGCATGTGCCGGAAGGCTTTACGTCCCATTAGAAAGTTGGAGATTGGGGCTGTGGCGCTTGCGAAGCCGACGAATGTTTCATAATTGCAGAGGATTCTGTTTATCGATAACTGCCCGTGCCGCTCGGTGTATCTTTCTTTGACCTGAGCTATGAGTATGGGTATGTTGATGTCCTCTGGGCAGACGCGTTGGCATAAGCCGCACGAGATGCAGAGAGGCGCAAACTCACCTGCGGCGTCCGGGTTTGCAGTGTACTCGGTCCAAGGAATCCCAATAGGGCCAGGGTAAATGTGGCCGAACACGTGGCCACCGAAGAGTCTGAAGGTGGGACACGTATCCATGCAAGCCCCACACCTCAAGCAATACAAGGCCTCGCTGAAGTTCGGGTCGGCCCGCATCTTTGAACGACCGTTGTCGATAACGACAACATGCTGCTCCTGCGCTTGATTCGTCTGAGCGAGCTTACTTCCACCTTTGACGATAGTGACGTAGCTGGTTAATTTTCGACCTGCTGAACTCAAAATCAACGTTTGCACGAGCGTAAGGGCGTCGCTTGCGTTCGGTACGATTTTCTCTGAACCCAGAATGGCTATGGTGACGCGCGGAAGAGCTGTGACGAGTCGGGCATTACCCTCATTGCTCACAATCACTATTGCACCCGAATCAGCAATTGCAAAGTTCGCGCCAGTAATTCCAACATCAGCTTGAAGGAACTTGCCTCTAAGAGACTCTCTCGCTACCGCCGTTATCGTTCCAGGGTCCGGGGGCAGCGACCTGCCTAACTTCTTTGAGAAGATCTCAGTGATCTCTTCCACGGTCATGTGAAGTGCCGGAGCCGTGATGTGGGAGGGTCTTTGGTTTGCGAATTGAATTATTCTTTCGCCAAGATCTGTCTCTACAACATCTAGGCCCTCCTCTTCGAGATGCTGGCGAAGTTCAATTTCCTCGCTCGTCATTGACTTTGCTTTGACTATGCACTTGGCTCCTGTCTTCCGTGCTATGTCTGTGACGATTCGGACCGCAGCCGTCCCGTCGGGTGCAAAATGTACATGCACGCCGGACACTTCTGCGGCGTCAGTGAACTTCTTGAGGTTAACGTCCAAGTCGTCTATTGATTGACGCTTAATTCTCCTCGCTTCTTGGAGCAACCAGTCTGCGTTAGGAAGCGCGGCGTACGCTTTTTCGCTTGTTTCGCGATCCTCCTCGGTCCCTAGGTACAGTTGGGCTCTTCGCCGCTTGTCAGCAATACCGTCTCGGATTTTGCCGACCAGTCGCTCATGGGCTTCGAGGCCGGTGCTATTCAAGACTATGTCTCACCAGAAAGCTCTTCATCGAGGAGTAGAACGTGCAATTCTCTCGGCCCATGCACGCCCAAAATAGTGACACCCCCAATATCAGAGGTCCTACTTGAGGCTGAGATGAGCGAAATAGAAACCGCTTTGGAATCCTTCATGAGGATTTGCGAAATGTACTGCCCACCATCCTCAAGCGAGAACACGAGATTGGAACGGGGAAGAATCGCGACGTGGATTATCGGCAGGGCCGTGACGAGCCGGTCCGACTCATCCGAAGTTGAAATGATCAACGTTCCAGTCTCCGCAACGCCAATATCAGCCGTGGAAATTCCGATCTCCGCTGACTGTAGCGCTTCAAAGAAACTCCTCCTATCCATATTCAAGGAGCTTGCGACCTTGAATGGCATCTGGGCTCCAGAGGGGAAGAGATCGGACGCTATTCCAGGGCCGCAGACCACTACCTGGTTCGCTTTTGCCGCTAAGGCCAGCTTAGCTACGTAGTCTCTGACAGCGGCTAGGTCTGGGACGACGGCAAAGTAACCGCCTACCTTCGTTATTTGGGTGCCAAATCTAGTTATCATGTCCGACGGATCATGAGTCTGCGACATTACCTATCGACCTTCTACCACTTGTTTTCATGGATGAAATTCTCAATGGGCAATCGTTTGGGTTCGCTAAATCGCGTGGTAGGATAGCCCACGTAAATGAGGATTCCTGGCTTTACGTAGTCGGGGAGTTGAAGTAGCCGCTTCAGTTCAGCAATTCGAAATATTGGGAAAATCGAGACGGCGGTGCCTAGGCCTAAGGCTCGGGCCGATAATAGAAGGTTCTGTACGGCTGGAAAAACGGAAGCCCAGTTTGACTGTTCCTCCAGCCACGCCCACTCATCCGTAAGCCGCTTTGCCCGTTTCGTGTTGAGGCATGCGAGGATTAGGACCGGAACCTTGTCTGTATTCTGGGCGAGCCAGGCTACTGGGTTCGTGGAGGATAGGAATTCTGAGAGAGTATCCTTCGGAATCCGCAGGTTAGACTCCGCGTAAGTTCTAAGCCCCTGAACCGCAAGTTCGCGCAGTTGCCCTTTGACGGTGGAGTCTGTAATCAAAATGAACTCCCATGGTTGCGAATTTCCACCTGACGGTGCCATTCCCGCCGCCTTGAGAATTGCTTGAATCTTCTCTGGTTCCATCAGGTCACTCTTGAGGCGTCGCATGCTGCGCAGAGTCCTGATAGCTTCTTGGGCAGTGACTTCCAACCTAACACCACATTCTGGAAGAATGACGAACTCTCCTTATGGCTTCAGTGCAAAACCCGACTAAGGAAACTAGGTGCTCGTGAACTTCGCACAAGGACGCATCGGCTCTCGCTCAAAGTAAAGCCGCGCTCTAGGCCCTAGCTAACGGCATCGCGTAATCCTGCTGCTTTTCTTCTGCCCACATGAATTTGGTCACTAGAGTCTTCGGATAGTAGGATTTCCAATCATAGCCAACTTTTCGACAGAACACAACCGATACTCTCGGGTCGATGTAATTCTTCAGTGATGTCCCTAAGTTCCATTTCTTGTTCAGCTTCATCTGCGTAAGGCGAAGTTTCAGTGAGGCCTTCCGTTTTGCGACCGTCTTGCCTTCCTTTCCCTTAAGTGACCGCAGCATTTCAAGGCGTTTCTTGTATGTCTCCTCCCATTTTTTCGGTATAGCTTTCTGGTGGTTCATCAACTGCGCTACAGCCGCGTTCGATTCGATCAAAGCCATTTTCTTCTCTGCGTCAGAACTCTCTACGTTGATCTTACTAGTATCGAGCTCTTTCCTGAAGAGTTGTGTCGCGGAAAATGTGCGGAACACCTTTGGGCTGAGGCGGGGCATTGCTTCAGATAGGAATTCGCGTACGGCGTCTGTGGTTATTCCGCTGAAGATCCGTCCGCCATTTGAAGCAAACTCCTTCAAATTCCCGTAAGCTTCTTCGGAAACCGGTAGTTCTCGCTCGAATAGGATTGAATCCTTGCCGAGAAAATGGAGTTCGACTCTAGGGGATGTCTTCTGCAACCGAATATGTTCGCTTTGAAGGCTGGTCGCGCCAACTGTGCCGCTCTCCGTTTCTTCCTCATCACCGACACGGATTTTGAAAACGTCAATCAGGTATGCTACCGTTGCCACTTTGCGGCGTTTCACATCCTTGCTGCTAAGGTTCTCGGCTATGTGGGCCCGAACCTTGCTAATTTTCGACTCCAACTCGCGTGCTAAGTCGAATTTTTCCTGAACCCGTTCCTGTTTCATCGGCGTGGCGTCGTGGAACCAAATATACTTCACCTTCCCGGACAACTTATCCGTCCACTTTGCAATCCAAAGCTCATCAGGCCGCCATTCGCGCCCCGCCCATTCGCCTTCTGGGGTAGGCGCGTCAGGGCTAAGGTTCAAAGTAACGTCCTTAGTTGTTATGGCAGGCTTCCAGTGACCTCTCATTGGGTGTTTGCCCCGGCCCATGAATACCGAAGGGGGCTCGACAGCATAGTTTCCGATTTCCATCCTCGCGCCGTCAACGGTGGCCCAGCCATAGTGTTCCTTTCGTTCCTCTCGAACCTTCTTTCTGCCTTGGGCGAGCTCCTTCTTTGCTTCTTTCGACATGCTCGCCTTGCGAACTCGCTCAGCCTCAATCCATTTCACAATCGGAGTCCAGTCAAAATCTTCGACGGCGATTTTCTCCTTTATCCCTAGAGCCTCTGCGAAGTTTTTCATGAAATTGGAGCAAAACGTCCGGTCTTCCGTATAGGGGGTTCCGAATTTCTGTGCAAACTTGACCGCCATCTCTTCCTGTAGAGGAGTCAGTTTGATCGGCTCGCCGCGGAACCTGATGGTGAAACCTTGGGAGCTGTAAGCGTCAGGAATGAGCACGCCGTTGTGCATTAGCTCCTTGAGTTGGGTTAAAGCCAAGGCTTCCTTCCCCATGATCCAGAGGGATACTTCAAATCACATTGTGATGAATGATTAGTATTATGTATCTGTCCACGCAAATTTCGAGGTGCGATTTTGGCGCGCAATGGCATAAGCTTTACGTCTTGCTGTTGTGGGTGCAGGCTCTTCTAGCTTAACACAGGGATGCTTCACGGGTTTAGGCATGAGGATTTGGCTGGCCGAAACTTGCGCACTACACCTTGTTGTATCTGAAACAATTGACCGTGTGATCGTTCACCATCCCCACTGCTTGCATGAAAGCATAGTAGATTGTCGACCCAAAGAACTTGAACCCTCGCCTGCAAAGGTCTTCACTCATTGCATCCGATTCCCTTGACTTTGCGGGAATCTCAGACATTGATCTGAAATGATGTTTTATAGGCTTACCACTTGTGAACTGCCAGATGTAATTATCAAAAGACCCGGAACTCTCTCGAACTTCCAAAAATTTGTGAGCATTTGTGATGACCGCGGCAATCTTCAGCCTATTGCGGATAATACCCGGATCTGAGAGAAGCCGCTTTGTGTCACTGCGGGAATACCGAGCGACCTTCACGGGGTCAAATGAATTGAAGGCACGTGTGTAGTTTTCGCGTTTCTTCAGAATCATTAACCAGTTGAGGCCTGCCTGGGCCCCTTCCAGAATCAAGAATTCGAATAATTCCACGTCTTCGTGAAGTGGAACGCCCCATTCCTTGTCGTGGTATTCCATGAGCAAGGGGTCCGCCGTTGCCCAACTACATCTCTTCATCCTACGCGATTCTCCCACGACCTAAGCTCGGTTTTTAAGATAAAGGCAGGCTTCGAGCAGACTGATCATGAAAACGCAATGAGCGCTAACCCTGTAACCATAATTAGTGCTCCGATTATTCGGCTGGAACCTAAACTTTCCTTTAAGAGTAATGTTCCGACTATCGCGCCGATTACTACGCTGAAGCCGCGGCCAGCTACTACATAGCTGGCGCTCGTGAGGGCCAGCGCGGCTAACGCGGCCGCGTAGGCGGTCGGCAGGGCTATGCTTGTCCCTATTACGCCTCGCAAATTCGTTCTGAGCTCCTGAAGGTTCGTTCTCAGGCGGGATCTACGCCAAACTATGGGAAACCAAAGTACCGTATTGCCCGCGATAACCCACCAATTGTAAATCAGCGGAGGAGTCGCCGCTACGGCAACCTTGTCCGAAACAGAGAAAATCGAAATGAAAACTGCACAAGCGAGTGCCCATCCTGCCGCATTTCTTCGAACGAGCGAACTAACCCCTGATTGGCCGTCCAACGACTCTGAACGACTAATTGGGATTGAAACAGCGGTAATTCCACAGACAATCAGGCCAACACCTAGATACCCTAAGAATGGAAGCCTTTCTGCAAAGACCATTGCACTCCAGATGGCTGCGAAGATCGGCGCGGAACCCCGTGAAATTGGGTAGACGAGAGATAAGTCACCCTTCGAATATCCTCGAACCAGTGTTACAAAATAGCCAGTCTCGGCGGCGGCACTGATCAAGAAAGGTATCCATGAGGCTTGATTAATATAAATACCGGAGCTGCTCAGAAGCCACAATCCATAACCAAACGTTCCGAAAAGACTGGCCCACCACATCATCGCAAGCGTGTCCTTGGAAACCTTCGCTAAAACGTTCCAGCCCGCGTGCAGGAAAGCGGATGCAATGATTAGTACTAAGGCAAGGAACAGCACTCGTACTCTTCCTCCAAATTACTTCTTCTTAGGATATGGGTTGAAGTTTCACGATTTTCAGGTTGATGATCTCGTCCTTTCGTGCAGAGATCCTATCGAGTGTCGGCTGCGGTGGATAGGTGTCGAGTTGGATATGGGCGACGGCTGCTTTGGCTCCTTCAAATATCACATTGTGTACTTCGTGCACGCTTATTTTTGACTCCCTAAGTTCAGTTAGAATTCTTGTCAATACGCCGATCCTATCGTAATGCCTCACTATCAGCTCGTAGGCGGCCCGCGGTTCCTTAGCAAAGTTCACACAATTCTCTACGATTCCTGTTTTCACATATTTCTCAATAATCCGAACAGTTTCGCTTGCAGTTGCAACCTGCGCCTGAGTCGTAGAGGCACCAATATGGTGAGTTCCTACCCAGTTTGGGACGCCGGCTAAGACGCTCGCGAATTCTCCTTTGCCTTCTACTGGTTCATCTTCGTATACATCGAGCCCGGCGCGCACCCTTCCGCTTCTTAGCGCTTCAGCCAACGCAATGTTGTCAACGACGGCTCCGCGGGATGTGTTCAGAATGATAGTGCCAGTCTTGAGCTTCGCAATTCGTTCAGCTGAAAGCATGTGCGTGGTCTCTTGGGTTAAAGCGACGTGGAGGGTAATGATGTCGCATTTCTCGATCAGTTCGTCGATGGTCGCCGCGCGTTCGACACCAAGTTCAGCCGCCTTCTTGTCTGTGAGGGACCGCGACCACGCGACGACGGGCATGTCGAAAACTTTGGCGCGTTTAATCACCTCTTTGCCAACCGCGCCCGTGCCGATGACACCAAAGACCTTGCCCTTCAGGCCATCTGCCCTTGAGTAATCCTCCTTGTCCCACTTTCTCTCCTTCAATCTTTCGCTTTGTTCTGAGATGCGGCGGTCAACGGCGATCAGCAAACCGAGAGTTAGTTCGGCGACTGCGGCCGAGTTCTTATCGGGGCAATTGGTCACGTAGACGCCTCGGGCTGATGCTGCATCGAGGTCAATGTTTTCGGTTCCAGCCCCGGCCCGCACTATGAGCTCCAACTCGTTGTCTCTCTCAATCGTGCCACTGCTAACCTTCGTTCCTCTCACCACGAGGATTCTGGCACCCGACATGTGTTCAGGCAGTGAATCAGCGGTCACGTCCGGCGCGTACTCTACTTCTTCCACAATTCTCCGTAGCGCGTCGACGTGGGAAGGTGGAAGCTTGTCAGCAATCAGCAGCTTCATCGTAGGAAGCCTCCAAGTTAGCTGTAGCTTAATCACCATGTATTAAGAGTCAGTAGTTGAGGAAACCCCGTGCTTGCCTTCAAATACGATGATAGTCAGAATTGGGTTTCACGCCTTTGCGTCCAAATATGAAGGTAATGGCGATTGCTGTTGAACCTTCCCCACAGAAACTTACGAATATGAGGAATGAAGTGAGAGCAATTCTTATGTTAAACTCTCTAACCTTTGGCTCGGGCATCTAGGATTGTTAACTTAGCCCTTAGGTATGTGGAAAACTGATTCTGAAATTGCAGTCAAAGGAATGAAATGCTTTTGAAAAGAACTCGTTCGGTCCTACTGTGCTTGGCAATCATCAGCCTTCTAGCATTTGTCCCGAACCAAGCCTATTCCAGTACGCATCCACTTGACGGCATAGGCGGCTCTATTGGGGCTGCAAACGGAACCCGTGTGGTTTCGATTCCCGTTAAGGTTGTTTTTGTTGGCGTAGACCCGGGAACGGTAGACCTTGATTACAGTAAATGGAACGTGAACATTCCAACCACGATCTATGGGCAGATTTTGTCTCCGCAGCCATACCTCACCGGCGTCGTCTACAAGGTAGACTATAGCTACACTTTCGCAAGCGACGCGTACAAATCGAAACTCATTTCATACCTGCAAAGCATTCAATTGGCGAAGAAAGGCGTGAACCCATGGTTCTATTATTACGTACAAGACCCATCCACGGGCTACGTATCTCAACAATATCACTCCATGAATTACGTCGTTTATGACGCAAATCAAGTAGAGAACTGGATTTACAACAACCAGCAGGATTTAGGAGGCTTCCCTTCTAATGGCTGGACAATGATGTGGCTAAACCTAACCAAACTACCTTCGTACGATTTCGGAAACTATAGTGCCTTCCTGAAGACGTCAAGGTACGGGACGCCCAACGGCACAGCTCACTACTATGGCGTTAGTTACACTGACACGGATCTCGGTTACAAGTTGCGGTACCGCGATTTCATGTCCGGCTGGGGCGGTGTGCACAGATTCTGGTTTGATGACCTCAGCGCCGGCCCCTGCTTCACGTCCTATCCCGAAGAACTGCCAATCCAAATCGCACTTAGAGACAACAATTATGACCTCCACAGCTCATACGGGAGGCTATGGTTTTCGGAATACCTTTCAGACTATACTTCACAAGCAATGCTGAACCTAATCACTCCAGCCCTTCTCTACGACCCAGTCTATTCTCAAGAATATAGTTTCGATATTCACGTCTTTGACAACAGAACTGCGCTTGACAAGGATGCCGTGGACATTCGGTCAACAATAGATGCTAATATCATTAAACAGGCGTTTCAAAACCTACTGCCGTCTTCCAAAATTGATGTCTCCGTAACTTTCGAAAACCTTGCCAAATATCCCACTCTTCAGGAGATGCTTCATTCAAGTTACAAGTACGCTAATTCATTCACATTCGGCGTTGAATTCGCCCAACCCCAACAGTACGGTATCGTCGACGCGAGACCAATCTACCAATATTTCCAAGACAACATCAATGCTTTCGAACCAAACTACCGCCGCGATAGAACCAAATACACTCTTCCAGTCTACGCATTCGCCTTCAGTAATGAAACCTCTATGGCTGTCACGAACAAATGGCTCATTACGCCGATTGGCGGTGTCGCATTAGGAGACATGGCCTTCGTATCGTCCAGCCAATACGATTTCGCTAGGGGCAACTCGATAACCCCGCCCCAACCGAACAAAGGTTTAGGTTTCACTCATGACGCGATCCATGAAGCAGGCCACATGCTTGGGTTGCCGCATCCTTTCGACTTCGGGCCCGTAGGAAACTTCATCCTAACCCCGATGAGCTATTACACATGGGACTACTCATTCGGCCAGGCGGACAAAGATGCATTACGCCGTGCACACGTCGACAGCATCTACCTACAAGTCCAATCAACCATGAACCAACTCGCTCAAAGAGGAGCAGACGTAAGCCTGATATTCATTCAACTGAAAGACGTCGACACAAAATACAATCAAATGGACTATGAAGCAGCCCTGGCATCTGTTCTACAAGCCGAGTCCACAGCGAACAATATGTTGAGCAGCTCGTCACAGGAAACAATCCAACAGGCCCCGGCTGGCAGTGGGCCTTACTTGTTCCTAGCGGCTTCTCTTGGCCTACTTGTAGGAGTAGCACTTGCCTGGCTGCTGACAAAAAGAGGCGTTCGTGGACCTAGCACGAGAGCACCCAAACGAAGAAAAACCGCTGGCACCCGCAGACGCCGTTCGCGTTCTTGACGCACATTCTATTCACGGGAGCACAAGCACGCAACAGCAGCAGCCTATCACCAGCCAAAGGCGCCACTTAGGATTCAATTGGACTGGCTACGCTCCATTTGTCTTGCGGAGTGCGGCCCATGAAAGTCACTTCAAGTATCTGAGGTTGGGGCGTTGATGGTTGGACCACTTGCGCCGTTCCATTCGTTACAGGTGAGTAGACAGTAATCCTACCTGTCATCCACGGATGCGGGTCACAGTGGTATGGATAGATTCCGGGCCGTTGAAAGGTGTGGGTGAAGTTTCCGCCCGGTTCGATATAGTTTGAATAGAATTCGGGGATGTTGCTATGCGCCGTATGCCAAGTCGAGTCCTCATTTTTCCAAACCACAGTATTGTTCACGCCAATGACAATACTGATGACGGCAGGCTCGAACCCGGTACGGGGATCTGAGCCGGCGCCAGGGGGAATTATGACCACAACTACTTGGATTTGTTCACCGCCTACGGGATTACTAAGGTAGCGATTCGTTACATACACGTTGTACAGGTACAAATCGTAGAATGCGACTGTAAGAACAAGCGAGATGAAAACGACAACAATCATCGCGATTACTTTCTTGATTTTCAAGTGACAGCTTCTCCATGATTACTCTCCAAGAATCAGAATCTAATCAGAATGCGAGCCGAAACGGAAAATTACAAGGGTTATGAAAGCATTGCTTCCTCGAATCATGAATAGGGGGCCCGCGAAAGGTGTCTGGAGATAAAGGCGTCGTCGATTATAAGGCGGGACTATCGCTTAATGAAAAACTCAGGATCGGCATTGTTTATTCGTTAATTGGTGCTGCAACGTTACTAGGATTTATAGCGTCAGCAATCATAGGCAGATTCTCTGTTCTGCTCGCAGGCCTCGGAGTCATAACTTACGTTTTTGGATTGCGTCACGGTGTGGATGCGGACCATATCGCGGCGATCGATAACACTACACGGAAGCTGATACAGGATAACCAACGCCCCTTTACAGTTGGCATGTGGTTCTCGCTAGGGCATTCGACCATTGTCGTTACGCTTATCGTGGCACTGGTGTTCGCAACCCGAACCGTAATCGGCCATTTACCTGCCTTGGCGAGTGGGGGCGCAATAATTGGCACTACAGTTTCCGGAGTCTTTCTGTGGCTCATGGGTATAGTCAACTTGGTCATCGTTCTCGGCATTTACCGGGTCTACAAAGTACTGAAGGAGGGCAGGCTAGAGCAATCTGAACTTGAGAATCTGTTAGATAAACGCGGCTTCTTGAACCGCTATTTCCGTCCTCTATTCAAAATCGTCAAACGACCCTGGCAGATATACCCTATTGGGGTTCTATTCGGGTTAGGTTTTGATACTGCTACTGAAGTCGCCTTAATTGCGATAAGCGTCGGAATCGGAGTCTCATCCTCCGTCCCACTCTGGATGATTCTCGTTTTACCTTTCATGTTCACGTGCGGAATGGTCTTGATCGATACAACAGACGGAGTGGCAATGCGTCTTGCCTACGGTTGGGCTTTCATTAATCCCATTCGGAAAATCTATTACAACCTAACGGTTACGATAATTTCAGTGCTTGTCGCACTTGCAATCGGTACCGTCGAGCTGCTCCAAGTTGCAGCTAGTGAACTAAACCTTACGGGCGTGTTTTGGGATTGGATTGGGGCCCTCGATTTTGAGACAATAGGTTTTCTGATAATAATCATCTTTGTAATGTCTTGGCTGATCTCCGTAGCTTACTGGAAGTATAGAGGATTCGACGAAAAATACGCTCCGAAAAACACGCAACAAAAAGCCAAATAGAACGCCGGTGGGAAAACTGAATGCGGTGTGTTTGATTGGTAGACCCTGCGGCGAATTTTGTTGCTGGCATCGCCGCCACTTTTGCTCCACTTTATGTAGGGCTTTTCCTGCCTCCCCTGGTTACCGCTAGTTCGATGCGACGGTTGAGAATTCTGATGGCTGTTTCCGCTGGGATTGTTTTTTGGTTCTTTCTTGACGTGATGAACGACGCTGTTCTACTCGATGTGAACCAAGGCTTTGGGGGTGGCTTAGACCACGCGCTCTTGGCTGTGTTATTCGCTGTTGGTTTCTTACTTCTCTTTGGTCTGGAGCGAGCTTTTTCAAAATCACCTATTCGCAAAACTCGTGGTGAGAGAACAGGCAGAGCAATGGAGATTTCATTCACAATTGCTGTCCTCGTAGCGCTAGGAATAGGCTTTCATGCGTTAGCAGAGGGTATTGAGATTGGCTCACTAATTCCCAGCGCGACAAACATAGTGGATGCCATCGGTGGTTTGTCAGCTGGCTTTGCTTATGTTCTGCACAAGTTCTTAGAGGGATTCGTCATTGGAGTGTTCGCAGTATTTGCAAAGTCAAAATCCCCGCGCATTCTCATCCTCGGTCTGGTCTCCGGAATACCGACGGTCATTGGGACAGGCCTCGCACTCTTGATGCCTATCAATTCAGCCTTTTTCTTTGCTCTAGGAGGCGCGGCCGCTGTTTATGTCGAATACAAACTGATTCCCAATTTTATTGGCGAAGAGAAAGCGACGATTTACGTCATCGCTTCGCTAATTGGGTTCTACTCAATGTACCTGGCGGGACTATTCCACGGTTGACTCTTCCGTAGCCGGCACCGTTCATTTTGCTTCGGGGCATGCAACTTTGATGGTTGGTAGCGGACTCTTTACCTTCTTTGTGTAGACCCCTTCGCCCTGCCCCGTACGTGTCCGGAAGTAAAACACAGAATCCCAGGCTTCCCCTGGGAATCAATCATAGCAGGTCTTATCGTAGGACTGACAGCCCTCGCAATGACAAGACGCCGCATGAAGAACTAGGCGTATTCGTGGGGCCATAGTTTTATTCTGGGCCCCGCGGTGATGTTCTTGAAGGGATGATTACGCTTTTTTGCGACGGGTGCGGAAAACCGATCTCGGCCGACCAGAATTTCTGCATTAACTGTGGACGAGCAATTCAACCATTTTATCCACAACCCTTGCTGCGCCCGCAACCGACGCGAACTGTTACACCTCCTCCTGTTGCCCCCGCTTCTTATCCCACTCCTAGTGAATCTCGTGATGTCCCACTTCCAGAACCACGACGGCCGTTCGCACCTCCTTCAGAAACTGTGATGCCACAGCCAATGCCTATGCCGCTAGAGCGGGGCACCCAAAGGCCCACTGGCGTTGCGGTACTTTCGATTCTAATGTTTCTCGGAGGAGCAGTGGATATTGGCGCCGCAGCTTTGTTACTTTTTCTTGGGGCAGTCACGCTCCCTACGCTGGCTTTCCTGCCCAGTTTACAATTGGCAGGGACTTTGCTCTTGCTTCTCTCAATTATACCTCTGATATTTGCGATAATGTCATTCGTGCTCGGCTTTGGACTCTGGAAGGGCCGTAGCTGGGCTTGGACTTGGACTCTCATTTCCTCAATTATTGGCCTTATAGTATCCGCTGTTGGCCTCATTATTGGTTTCGGATTGGTAGGGGTTGTAATCTACGCAGTCTTCATCTTCTACTTGACTAGGGGAAGGGTGAAATCCTATTTTGGGAAGGGCGTCGCTCCTGCGGGAAGTGAAGCGGCAGCCGCTGCGCCGTACCCCGAATATGACCAAGCCACTATTCCCGAAACCGTCCCAACTGACGAGTTGAAGACGAGCTCAAACAAAGGAACGATCGGCAGCCAAAATAGAAACCGTAAACTGGCGGGCGTCCTCTTTCTTGTTGCTTGGATACAGTCAATCTTCTTCACTTCGATAGCGGAAGGCCTGTACCCGAACTACAACCTGCGACTGAACTTTGTGAGCGACTTAGGCGTCCAACCGCAATCCGCCATCGTATGGACTGCGACTGTGCTGGTCACAGGGGTATTAGTGATCATAGGTGGCCTTGCTCTATCCGATTTTGGCAGGGGACATAGAGAGTTACTCATCACCTTCGCTCTATCGGGCGTGGGCCTGTTGGGCGTTGCGGCATTCAATGAGAATACGTTCTACGATACGCATCTCGTGTTGTCGTTGCTGGCATTCGCCTTTGGCGCAATCTCGTCGCTCCTCGTTTCCATAAGGCTCGTCAAAGGCCTGTTCAGGTACTTCTCCCTAATCCTCGGTGTAATGATGCTAATCGGAATGGTCATACTATACGCTGGCCTCTTTGTCGCTCCCATCGCGTCTATCTTCTTCGCCTTAGGGCAAGGCTTCGCAGAGAGAATTATTGTGCTGCCCGAGTCGATCTGGTTCATCACGTTCGGAGCCTACCTGATTGGAATGTCTTCAACACCCGCCGAAAATTACTGAATCGATTCGATTTACAAAGGCACACAATCTTCACTTCTACCCCGTAAGCCTGGTTCAAGCACATGCTTGAAACACGACGACACCAAAAACGTAAGGGAACTCGTGTGAAGCTACGCCGTGCGACGCGCCGTGACCTCGACGTGCTTGTTCACCAGCGGCGAGGCATGTGGCTAGGCATGGGTGAACGAAACCGGACCAAACTCGACGATCAAGATAGAGCCTTTCGGCGCTGGGTTCAGCCACGACTGAGGAATGGGACAGTTGTTGGATGGGTAGCAGAAACAGACGTGGGAGATATAGTGGCTGGTGCGATTGTGTGGTTACGGCCCGCCGTATCGCGACCTCGAGTACCGCAGATGGTTCAACCATTTCTTCTTTCTATGTATACTGAGCTCGAGTGGCGTCGACGAGGTCTAGCCTCTAGGCTCGTTAAGGAGGCGGTGAAATGGGCGAAGAGGAACGGCTACTCAGAGCTCATTCTACATGCAAGCTCTATGGCCAGACGACTCTATCTCCGACAAGATTTCAAACGCACGTGGGAAATGAAACGCGAATTATGACCTGGCGGAATCAATTTGCTCACTTGTTAGGTTTCATAGCCGCATAGGCGATAAGTTGACCCAGCAGTGGCTTCTGCTTTTCCGGAAAAACTTGGTTTAGGTTTCGTGGCTGTTTGTCTGCGAAAACTCGTTCGGCCCGGTAAAGCATACCATATTGTATGAATGCGGTTAGAATGGGCATGCAGTCTCGTCCTTTCTTCGTTAGGCGGTATCTGACATCACGCCTATCCTGTTGGTTGCCAATCCGGTCAACCAGACCTTCTTTCACCAAATCTCGGAGACGCATGGAGAGAACTCGCGGCGTGAGCCCTTGATTATTTGATAGGATTTTGCTGAACCTATCGATTTTAAGGAATGCAATGTCCCTGAGAATCATCAAAGCCCATTTTCTTCCGAAGATGCCCATGCTCTCGCGTATTGGACAACGCGTGAACATTACCTGAGGAATTATCGGTTCTATGGGCACAGGCTCAGTATCTTGGTGCATAGGCTTTCGCTATACTTTCTTTCCCTAACCCGTTATTATACTATACAAAGTATACTATGCCTCCAGGGATCTGAATGACCGAGGTTCTACATGTATCGGTGGTTCTTCACTGCGATTCGCACGAGGCTTACGAAATGTTCACCGTGAACAGACTCCTCGAATCTTGGCTGATCACGCCCTTCTCCGAAGGAGGCCATGCTGAGATTGAACCGGTTCTAGGAGGAAGATATGAGCTATTCTGGGAACCTACGGACCGGGAGAATAACAGCACTGTTGGATGTAAAGTGACAGCGATTCAACCTGACAAAGTATTAGCTTTCGATTGGAAGGGCCCCGCAGAATTCAAACATTTAATGAATACAGCCGACCCCCTAACACATGTTGTAATATCCTTCATTCCCAACGGTGAGAGTCCGAGTGCTTCTACCGACGTGCATTTGATTCATTCGGGCTGGGGTAACTCGCCAGACTGGAAAGAGGCTAGACATTATTTCCTTCAAGCTTGGAGTGGCGCCTTTCGGAAGCTTGAGAAAATCGTTAACGAATGAATTGGTTCAAATATGGATTAATTCATGCCACCATGATGAAAAGGAAGAGGATAATCCCACGTTCATCAATATGGCGACAGCTGAACCGCTTCCTGGGAAAGAACCGGAACTTAAGGAGCGAATGAAATCCTTCGCCAAAACGCTAAGCTCCCAGCCCGGCCTCGTGAACGTTTATGTTTTGCATGAAGAGGGAACGAAGAATCTTGTTGGAATCTCCATTTGGCAGGACAAGGAATCATTTGAATCGGGCATGACGAAGGTAAGTGATTCCCCCCCAAAGAGCAGCATAACACAGGTCCGTCCGACCGTCCGGCAATTCCTAGAAGTCGATTAAGGATACGGACTCATCGGATTAGACTTAGTATATGGGTCTATTTCCGTTCGCAGTTCCGAAATCCCGTACGCAGTCCGATGGCTTTGCGGTTCAATCGTCAGTCCGGTGTGGCATTCGCTAAAAGTTGCGAGCATTCTTCTCTCAGGATTCCAGGGATGAATGTGAGCCTCCTTTTCGCTAGGGCGTGGACGCGGCGATTAGCTTGTTGAAGCATCCCGCTTGAGAATTGAGGAGCATCATTTCCTTGTGCGCCATAGACTACCCTAGAAATATTCGTCCTAAGTACGGCTATGATACACATCGCGCAGGGCTCAAAAGTCGTGTATAGTGTATGCTTGTTCAAATTGAAATTTCCCATGCGCGTGGTAAGTTTACGAATACTCACGATCTCTGCGTGCGCGGTAACGTCATGTTTGGTGAAAACTTGGTTGTGACCACGCTCAACAACTCGGCGGTTTCTCGTAATCACTGACCCTATGGGTGCATTTCCTTCTTCTGCGGCATCAATGGCTTCGGCAATCGCCAATCGCATGAATTTCTCATCGATATTTCGAGTGGGTGATTTCATGCAGCAACTCAACCAGGCGTAGTCTGTACCCTTGAAAGATGCTTCTGTTTGCTCTTCTCTTTTGTGGCGCTGTTTGTCATATCCTTGAGGGAGTAGTTTCTACGATCATTGTTAGCCTAATTGCAGCGTAAGTTTATTCAAATGGGAATTTTGAGGCCAACCTACGGGTGGTCTTGGGACCCTAGTCCGAAATAGTGGTGGGTCCGGAGGAATGACTACCCGATCTGTTCAAGGCTGACTCCGAATTGCCTTTAATTTCAACCTGGACGTTAAGCTTCGGGCAAATAGGTGATTGCTAATGGTCCGAACAAAATCGGCACGCACGGCTAAGGTGGCCCATGACATTCGATTCAGGCTGAATGGCCGATGGGTGAAGGTTCGGGCGCCTCCCGCAAAGACGCTTCTTCGCTTACTTCGCGATGATTTTGATTTGACCGGGTCAAAACCTGGTTGTGAAGCAGGCGAATGTGGAGCTTGTACAGTTCTGTTGGATGGAATGCCAGTTACTTCATGCATGGTTCTCGCCGCGCAAGTTGAAGCGAGGGAAGTCACAACCGTAGAAGGCCTTTCGAAAGGTGGGCGCATCGATCCAATAGTCAGGGCTCTCGTGGAGGAAGGCGCCGTCCAATGCGGCTACTGCATTCCCGGTTTCGTAGTAGCCGCAAGGGGGCTGCTGAATGAAGCATGCCACCCGACGCCCGAGATGATTCGTACCGCCCTATCAGGGAACATCTGCAGGTGCGGTGGCTACTCGAAAATTGTCGACGCCGTTCTCAAAGTCAGCAGGCACAGCAGATTGGTTGGAGGTCGCGCCTATTCTTCTCTCACATATTGAGGTGCTATCGCCACGTTCGGTTCGTGACGCGCTGAAAGCCTTAGACGATTACCAACTAGATATTCGGATCGTTGCAGGATCAACCGATGTTTCTGTAATGCTTAAGGACGGAAATATGAAGGAGAAACGATTCCTCGACATCTCGCGCCTGGAGGATCTAAAACACATTATTGTGAGCAGAGATGGCTTGATTCACATAGGAGCGGTTGCATCCTACGGAGACTGCCTCCGTAGCCCAATAATTCGCAAAAAGGCTGGCATTCTGCTAGATTCCTTTCTCACTATAGGGTCGCCCCAAATACGGAACCTTGCAACGATTGCGGGGAACCTAGAAACTGCGTCACCAGCAGGTGACGCCATTCCACCACTTTTCGCATTGGATGCAACTATCGTCCTCGAAAGCCTGTCCCGAAAACGAGAGATAGCAGTCGAAAAGTTTCTCACCGGTTACAGAAAGACCATGCGCGAGCCTAACGAACTCATTACTGAAGTCAAGTTTCACCCCGTTAACAGAGACGAGGTTACTTTCTTCAGAAAGCTTGGCCTCCGTCACGCGAACTCAATAGCCCTGGCAAGCGTTGCCTTCTGGGGCAAAGTTCGTGAAGGTCCTGTACTCAGCGAAGCCAGAATTGCGCTCGGGGCTGTGGCCCCAACCGTGATAAGAGCCAGAGGCGCGGAAGAAGCACTCGTCAATTCACAGCTAACTGATGACCGAGTAAAAGCGGTTGCCCGAACGTGTGCTTCGGAAGCGCAGCCAATTTCCGACATCAGAGGCTCTGCTGATTACCGACGAAGAGCGGTGAATGCTTTGATGTATGTGGGCATCAGAGACGTCTTTGAGAGGTTAGGAAATGCAATTGGGAACGCAGGTGTCAAATCTACAAGGTAAGAAAAGGATTCGATTACTAGCACTACTTGTTTTGGACTGCTTGTATCCCCATCAGAATTCTTTCAGGAGTGGCGGGTAGTGCGGTTACTCTTGCTCCCACAGCATCGTGTATAGCATTGCATATCGCGGCGGGCACTGCTATTGTCGATAGTTCTCCGGCACCCTTCGCCCCGAAGGGCCCAGTTGGCTCATGCATGTTGGCCACCGGTACTACAAGCGGCTTGGAAGTATCTTCAATGGTTGGGACTAGATACGTGGTGAAGTTCGGTGTCTTCACTTTCCCCGCCTCAACCTGCAGGTCCTCCATCAATGCGTATCCAATTGATTGTGTCATTCCACCTTCACTTTGAGCCTCAAGCCCCTGTGGGTTTATGACGGTACCAACTTCTGGAACGAAAACAAGGTTGAGCACCTTCACCTGACCCGTAAGGGTGTTGACCTCCACGTTGGCGACACAGGCTGCGAACGAGAACAGTACATTAGGGATGCTCATAGTACCAGGCAGGGGGTTGGACGGCCTGGGAACGGAATACCAAGCACTGGCCGCCAGAGTTTTCGCTCGAGCCAAGTCCCGGAGGCTTAGATGCTTCTCGCGGCCAACCACGGCTGTGGAGGTCAATTTGAGCCAACCCGCTTTTGTCCTCAGTCTTCGCGACGCTTCTTTCAATATCTTTTTTTTCAGATTGTCTGATGCTTTGATTATTGCGTTGCCGATAACGTAAACAACCCTTGAGGCATCTGATCCCCCGGAATCGACGCCGTACTTCGTATCTCGCGGGGCAAGTTCCACCTTTGAAACCAATGTGCTGAGGGCTTGTGCCGCTATTTGCTTGAGAGCAGTTGAGGTACCGCTCCCCATCTCAGGGTTACTGGAGTACACCTTGTACCCTCCCTCGTGAGTAAGCTTAATCTTGACCATAACCTGCTCAGGGAAGGCTCCATATCCCATACTCTTCATACCAGCAGCGAACCCTACGCCCCTGAACAACCAAGGCCGTTCTCCTTGGCCGCGGTAGAGTGCCATGTTCTTCCACAGGTCTACTTTCTCGACTGTTTCCAATGTTTCCGTGAGACGCGGCTTTGTAATCGCAACATAGCCTGTCCCGTCAGTTTCTCCTTCCTTCAGCGCGTTGATCTTCCTTAGTCCAAGCGGGTCGAGGCCGAGCTTTTCTGCAGCTATGTCAAGCTGGGTTTCCATAGCAAAATTAGCTTGGGCGACACCAAATCCTCGCATTGCTCCTGCGGGCGGGTTATTCGTGTAGACGCTTAGGCCCTCAACATGGGTGCACGGAATCTTGTAAGGTCCGTTAACTGCTCCCGCTGCTACTTCGATTACTGTTGGGCCATATGACATGTAGGCCCCGGTGTCCGCAATCAAATGAGCATCATTTCCAAGTAGCGTCCCATCCTTTCGAAAACCAGTTTTCAACTCTATGTCCATCGGGTGCCTCGTCGTAGCGGATATTCCTGATTCCTCGCGCGTCCAACTCATCCTTACTGGTTTCTTAGTTTTCATCGCAAGTAAAGCCAGGTGGATTTGCACTGTAATCTCTTCCTTTCCTCCGAATGCGCCGCCTGAGTCAATTGCGATAACCCTCACCGAACTTTGAGGCAGAGATAGGACTCTACAGATTTGCAGCCTGTCTTGGAAAGGCACCTGGCTAGCCACATAGACATCGACTCCCTTCTTAGTTGGAAGGCTGAACCCGGCTTCCGTTTCGATGTACATGTGCTTCTGCCGTGAGGTATGGTACTTTTCTGAAATGATGAGATCCGCGTTTTGGAAGGCGTCCTGAACATTGCCTTTCGCGTATTCAACGCGGTGTGCGAGGTTGCCCTTCTCATGTACTTTGATGGCATCAGGACTCAAGGCTTCTTGAGGAGTCGTGATTACAGGAAGAGGATCATAGTCAACGTCTATGTGTTCCAAGGCAATTTCCGCATCTTCATCGGAGTCGGCCGCGACTACGGCGACCGCGTCGCCTTCGTACCGAACTTTATCACGACATAGCACCGGTTGGTCTGGGATAATGGCCCCGAAGAGGTTCGGGCCGGCCATGTCACGATAAGTTAGGACGGCTCTAACTCCAGGTTGCGCAAGTGCTCGTGAAACGTCTATGGTCTTGATCGCTGCGTGAGGCAAGGGGCTACGCAAAACTTTGCCTATGAGAGCATCTTTGACGAGTACGTCGGCTGAATATCGGAATCTGCCTGAAGCCTTGGAGATACCATCGAGCCTCGGTACACTATGACCAATGCGATTCATGCAAACGCCACTTGAATTAAGGGACGCGGAGGGGCTCTTCGCCCTGCGATTGTTGAAAGCTCTCTCCCAGCATCAGTGCACCTACCTTGAACTTATCGAAGCTATCCCTTTCCACATAGTTACTCGTTCTGCCTCTGTACATGACTATGATCCTGTCGCTGATTGTGAGCAGTTCGTCCAAGTCACCGGAGACTAAAAGCACGCCTTTTCCAGCATTTCTGTACTCGACCAGGAGGCCCCTCACGTAGTTGGTCGAGGCCACATCCAACCCTGCGGTTGGGTTCTCAGCTATGATGCAGCACGAATCTCTCAGAAATTCGCGGCCTATAATGAACTTCTGCAAATTGCCTCCGGACAGATCGTTGGCGATTGCGGATTCGGAGGAAGTTACGACACCGAATTCGGAGATTATTCTCGTAGCGAACTCCCTTACAGCCTTGAATCTTATCACCTGGTTTTGTTCGTAGGGGGGACGCCAGTGGTCACGTAAAACAGCGTTGTGAGTGAGAGGCAGGTTTATCGCGACACCTCTTCTTTTCCGGTCTTCAGGTATGTACCTGATCCCTAGCCGAATTCTTTCCCTGACTCCCTTGTTGGTTAGATCCACGCCCTCGAACAACACGTTACCCTTTTCGACTTTCCTTAACCCTGTTAATGCTTCCACAAGTTCGCGTTGGCCGTTACCCGCGATGCCCGCTACGCCCAGTATCTCTCCTTGTTGAACTTCGAATAAGGCCCCTGATACTGAACGCTCTCCTCTGTCTCCCCTCACCGAGAGCTCCTTGACAACCAAAGAGGCTTTGCCCTTTGCCTCCGCTCTCTTGAATTCCTCAAGGTTCATAGACCGGCCCATGGCCGCCTCAGCGAGGACCTCAGCTGTTAATCCCTCTCTACCAGACCTGAAGGCGACTCGCCCTTTTCTAAGGACGGTTACTCTGTCAGCTATCTCGAGGATTTCGTAGAGCTTGTGCGTGATCAGAACAATGCATTTGCCCTGTTTCTTGAGCGCATTCAAGTTCTTGAATAGGGCCTCGGTTTCTTGAGGTGTGAGCATTGAAGTCGGTTCGTCCAGGATGAGGATTCTGGCGCCCCTGAAGAGTATCTTGAGAATTTCGGCCTTTTGTTTCTCGGCTATGCTGAGCTCCTCTACCTTGCGATTCAGGTCCACCTGCATGTTGTACTGCTGCTCTGCCCCCTTGACCTTAGACTCAAGTTCAGAAAGCTTCAGCCTCGTGCCTTTTCCTCTTCGGCCTATAGCGAAGTTCTCCAGAACCGTGAAGATTTCAATGAGTGAGAAATGTTGGAACACCATTCCGATGCCGAGCGATTGGGCATCCACCGGGCTTCTCATTCTCACAGGTTTCTTGTCTACGGATATCTCTCCACTGTCGGGTTTGTAGAATCCGTAGAGGACGTTCATTAGAGTGGTCTTGCCAGCGCCGTTCTCTCCGAGAAGGACGTGTATCTCTTGAGGGAAGAGGTCTAGGCTAATTTGATCGTTAGCTACGACTCCGGGGAAGGTTTTTGTTATTTGCTTCATGCTAACGATTGGGGCATCCACGACTATTCGCCCTTTTCATAAGGCTTTGCTAGCGCAGAGGGGGCTCGGCTTCTCGACGCGACGGCTGCGATTATTATCAAGATGGCTAGGTAAGGCCACATTGCGAAAAATTGGTATGGAATTGATTGAAGGTGCGTTTGAATGGTCAGGAAGAGGAGATAAACCATTCCATAAATCAGACAACCCAAGAGCGTTCGAAAAGGTTTCCACTTGCCAAAGTAAATCAGTGCCACAGCGATGAAACCGGATCCTGCGGTCAGATTGTAGTAAAAGGTTCCAGTAATCGCGATAGCTAGATATGCACCGCCTATCCCAGCCATGAAGCCCCCGAACATTGTTGCGGAGTATCTGTAGAGTTTCGGGTTTACCCCCATCTCTTCCGCGGTTCTAGGATCTTCCCCGACGGCCCTTAGATTGAGACCGGCCTGGGTGTGGAAAAGGAAATAGTGCGTGGCTATGAGAACGGCTATTATGAAATATGCAAAGGCGTCTTGCCCAAAGATTATCGGCCCTATAACTGGCACTGTTGAGAGAAAGGGGATTCGTAAGTGGGGCAAGGGGCTGATTGTGGGTGGGACGAGATACTTTCCGAGTAGGGCTCTGTAGATGACGCCCGAAAGGCCCCAACCTATGAACCAGAGGGCTGTTCCACTAACCACTTGGTCGGCCTTGAGAGAAAAACTAGCGAACGCATGCAACGTTGAAAGAAGTAGGCCAGATAAGCCGGCTAAGAAAAAGGCGAGTATCACGTTCCCGGTATAGAAGTCTGCTAAAAATCCCACAATTGTTCCAATTAACATGAGCCCCTCCACGCCAAGGTTCAGAGTGCCCGCGCTCTGGTCTACCAGTTCGCCGGTCGCGGCGGAGATAATCGGCATGGCTCTTGGAACCATACCCACTAACATGATCGCCACAATCGATATCAACGTATCAAGGTTCATCGTTTCACCTTACTAGGAGTTAGTCTTCGTTTTCCGAGACTCAGATATACTCCCAAAGGAGCAAGGAACATCACCAAGCCGTAAACAGCAGTGACCACGTCGATTGGTATCCCGTAGGCCAGCTCAAGCCCGTAGGTGCCGGTCAGTATGCCGCTGAAGAATATGGCGGACACGATTATTGCCAGGGGATTAAGGGACGCGATCAGGGCAACAGGTATTCCAACGTATCCGTAACTTGTTGTGATGTCGCTGAAGACTTGTGGAAGCAAAATGCCTGTGGCGCCGAAAATGTCCACCATACCCGCGATGCCCGCTATTCCCCCGCTGATCACCGTAGAAAGCAGAATGTCTCTCGCTATCGGCATGCCAGCATACTTGGCTACGTCATGACTTTGCCCGATTACCCGCAGCTCATACCCCAACCTGGTGAACTTCAGTAAGAAAAAGAGACCTAAAGCCAGTAAGAGGGCTATCAAGAGACCTACGCCGATGTTCGTTCTAGGTACAATCGCCGGGAGCAAGAGAGACCGAGGTATCGGAGCACTGGACGGTTCATGCGAGGCAACGGCCCCAGCGCCCTCCATGGGGCCCGCGATTAGGTAGTCTAACAGGAAAACGGCGATGAAATTCATCATCAACGTCGTAATTACTTCATTGATCCCTAGTCGGATTTTCATCAGTGTGGGAGGAAGAACCCACGCAACCCCACCAAGGAAGGAACCGAAGACAGCCAGTGTTATGATGAGCCCGGGCGGGAGAGTTCCGGATAGCCCCACACCTACCCATGTAGCCACTATCGAGCCGATTACAAATTGCCCTTGGCCGCCGATGTTCCACACTCTTGCTGTAAAGGGAACTGAGAGCCCCACAGCCACGATTAGGAGCGGCACAGCCCCGCCAACCGTAGAAATTAATCCCTGCCGTGAACCGAAGCCGATTTGAAAAAGCGAAAACAAGCCGCCGATGGGTGAAAGATCGAAGAGGAAGAAAAGAAGGGAACTGAGAAAGACCGCTAGGAGTGTAAAGAAGATGATTAGGAATACTCTGGCGTACGCAACCATTCGACCATCACAATCAACACTAAAGTGAGTTGAAAGCGGGGGTCACGGGTGAATAGACCAGAGTTCCGTTCGTTAACTCTTGGTACACTCTTATTTTGTTCGCAAGGATTGCTTGGAGTATTGTTTGAACTACGGCCGCATCACTGCTGGGTACTTTGCTTGTGAGCTCTAGCGAAAGGCCTTGATTTGGAAATGTGGCGTAATATGGAAGCGCGCTGAATGTATGATTTGTGAGCCAATCGTTCAGTGCTTGTTCGTATATGGGCGCAATTGAGTACGAGAGCCCTCCGACTGTTGCGTCGGGCGCAAGCGAAGTTTCGTTGAAGTCATTATAGATGAATGCCACATGTGCAGATTCAGCCTCGCTTGCAACTCCAACCGATATCCCATCACCGGTGCAGTAGAGTACGTCCACACCTTGGGCGACATCGGCGGCTGCAGCAGCCTTTGCCCCAGCGGGGTCATTGAAGTTCCCCAGGAAGGTGTTTATTGGTTGAACATTCAACCCAAAGTTTTGGTTGGCATAACTCACTCCCAACAAGAAACCTTTGGTCGCCCATGTTATCTCAGAAACATCTTCGCCACCTATGATTCCAACTTTTCCAGTGTGTGATAGCCTCGCCGCCAACACGCCTAAGATGAAACCGGCCTCACCTGTTGCGGGCAGGAGTACGGCCACGTTCTTGGCTGACTCATATCCGCCAGATATCAAGAACCCTGTGTTGGGGTATGTTGGTGATAGTTGAATCGCGGGCCCGGTGTACTGGAACCCATCGCCTATGACAAGATCATATCCCTGAGACCCCAAACTAGTCAAAGCAGGCGTAATATCCGCAGATGTATAGAGCCCCTCGGCACTAGACGTGACCAAATTGTACTTCCCCTTAGAATTCAGGTCTTCAATCATCTTCAAGTACGACGCGTAGGCAGCCTGGTTCCAAGAGAGGTCGTTCTTCTGCCCGGGCAACAGGATGGCAACCTTAAGCGTCGTTTTCTGTGTCACTGAGGTCACTGGGGTCGGTGGACCAACCAAACTACTGTTGTAGAAATAAACGCCGACCGCTGCAACAATCACAACAACAATCACGATTGCGGCTAAAGCTAACCTGGTTATACCGCGCTTTCCAGGAAAAGTAAGCCGTCGCATGTACAGATGCTCGGTCCGCGCGCTATTAAAGCTTGGGACAAAACCTCTAAGCCATTAGCTAAGTTTGTCCTCGGCAAAATCAGAAACAATTCAGGACAAGACCGGGTCGATAATCCTCCAATTTCTAACGTCTATCAAACCTCTATTTGTGATTCCGAGTTCGGGAACTGAGGGGAGTGATAGAAACTCGAGCTGTATGAACGGGCTTTTCATTTTCGTCCCAACCAACTTTGCCATCTCGTTCAGCTTCTTGAGTTTATCCAAAAGCGTTTCATATCTTTCGAGAGAGATCAAGCCGCCGAACTGAAGCGGGATTGAATGAAGGACTTTTCCTTTTGATGTGCATGCGAACCCGCCCTTGATCCTTTCCAATTCCTTGAGTGCCAAGTACATGTCACCAACATTATCCCCGACGATTATGATATTGTGGTGGTCATGAGACACCGAGGAGCTTATGGCTCCATCCTTCACGGAGAAGCCAGTAACGAAACTATGACCTATAGACTTCAATCCCCTATGCCTTTCAACAACCGCGACGTGCACTACATCAGAAGATGGATCTGAAGCGATTAGTCCACGTTCCACCGGCAGATTCGCAAGACCTTTTCCTTTCAGAATCTGACCCTCAGTGACTTCAATCACGTTGACCTTAGCACTTCGGCCACCATGTCCTATCGCTAGGTCATTAGGCCTGATCTCGGAATTGATTCTAATTGAATCTAGAAACCTAGGCAACGGTTTGGGCGGTTCATCAGAAAACAAGACTTTACCGTCATTGTACGCTATTCTGCCGTCAAAGATTGTTGCCTTAATGTCAACCTGTTCGAGCCCCTTGAACAGGATCAAGTCTGCCTTTCTTCCTGGAGTAACGGATCCTATCAGATGTTCCAAGCCGAAGTGTTGTGCCGTGTTTATCGTTGCCATCTGAATTGCGGTTATGGGGTCCACGCCAGACTTAATGGCCAGTCGCACGTTGAAATCTATGTGACCTTCTCTCAGTATGTCATCGGGGTGTTTGTCATCGCTGCACATGAGATACGATCTGTAATCGTTCAGCTTGAGATCACTCAGTATGTCTCTTAGGTTTCTTTCAGGGCTGCCCTCCCTAACCAAAACCGCGAGCCCTCTTCTAGCCCTCTCCACAGCTTCCTGTGATGAGACGCATTCGTGATCATCTGCGAGTCCAACCGCGGCGGCTGCATCGATTTGTTCAAGCGATGCCCCGGCCAGATGCCCATTGACAATCTTTCCTAGATTATCTGCGGCGTATATCTCGCTAATGAACTTCCGAGGATTTGAGAACAGGTTCTGGTAGTTTAGCTCTCCAAGAGTTGCAGCGTTCTTAATCGAAAGAAGTTTGCGTATTGTTTCGAGGTCAAAGGATGCCCCGCTGTCCTCAAGGCCTTCCGCCGTGGGAACCCTTGAAGGAACTTGCACAAAAATTCTCAGGGGTACGCCTTCGCTTAACCTGACAAGCTCCCTTACCCCATCACCGCCAAAGACGTTTGCAATTTCGTGCGGGTCAGCGAAAATTGCAGTAACCCCGCATCGAAGTACAAGCCTCGCCAATTCGCTGGGAAGTAACATGGTAGGTTCAATATGCATATGAGCGTCCATGAAGCCCGGAGCGAGATACATCCCGCGGCCATCAATTACGGACGGACATTCAGTTTCTTTTCTGGTGACCGCCACTATCCTATCATTAAAGAGCCAAACGTTCGATTCGTACGTTGCCCCTTGATGTACGTCCACGACGTTAACGTCTTTAATGATCAACGTAGGTCTGTGTTGGCCAAGCGCCGTTTGCATATACTGCGCTATCTCATCCACGCTTTCGAAGTAATAATGCAAGACGAAGCACGTCGCGAACATGGAGATTGTTTAGAAATAAGGGTTTGTCGAGCACAAATCGAAGAGATCCACAATAATCTCGAAGAAGCCTGTGAGTTGAAGACCACCACAGTTGCGCGGTCACGTCGGACTGGATTCAATATCGCGGCATCGTTGGGTCGATTTCCACGGCCCACGCATCGACGCCGCCCAATACATTTTTCACTTTCTTGAATCCTAGTTGGCGTAGGAAACTTACAGCCCATCCGCTTCGCTCCCCCACGTGGCAGTAGAAAATGTACTCTTCGGCAGGGTCAAATTCAATGACGCGGTTCGGAATTTGGCCTACGGGAATTAGCCTGCTGCCGTTTATGTGGCAGAGTTCGTGTTCGTGTGGTTCTCTTACGTCAATGAGGTTCACGTGGGTTTCTTTGTCGAGCAGACGCTTCAGCTCTTTCACTGCGATTTCATAGTCTTCTTCCACTTAGATTCCCTTCGACTGGCGCCGAACTCGCCGCTCTAAACTGATTCATACCGGTTCTGCTATTTGGAAGTACGGAATTATCAGAGCTGGCATGCCCATGACTCTGGAAGTGCCACTTCGCGAAACCCGCGTGTGGAGACCAACCGACGAGGCTTGCACCGATTGTGCGGCGGGGAGTAGGTAACCCTCCTCGAACCAATCAGAAAACATCATGGTCACGCACATGAGTATTGATATGTCTCCAAGAGTCTTCGAAGCGGCATGAAGCACCTTACCGTTGGCGTATTTCATGACGATACGCTTGGTCCCCAATTAGGAAAGAAAGGCACTGAATCCGACATCGCCATGTTCAACAGAAAAATGGGCGATGAAATCTTCACTTTCATGTCTCCTGTCGAAGACAAGTTAACTGCAAAAAGCCAGATAATTTCCAGCATTGACGCAGCAATAGTCGTATTCCCTGGAATGACGAGGGAATTGGGCGAGACCCTGGTAATCCTTGACCTGCTTGGGACCTCCCACGGAATAGCGGTAACCTCACCCTACGCGACCCCAGACCGCATATTCCCCATAATCAAGGATACGTCTCTCAAATCATTCGTTGTTGAGGAAAGAGACCCAATCAAGATACTTGAACTTCTCAAGGGTTACCAGCCGGAAAGGGATACGGTTTCTTCAGTTCTTGTTGTAGTAGACCATTCGTTCAGTGTTAAGGGCGTAGGCGAAGTCATACTGGGATTCGTAAGGAGAGGCATTGTAAGAAAATATGACGAGCTCATGCTGCTACCAGCAAACAAGGAAGTAGTAGTGCGCTCTATACAAATGCAGGATGAAGATTACGACCAAGCTGAAGCTGGGTCGAGAGTCGGCCTAGCCATGAAGGGCGCGACCGCCGACGAGATGAAGAGAGGCTCCATCCTATGCGCCCCGGGCACCGCCAAAACAAGCACGTCATTCAAACTTTCCTTCAAGAAAAGCCCCTTCTATTCAGATGATTTCAGCGAAGGCACCTTCCATGCCACCCTGGGCATGCAGACAATGCCCATCACTATAACCAACATAGGCGCAACTTCCCTCGCCATCGAATCTGAGAAACCGCTCGCGTACACACCTGACGATACTTTCCTCTTACTGAACCTCAACGCCAAGAAGATGCGCGTTATGGGCAAAGGACAAGTTCTGAAAGATTGAGCTCGCATCGTAGGGCATCAGATCTCGCGTACTCACGGGGTTTTACAAAATCGTGTCAGTTTTGCTGCTAACGCACAGATGAGTGTTCCATTCGGCTTGACTGTAGGAAGACCTATTCTTTTACGTCGAAGACGAAACGTGAGAATTGTTGTCCAGCAGCAGTTTCGAATATTGAATCCAAAACAGAGTTGAACTAGCAGCATGTTTCTTCAACGCAGATGGGCCGCCTCTTTTGCGTTCATTGTCTTGATGTTGGCCGCATTCTCGCTTTCTCTGTGCGTCGTAGCGCCCACAGTCACGGGCGCCGTGCTGTATGATTCTGGTAATCCTACCGCTGATGAACAGCTAGTATTGGAGTACATTAATCGAGCTCGTGCGGATCCCATCGCCGAGGGTCAGCGTTTGGGAATTGATATCCGTGAGGGCCTGTCGAATCCAAGTCTTGTGGGCCCTCGACCGCCGTTGGCTATGAATAGTATCCTGCTAGGAATCGCCCAAGCCCACAGCCAAGACATGTACAATGGGAATTACTTCTCTCACACAGATTCGAACGGTGCAACTCCGTTCGATCGTATGACACACGCGGGGTACGATTACGTGCGGGCGGGGGAAAATATGGCCGCTAGTACAGCCGCAGCTGCCACGGAGTTAGAGGATTTGATGATGGTTGATTCCGGCACGACGGGGCGTCCCCACCGCGTCAACCTTCTAGACCTCATTACCCCCTACCCTTGCAGCAATTCCCCCTGCGTCTACTACGAAGTAGGAATCGGATACTATGCAGGAGCCACTCCAAATAGTATCAGTAGCGACTTCATCACCGAGGATTTTGGTGCCGCGGCTAACACTGGCCCGTTCCTGCTGGGTGTCGTCTACAATGATATGAATCACAACAATTTCTACGACATCGGTGAAGGCATAGCGGGCGTAACGATCACACCAAGCAGCGGAAGTTACTACGCTGTCTCATCATCCGGTGGTTACGCTATCCCGATTGGTACATCTGGAGCGATAACGGTTACAGCTTCGGGCCCAGGTTTCGGCCCGATCACCAAGACAGTGTCGCTCACTGGTGAAAACGTCAAAATGGACTTCACCACCTCCTCGCAAATAAGTGGTACCACTTCAACTTCGGTACAAACGAGTGTTACTTCAAGGCTCGTCGCGACAAGTCAGACAACGACCTCGACTGTTAACAATCCCTCTGTCGCGCTCAATCCTATTTCTTCCTCGGCTGGGTCATCCGTTCACGTGTCCGGTTCTGGGTTCCAAACGGGAGACATAGGCTGCTCATTTTCAGGCAGCCCGGTTGGTGCCTCTAACTGTTTGATTTCCAACGGCATACTAACGGGCTCATTCGTTGTCGCAAATGTAGGAACAGGCTCTTACTCGGTTATCGCTATGGGTAGTCCAGGAAGAGATTCTGTCGTAGCCACTTTGATTGTTACCAGTCCCATCATTACACTTAATCCTTCATCGGCTTCCGCCGGGGAGACCGTTTCTGTGTTCGGTTCAGGATTCGCGTCAGCCGACTCGACCTGTACGATAACTGGCACCATTTCATCACCGTCATGCGCGATTTCCGGCGGCACCATTACTGGTTCCTTCATTGTTGTTAATGTGAATCCTGCTGTGTACGCCATAGCGGTGACTGGAAATCAGGCTGGTGACTCTGCCTTAGCTTCTTTCACAATCACGGCCAATACATCCTCAACTCAGACAACTGCAGCAACAAGCAGTAATACCTCACAAAACACAGCCAGCACATCAACGACTGTTACGCAGCTGACAAGCGTAGCCAGCACGTCGAGTTTTGTAACTACTACGCTGACCAGTACGGCTTCGACAACGCACGCGACATCGTCAACATCAAGTTCGATTTCTCTTTCCCCGCCCGAGGCGTTGCCACCAATCCCAGGCTTCCCCTTCGAGTCAATCCTTGCTGGCATAATTCTCGGAATAGCAGCTCTAGCAATAGGCAGGCGGCGAAGAGAATAAGCGCGGGTCGAAGGTGCGCTAGCAGGCGTCACGGTGTAGCAACGTAACCGACCTTATCACCCAAAGATAGGGGTTGATTCATAGACCAACTCACTCGCAATGAGCCGCTGCACCCCTGAGCAGGTGAGAGGTTCCGGGTTGGCCTTCGCGGGAGGGTAAACTTCTAGAAGCTACGTTGATGCTATCATACTGAGGGAACAGTCATGAGTGACGAGAAAGGCACAGTTTTAGCTGAGATGGACGCGGCCGCGCGAGAAGCGGAAAAAGACCTCGCAACTATTGACCAAGCAGCCGTAGAAACTATCGCTGCCTGGTGGCTGAAATGGTATATGGCTGCGGGACACAAACGTTTAGGCAGACTGCTCGTAAGGATAGCAAAGTCTGGAGCTAGCAAATGAAGAAGTAGGATTTTCACAGCCACTTACGCCATTCATTCACAGGTGACTGAATTCCAAAGGATTCTAGTCTTAGGTCTCCGGAGGCAAAGTCCGTCCGTGTCCCAAAGAAGCCGTATATTAGGACCATAGGACCAGCGCAGATTTAGGCGGTAGATCCGAGTACCTCCAAGCATAGCAAAGAGGCTTTGCGTGTTCCGTCACTTAACTGAGGTAACTAAGACGGCTCTGGCTCGAATTTTTCCGGCCTTTAGCATCTGCAATGCGTGATTTGCGTTCTCCAGTGGGTACTCTTCGCAGACGGCTTTCACCTTTCCCGAGTTAGCAATTCTCAAGACTTCCTGCATATCACGCCTGGAACCTAAGATTGATCCGACGATTCTCTTTCCCTCTACAAATGGAAATTCTCCTACTTCGGCATGCGCGCCTATGACTATCGTTCCGCCAGGTTTAGTCGCCTTGATTGCCAGTTGGGTCAAGCTGCTTGAAGGCGCGAAAACTATTGACGAGTCAACGGGCCCGATTTCTTTGAGCCACGAATCAACGCTTCCCTCGGAGACGTCAACTATTTTGTTTGCGCCAAGTTCGGTTGCTAGCTGCAAGTGTTGGCTGCCTCGACTAACAGCGACTACTGTCGCGCCAAATAGAGTCGTGAATTGTAGTGCCATGTGACCGACTCCTCCTATTCCGAATATGGCAACCTTCTTACTCGGGTCGGACTCGGCCTTCTTTACAGCCGAGTAGGCGGTTACACCGGGGCAGAATAGTGGGGCAGACTCGGTGAACCTCAGATTGTTGGGGAGGTGGTAGGTGTGCTCTGAAGTTGATACCATGTACTCTGCGTATCCACCATCAACTGACTCACCTGTGATGTTTTTTGATTGACATAGTTGCTCGTTTCCGCTAGTGCAATATTCGCATACTCGGCATGTGGACCAAAGCGGCTGCACACCCACTCTGTCCCCAATTTTGAATTGCGTGCCATCGTCACCAACATCAGCCACAGTTCCTACAACTTCATGTCCTGGAATGATTGGTAAGTGTGTGGGCACGCCGTACTCAAGCCAGTCGCCTTCAACCATATGGAGGTTTGAGCGACATACGCCACACGCAGCTACTTTGATCAGTAATTGTTCTGCCTTTGGCGTCGGAGTTGCAACTTCCTCTATGCTCAAAGGCTTTTGTTCAATTGGTTTCGTGTTATGAAGCACAACGGCTTTCAAATTAGTCAGGCCCTGGCCAATTATTGTTTTCCTGCGAACTTAGGGTCCGTCATCTAAGAGTATTGGATGGGGACCAATCGCGCTAGGAACGTACGGTCAACGGATACATCCGTGAACATCGCTATGACTCGATTGTCATTTTTACCAGCACTCTTCCTCCTTGGTAATCGTGGCAAACTTTCAATAGTATCCATTGAAGACGACGACGTTGGTCAAACAACATGAACGCTCACTTCATGATCAAGGAGATTCATGAGCAACCCAGCGCCTTCGAGAAAATCCTCACAGACACAAGAGATAGAATACGAGCCGTTGCTCTGGAGGCTTGGAAAAGTAAACGGCCGAATACGTTCTACCTGGTCGGTTGTGGATCATCATATTATGCAGCAATGATTCCAGAATTTTACTGCGAATATTATCTCGGACTGAACGCCGTCGTCCTACCCTCGTCAGAGTTCGTATGGTATGCTCCCAAGCCAGGCGCAAATGCACCGATTCTCATTGCGCTGTCGCGATCTGGCAAAACGTCCGAGACGGTTGAGGCAACCCGCAAAGCCAAGAAAGTTGGAATCCCAGCAGTGGCTATAACGTCGGACCCGAAAAGCACCATGGCCCAAGAATGTGCCTACAGCCTCGACATGGGCATTTCAACTGACCAGAGCTTGATAATGACGAAAACCTTCACAGGCAGCGCCCTATGCTCGTTCCTCTTAGGCATGGAATTCGCGAAACTTCGAGGCGAGGCTCCACCGAGAAATGTCGAAGATGAGTTAAGTAGACTTCCCGGTGATGCCAAAGACGTTATTCAAAATGTGGAAGAGCAGACGAAGAAACTAGTTGGAGCCTCCGGAAATATTGCACGCTATATCTACCTGGGTTCAGGTGCGTTTTATGGTGCTTGCCTCGAAGGAGCGTTGAAGCTCCGAGAAACCTCCTACGTCGCATCTGAAACCTACCATTCGATGGAATTCAGGCACGGGCCTTTCGCTGAGCTGCAGGAGAACATTCAAGTGTTCGCGGTCGTTCCGCGCGGTAAGACCGTCGCGCAGCAACTCACGTTGCTGAAGGAAATCAATGCGACTGGTGCCACTGTCATTCCGATTTCGGATGCACCTGAGATCATTGATTCGTTTAGGGATTCGATTCGGATGCCTGAATCAATCTCGTCATTGTTCAGCGCGCTTCTCTACATGATTCCGATGCAGCTGTTCGCCTACTACTATGCCGTAAACAAAGGTTTGAACCCGGATGAACCCCGCAACCTAACTAGGTATGTGACAACCGAGATGAAAAGCTAATTCGAAGTTTTGAATGAAATCTCGCGTATAATCTAAGCTTCTTTTTCTCTATTCGCCCATAATCTGAACTGCTAGGCCACGAAGTTGAGGCCCATCCAGTTCAACCAGGTAGAGGTTCTGGCGCCCCCCTAAGACCATATCCCCGCCCTGAAGGGGAACCGTTAGGTTAGCACCCAGCAGGCTGGCGCGGATGTGGGAGTAGGCGTTGACGGCCATTCTTCCATCCTTTCGGAAAAAGTGATGGTGTGCATACGAGTCGTCTTCGGGCACGGCTTTCACCATGAACCTTGCGATATCCTCTTCCAGCTTAGGATCGTCCTCGTTGATTGTGAGTGCGGTTGTCACGTGCTGAGTGAAAATGTTGACGATACCGTTTTTCACGCCACTCTTCTGCACGATTTCACGAACCTGATCTGTTATAGCTATGAGTTCGGTGGATCGATGCGACTTCACGAATGTCTTCTCAATTACACACTTCAATCTGAACAGCCTCCTATGATTCCCCAAGGAACTCGAGCGCGTTCTCTCCCAAGATTGCTTCCAGCGTTTCCTGCCGAATTGAAAGGGTCGAGATAGCGCCGAACATTTTATTCTCCTCAATCCTCGGATAATCCGATCCAAACATCAACCTGTTGCCAAGCGCATTTTCAATCACCCTCGTCGAAATGAGGGATGTGATCTGACGAACTGTTTCCACCGGTGTCCCAGCGTATGTGCCTGCGGTGTCTAGGTACACGTTGGGGTTCCTGATCGCTACTGTGACCGCGTCCCAAACCCACGGCCAGCCCATGTGGGCTAAGCAGATTCGCAGTTTTGGGTGCTTTCTGGCGATGTCATCGTATTGTAATGGTTGGTTGTGCTTAATTGAGAATCTGTTAGAGAACGTAAGCCCTGTATGAATGAGGATTGGCATATCTAATTGCTCCGCTTCTTCGTAGATCTTCAACGCGGCTGTCCCAGATGGGTCAAATTCCTGCATTGCTGGGTTCAGTTTCAATCCTTTCAACCCAAGTTGGTCATGTGCTCTCCGTAGCTCTGACACCGCCTCTTGGTCTGTGTTTGGGTCGACGCTTGCGAATCCAACAAACCTCTTCCCGTTATGTTTTACCAAATCTACGACTTCATCATTTGAGGGCATCTTCGATCCGTGTGACTTCTCACAGTTGATAGGCAGAAGCACAGCTCGTTCGATCTTACACAGATCCATTTCATCCAACAGAGTTGAAATGGGTTGGGGTAAGGTTCTCAAATCAAAGAGTTCCCGTGCATCACGCAGCAAGTCCGGTCTGTTATCCGTGAGTTCCTTCACAAGAAGTGGGTGGACATGTACGTCGATTCGCACCGAGCATCACAATTCCATGTTGTCGGCGTCAGTATTAGCCTTATGAGATCTGAGAATTGCGGTAATGCGATCTCACCAATCTCTCCGCAGACTCCGCGCTGGGAATCGCTGTCATACACCCGAGCCGAGTTGTGCTGATGGCCGCGACCGCATTCGCAAAGAGTCCCTTCTTCTCAATGCTCCAGCCTTGAAGAGAACCATAGATGAACGCCGCATCAAACGCATCTCCGGCTCCAATTGTCGAAACTGATTTGGCCTTGAAGGGTGCGATCCTTCGAATTCGTCCGCCATTTCCAACCACGCAGCCTTTGCTACCTGTCTTTACCGCGACCACATCAGCCCCGTCTTTCTGTAACTTCTCAATGGCATCGATGAGGCGCTTCTTCCGTGAAACTTTCTTAGCCTCCGCCTCATCGAGCAGGAGAAGATCCAAATGTTCTAGAATGCCTTTGAACGGCTGACTCCATTTTCCAGTTACACTCATTTGAGGGTCCATGGATACCAGCTCACCCTCGCGTTTAGCGAACCGAATCCATGGCAGGAGGCGTCGTTCCCACAGGTTCGGGTAAAGAAGATAACCACCCACATGAAACGCGTTTCCACCGATTAGGCATCTACTCTTGAACTCATTCAGTCTTAATGGCGGGACCTCCGACACGACCGACGACTTATTCCCGTTGTTGTACAATACTACAGTTGAAATTTCTGTCTTAATTCCCCTCTGGGTCAAAAGGCAATTTGTAGAGACGCCTAATTGCTTGAAGCCATTAAGGATGAATCGTCCTGCGCTATCATAACCCACCTTGCCCACGATGCCAGCTCGCCCGCCAAGTTTCGTGAAGCACTGTGCCACATAACCCGCGGAACCCGCTGTGAACATGTCCACTGCCTTTGCCCTCCCTAGGATCGACCACCGTTTGGGAACTTGGTCTACGCCGCAAAGAATTACGTCTAGAGCAACCTCTCCAAAGACTATGAGGTTGAAGCTCTTCATCGCAATTCAGCTGTAGGAGTTTCCGTTAGTCGTTATGTGAAGTTACCTTTCGAGATTCGAATTGGGGGTTAGCACGCCGCGTCTTAGGGTTATCAGGATCTGAGGAAGTTCACTCTTTCAAACTAACTTTCTGAAGCGCCAGTGAGAAGGCACCGAATGCGGGTTCTATCCTCGGCTTAACAATCTCTGCCAGCGCGCATTCTTGTTTGACTCTCTTTTGGAATGCCCCTGTCAAGTACTTTCCAGCCTTGAAAACTCCTCCGACAGTCGCCACCTTAACATAATTTCTGTCCATTTTCAGCTGTTTCGCACTACGCATGCGAGTTCCCCGAGTGTGGTCCCCGCGCCCTGTAGAATATTTCTCGAAACCTCGTCATATGGGGCTGCTTTTGAGACTAGATGTGCGAGACTGGCGATTTCGTCCACCGTAAGTCCGGTCGAGTAGATCATGTAAACCAAGTCTTCTAGGTTCTTCAATCGAAACTTTCGCTTAATGGCAGAAACCAGTTTCGTACGTGGTCCGCGACCATCGGCCGCGCGAAAGGCTGCGTTCAGTGCTCTTCTACCTATATCGTAACCGCTGCCGTGGTCATCGAAGAGTGCCCCCCATCCTCCAACTCTAACGTAGCGTCCTGTCGAATTGATTCCTGCAGCAACGCAACCAGTTCCTGACTCAACCATGATTCCAGGTTGGTTCTCGAAGGCAGATTGCAAATAGGCTATTGAATCATGGACGACGAAGGTCCGACGTGCGATGTTTGTCTTGCGCACAAATCGCCTGGCCGCACGTTCATCTTTCGGGGAGTCGACTCCAGCCAGAGCTACTAAAGCGATTTCGGCCTTCCGCCTTCCGATGGCTGCTTGTCGCCTCGCTTCACTCACTGCACGCCTGATAGAGTAGATGGCTCTGGCGGTTCCGACATTTTGATAATTCGAGGATCCTCCCTGACCACGCCCCAACACCTTGCCGGCCGAAGATCCTAAGATTGCAATAGTCTTACTGGCGCCACCGTCGATGCCGATGATATAGCGATCTGTCGCACGATTTCTTATGATCAATTGCAGATTCAGCTCTTTGAAACCTCAGGCAGGTTCTTGAGTGTATGGTTTCGTTCTCGCAAGAATTTCGCGCATGAGGATTAGGCGCTACGCTGGGAATTTGGGAAAAAGGAATCGGGGACCGATGTTCCCCGATTGGTTGGTGTTTAGGGATTGTCTTTTGTTAGGGTGTCGTGTCGGTTTATGCGGATGGGCCGAAGGTAACTGTGTTGAAGATTGGTGCCGTAGATTGTCCGGTCCACACTGGGTCGACTAGGAAGCCGGTTACTACTCCGGTCTTCCAGACAAGGGATCCTCCTGAAGGCAGCCAGAGACCGAATGTACCAAGCCAAGCGTACGGGGCGTCTTCGTAGATTTGTGCCTGGGCGTCTTTCACGACTGACTGCATGTAGGACGTGTCTGTGCTGCTTGTGAAGAACGCGTTTATGGCCTTCTGAACTACAGGATGGTAGTAGGTTGCATAGTTGCCCCAAAGTGATTGGTTGCTTACGAAGGTTACCCAGTAGTCTGCTGGAGTAAGCGTTGCTGGACCCCAACCGAACCCTGAGTTGACGAAAGAGAGCTGCCCGATCTGTGCAGCGTTCGCAACGTTTTGGCTATAGGTCCCTAGTTGCGCGTTGAACAAACTGATCTGCATCACCTGAATGTTGACTGTTATTCCTATGTCTGCCAAGTTGGATTGCATTGCTTGGGCTGCATTTACGCAGACTGGGCAATTGCTTTCCACCCTAAGTAGGAAGGGTATGCTGGTAATATTGGGATACTTTGCCACTGCTTTGGCAAGGTAGTCCTTAGCTACGGGTAGGTTGTAATCGTATGGTGGGAAGTTGCCTAGATTGTAATATTCCTTCCATGCGGGATATTCAGGACCCACGTAAGGAGACATTTGACCCAAGTATGCTTTCTGGTAAATGTCCGTGTAATTGAGTGCGTGTACAATTGCCAACCTCACTTCCTTGACGTTTGTCGGAAATAGGTGAGTATTCAGGCCTAGCAGTGCCACTTCGCCGTTCCAGGGTGGCATCTTCAGGTATGAGTAGGTCTGCGGGTTTTGGGTGATTAGGTTCCAGTCTGGTGTTTGTATAGCTGCGACTTGAACAGTTCCCGTGGAAAGATCGCTGTATCTGGCGACATCGTCTGCCTTGAAGTAGACGATTACGTTCTTGGCGTGTCCTGGATCAAACCATGGTTGTAGGGCGATTTCATCGGGGGTCATGTTTGCGCCCCAATAAGTGGGATTCTGCGCAAATTTCACGTATGAATTTTGAGAGACGCCTGTTACGATGTAGGGGCCGGTGCCTGGAATGGGATGCTGATTGAAGTATGGATTGAAGGCCACTGGTGTGCCGAATCCTCCGTTTTCTAGGAGCCATTGGACATCGAATATTAGGCCGTCGTAGACTACGAGTGTTCCAGGGAACCAAGCGAAAGGCGCTGATAAGCGGAAGACGATTGTGTTCTGGTCTGTGACATAGATCGGCCAAGCGGTGTTCATCATGATATTCAGTAGGTCTTGGGATGGAGTGACGAGTCCGCTTTTTGTCATCAAGTCGATGGTTGAGGGGCCGAAACTCACAGGTGACATATCGAACAAGTTGTATGATTCAAGCCATGCTGAACTGTTTCCAGACAAGTAGTAGAAACCGTACATTTCTGCCCATACTTGGTAGGCGTTGAGTGGGTCTCCATTAGAGAACTTCACATTCTGTTTGAGGCTGAACGTGTAGACTTTGCCGTCGGAGGAAACCGTCCAAGAGGCGAGACCTGGAAGGAACTGTATGCCTCCTGTTTGAAACAGGGCCGTGCTATTCGCGGTTACTAATGGTTGATAGACAGTGAAAGCCAATGGATTTGGCCAGGGGAGTTCGCCTAGTGAATAGAGCTGATTCAGGTCGTCTATTGGCCACGTCCATTCATCGATGGAGAGCGTGTCCACAGTCTTGCCGGCAGAAGGTTGAGACGCGGTAGTGGAGGGTTGGTTGGAAGTGGGCATAAAGGACGCGGTAGTGGAGGGTTGGTTGGAAGTGGGCACAAAGGACGTGTAGCCCACGCCGATTATTGCTGCGACTACGATTACTGCAATTACAAGTGCTGCTTGCATTCTGGTTATTGCTTTCTTATTTAGAATTTTCATAGAGTTTGTTGCTTCCCTTTGCCGATATAAGCGTATGACTGGGTTACCACGCGAGGGAATACCGCCGTCGCGTGAAAATTCGAATTGAAGACTGAACCAGTAGTGGCGCTTTAGAGTGCTCAGGCGGTCTTCTCTACGAAATGACAGGCGACAAAATGCCCGGGTGAAACCTCTCTGAGCTTAGGGTTTTCTTGGGAGCAGATGCTTTCTGCGTAGGGGCAGCGCGGGTTGAACTTACAACCTGAAGGAGGGTTAATAGCGCTCGGAACCTCACCTCGAATTTCCACTTGCAGTAGATTCCTCTTCCAAGGGTTAGCGATTGGTGCCGAGGAAATTAGAGCGATCGTGTATGGATGGCGTGGTTTAGCCATTATTTCTTGGGTTAACCCGTATTCGACCATGTTGCCAGCGTACATTACTGCCATGTAATCCGATAGGTAATGTGCAACTGCAATATTGTGCGTTATCAGCATGTACGAGAGTGCGTATTCTTTCTGAAGCTGAAGGAGTAGCCGCAATATCTGCGCCTGAACTGACGCATCGAGAGCGCTGGTTGGTTCGTCGAGAATCACGAGTTTTGGTTGTGTACTTATTGCTCTCGCAATCGCCACTCTTTGCTTCTGTCCTCCGCTGAGCTGAGTGGGCAGTCGGTCAGCGACATCCTGAGGAAGCCCCACTGATGCCAGACTCTTTTGCACCGCGTGAGTCACTTCTCCCTTGCTCCAGCCCATAAGACCATGGAGCGGTTCGCCAATCGAATCACCCACCCTGACACTTGGGTCGAGAGATGAGTCAGGATCCTGAAAGACCATCTGCAAATCCCTGTACACTAATCTTGTGTCGACCCTACCAGTTACAATGTCCATCCCATTGAACTCAATTTTGCCGCCAGTCGGCTTCGTAAGTAGCGCAATAGTTCGGGCGAATGTTGTCTTCCCGCATCCTGACTCCCCCACCACGGAGACAGTGGTTCCCTTGAAAATTGTAAGAGATACTCCATCAACGGCCCGCACATATTTTTGAGGTGCGCGGGAAAGAGGATTGTAGCTCCGTTGAATCGGGAAGTACTTTTTCAAATCAGTTGTCTGTAAGAGGGGCTCCATTTCACTCGCCGTGAAGGTAACAAGCTACTTCGTGGTTTTGCTTGATTTCAATAAGACGCGGTTTTCTTTCTGAGCAGATTGTCATTGCGTAGGGGCACCGCGGCGTAAACTTGCATCCGGTTATGCGGGTTCTGAGATCGGACACAGAGCCTGGAATCGGTTTTAGGTCAGTTTCATGCTTCGATCCGGTGGGAAGGCATGAGAGAAGACCCTGCGTATAGGGATGCAGTGCGTTAGAAAACAAGTCGTAGACATCCGCGGCTTCGACGATGTCGCCAGCATACATCACGGCGACTCTGTCGGCTACTTGACAGGCAACAGCCAAGTCATGTGTGATGAGGAGAATGCTTGTCTTGACCTTGTCCATTAACTCCTTCATGAGCTTAAGCACCTGAGCCTGTGTCGTTACATCAAGCGCGGTGGTTGGCTCATCAGCAATCAATAAAGCCGGTTCCTGAGAGAGAGCCATGGCGATCATTATCCTCTGCCGCATTCCGCCAGAGAGTTCAAACGGATACCGCTCCATTACCTGTTCTGGGTCAGGAATCCTAACGAGCTTCAAGAAATCAATAACCTCGCTTCTCAAATCTCCGCTAAGCTTTCTTCCAAGCCGAGGAAGCCGAGTGACGCCCGGGGGATTCACTCTATGAGTCTTCTGCATGAAATCTGATTGGGGTGAGACATGCCCGTCCTTTCGATGTCGTCTAATCGTCACAGCCTCGGCAATCTGATCTCCAACTTTGTAGACTGGATTGAGGCTGCTCAGCGGCTCTTGAAAAATCATTGCAATCTGGGTTCCACGATATTCTCTCATCTGTTTTGGCGCCAATGATACAAGATCAGTTCCTTTGTATTCGATCGCGCCGTTTGGCACACGAGCGGGAGGATTGGGAAGCAACCCTATCATCGCGAGTGCAAGGGTTGATTTTCCGCAGCCCGATTCACCTACCACTGCCAGCAATTCGCCCTCTCGGATACCGAGATTGACGTTGTCGAGCGCTGTAATCGTTCCACCAATCGTTTCATAACAGACGGTCAGGTTTTGTACTTTGACCAGGTTCGCCGATTCAACCAGCCCCTAAAGCATCACGAAGGCCGTCCCCTAGGAGGCTGAAACCAATCACCCCCAATGCGATTATAGAACCCGGGATGACGGGCAGCCAAGGTGCCGTGATCAGGTAATCCCGATAGGAACTGACCATTTCACCCCAATCGGGTTGAGGCGGTTTGACTGAGAGGCCGAGGTAGCTTAATCCAGAGTAAACTAGGATTACAGTCCCAAAGTCAAGGGTCGCATAGACGAACATCGTGACGAGAATGTTTCGGAGTACATGTTTGAACAGTATTTTTGCCGTTCCCAGACCCGACAGTTTGGCGGCTTCAATGTAGTTCTGGTGTGTCACTCTAAGAGCTTCGCCTCGCGCAAGCCTTGCGTACGGCGGCCACCATATTATCATCAATGCAAACATCATATTCGTGACTCCTGCACCAAGGGTTACGCCGATCGCCATGGCGAGTACAAGAGCAGGCAGCGCGAATATGGCGTCAGTGAACCTCATCAATGCTTCATCTAAGAGGCCGCCTCGCAGGGCTGCCACCGAACCAATCATCGCTCCTGCAGCTAATGCGAAGCCGACAACAACAAGACTGACCGCAAGGTCGTTCGGTGTCGCTACTATAAGGCGACTAAGTAGGTCACGTCCTTGAACGTCCGTGCCAGCCAGGTGAGAAAATGAGGGAGGGGCAAGCGCTGGGCCCACATTTTGGGCTATTGGGTCAAAGGGTGTTACTTGGACCCCAAGGAGGTTTGACATCGCTACTAGTATGGCTGTAATCACGAAACATAGGACGATAAAACCCCCGATCATTGCTTCGTTGCTTCTGCGCAAAAACCTGACTGAGGCAAGCAACCTAGACCTGAAAGTGGAAATTGATTTCAGCGGCGACTCAACCCAGTCTTATTTGGGGATCAACGACTACGTACAGTATATCTGCAATCAGATTTGTGATTACGATGATAACTGCGAACACAATTGTGGTGCCAAGTATTCCGGGATAGTCTTGGGCAGATAATGCATTTACAACGTACTGGCCCATTCCAGGGTAAGCGAATATGTTTTCCACAAATATTGTTCCCGTTATGAGCCATGTGACCATTAGCGAAGAGATAGTAACCACAGAGATCATTGCGTTCCTTAAGGCGTGCTTGAAAAATACGGTATTCTCGTCCAGACCCTTCGCCCTAGCAGTGCGAATATAGTTCGTATGCATCACCTCAAGTAGAGAACTCCTCAGGACCCGTGTGAGCACTCCAAATGTAACGAGTGCGAGTGCAACGCTTGGAAGAATAGCATGCTTCAAAGAACTCACGAGATATGGCAGATTACCTTCGATTGCTGCATCCAACATTGGAAGCCCCGTTATCGTAGTAGGACCTGTCAGCTGGACGTCAACCGCACCCCCGCTAGGAAGTACCCTAAGCATGAAGGCGAAAACAATTAACAGGATCAAAGCCACAAAAAATGGAGGAGACGAGTAACCGGCCAAGTAGAAAGCTCGAATAGACGTATCCAATTTCCTATGCTCATACTGAGCCGAAAGCACGCCCAAGAATATTCCTAAGACAACGGATATCAAGAACGCGAAGATCGCTATCTGCAACGTGTATGGAAGCGTTAACGCAATTACTTCGGTCACAGGTTGGAAGCCGCGAGAAGGCGAGAACCCCAAATTGCCCTGTACCAGGTTAATGATGTAGTAATAGTATTGGACAGGAATAGGGTCGTTTAGATGATACTTTTGTGCATACAAGGCAGCAAGTTCCGGGTGCATGCTCGCCGACTTACCGAGCCAAGCAACCACGGTGTTACCTCCTAGGCTGCGAGACAGTACGAACGTCATCGTCACTACGCATATGAGTACTAGTATCCCAAAGAGCAACCTGCGCAGGATGTAGCTTAATGCGTTCATGTCGGCCCGCTTCCTAGGCAGCCGTGTGGAAACTCACAGCTAGTTGCTGCAAGAGACATGTCGAATTTTTGCCTGCCGCACCTTATATAACGCTTGGCCAGTTCCGCGGTCTGGAAACCTCAATTTGAGCCAATCGTTGCGATTTCACGAATACTATTGAAAACCGCAACCGATTCGAACAGGATTGCTTTCACGTTATGCGATCTGCGCCTGTTTAGCAGGGGAGGGCACTTGCTTAGCATGATCAAAGATCGATGTGGCGAACGAGTTCAGCGGTTAGGTGTTAACAGAACGTAACCTATTGCAGCAACGAGGCTGACTCGCGATCGAGATACATAGCGACATGAGACTGTGTACGGAGGATTGATGCCGGGCAGTCCGGCGTGACAGGGCCTTTCAATGCGGCTTTGACGGCTGCAGCTTTTCTTGCTTCGGGAACCACAGCAAGTACATGTTTCACCGCTAGTAGAGCTGGCACTGTTAGTGTTATCGCGCGTTTTGGAACGTCCCCCAGTGTCAGAAAATGACCTTCGCCAACTTGCTGCATACGACACTTGTGGTCAAGGTTGACAACGTGGATGACCTCTTTCGTCTGAAAATCGGCCGGCGGGTCATTGAAGGCTAAGTGGTCGTTTTCACCGATGCCCAAGACACACACGTCTGGACAAGATTCGCGCAGCAGGTTGGTGTAACGCTTCAGTTCTGACCTCACGTCCGATGAGTCGCCATGTATAGGATAGAAGCCCGCGGGTTGAACAAAATCCACCAATTTCTCTCGAATAAAACGGGCAAAGCTGGCTGGGTGCCGGTCTGACATGCCCAAATATTCATCCATATGAAACACGTTGACTTTGTCCCATAAGATGCCTTTCTGAGCTCGAAGTGCTCTGAAAAAAGTCAGTTGCGAATTACCTGTAGCCAAAATAATGGCGGCTCGTCCTTGCTCATCTATGATTTGCGAAAGGAGGACGGCCAAGTCGTCTGCGGCTCGTTGGCCAAGTTTCTCATTCGATTCAAAAATACGGACAGGCATTCGATCAAAAGTGTTGGATTCTACGGGAAATATTTTCATCTTTGTAGCCTCTATCTGGTTTTTCAGTTAAAGAAGGGCATCACTCATAATTCTTCATGTGGCTTAAATCATAATCATGACTTGAGAACCGTGTTGTGGGATATATGAAGCCCGACTTGGGCATCTACTACGAAATGCTTGATGCGGTAGCGGCCACTCAACCATCACTCTCTTTCCTAGCGAAACCGTGGCCTGACATAGAGGCTTGGAGGTCAATGGCCCGCGAGAAAGCATTCAAGTTGCTTGCATTCGAGCCAACCAAGGTTCCTTTGAACCCATCTATCGAGGGGCGGCGAGAAGAGGAAGACCTCATTGTGGAAGAAATCTCTTATGATATGCCTTATGGTCCCAGAACTCACGGGTTTTTCCTTTATCCAAAAAAACGCGACGCAAAGCTACGTGCTGTTGTGGCGCTCCACGATCATGGTGAATTTTTCTACTATGGAAAGGAAAAAATCACGAATATCCGAGAAGAACCTAAGATTCTGCGCGAGTACAAGGAAAAGTACTATGGTGGCAGGGGTTGGGCGACTGAGCTAGCGAAGCGAGGATTCGCGGTTCTGGTCATAGATGTATTTCTTTGGGGAAGCCGAAAAATTCCCATAGACACTGTGAACGAGGGCTTAGCTGCAAAGCTGTTTGAAGATGTGGAATTAGACTCGGAAGAGTACATTCGGAAGTATAACGAGTTTTGGGCCACGAGCGAATGCACTCTGGTTGCGGATACTATTCTGAATGCTGGAACAAGTTGGCCTGGAATCTTCGGATACGAAGACAGGCGGAGCATCGATTACTTGCTGACGCGGCCAGAGATAGATCCGAACAGGATTGCATGCGGTGGGTTGTCAATGGGTGGCTTGCGCACTATCTTCCTTGCTGGACTAGATGCTCGGGTTCAGTGCGGGTTCTGCGTGGGTTTCATGAGCACCACCCACGCGCTAATTCGGAATCATATTCGGTGTCCACCAGGTCATGGTTTGCTCATGTACGTTCCAGGTCTTTTTTCCTCGCTAGATTTACCGGATATTATTGCGCTAAAGGCACCCGCGCCTCTCCTGGTGCAGTATAACCGGGACGATGAACTCTTCACCCTCAAGGGGCAGTATGAGGCGGATCGAAAGCTTGCGGAGATCTATTCCAAGATTGGTCGTCCTGAGAATTATGCTGGCAAATTCTATCCTGGAGCGCATAAATTCAATGTGGCGATGCAAGAGGAGGTTTTCGAATGGTTAGAGGGGTGTCTGGCGAAACATTGATCCTGAGGCCAGACTTCTTCTAATCGGTGCTTCTTGCGATGGCGTTCTCAAGGTAAGTTCGAGATCTTGTGTACATGTCATCTATTGTATCACGCATCTTAGCATTTCCACCAATATCCAGACCGAAAACACCATCAAACCCTTGTTTTTCCAAGGCCTTCAGAAGAGTCACCCAGTCGATCACACCCTTGCCGATTTCTAAGTGATCTTCACTTTTGACATTGGAATCGCTCGCGTGGACGTAGAATATTCTCTTACCGAGCATTTCAACGGCTTGAATGAGGGCGGTCCGTTGGCAGGTAAGGTGTGCAGTTTCGAAGACCGCGCCAAGGTTGCTGCTATGAATTTCGCGCATAAGAATCTCTAGTGCCCAGACATTGGAGAGAGTCTCCCATACTCTTGGTTCAATACACAGTTTGAGCCCGAGACCGGCTGCGTAGTCATTGCAAGTGGCCACGGAGTCGACGACTACATCGTTGAAGTACCTCCAAAAATCGAAACCTGGTTCTACTTTCATTTTAGGTGGCTCGTATGCGTAACCAAACTCCCTGGTTATGTCATAAGGCTTGGTTACGTATAGGGGCGGATAGTACGAATCAAGCTCGACCATATCTGCATCCAAGAAACTTGCTATTTCACATCCCAGCCGGAAATCTGCCAAAGCGACTTTTCTCTTTCCTTCATCTATGTTTGTTAGGTCCGGAAGCACCGGGACGAAGTTGACAATTTTCAGCCCTGCCTCATTGCATCGATTCTTTATGCTCACCTTATTCTTCGCAACCGTCTGCAGTTGCGGACCGACGCCTTCAATCTCAAATAATCTAAAGCCAAGCCGACGCGCGTCATCAATGGCCCTGAAAACATCATCTAGACTCATCACATAACCATACTTCGTTATGGCGTACAGCCAGCACATACCTATGCGGGGCTTCAAGAAAGATCACAGAGCTGCCGCAGCCAGATCGGATATAAGAATAACGGCAACGATCATCCAAGCGCCGACCGATGTCGAACAATCATTCCTCCCGAAAAAGCAGGTAAACATTACACTTTGTGTCTATAACACTGCCCTTATGATCCAGTTTTTCTGAACTCGCTCTTATTGCTTCAGAGTTGGATGTTGAACAATAGATTCTATTATTGGCATTATTGCTCGAATCATGGTATTTCACATGCTGAAGATCGGTTTTAACGCGCCGCATGAACAATACCAACCAATTCCATTGTTAGAGTATGCCGTTGAGGCTGAGAAGGCCGGATTCGATTCTGTTTGGACAAGTGATCATTTCCATCCTTGGGCTCATACAAATGCAGCCTCAGGATTCGCATGGGTTTGGATGGCCGCGTTAGCTGAGCGCACCAAACGCGTAGAGATCGGGACCGCAGTCACATGCCCAACCCTCAGGTATAATCCAGCAATCGTTGCACAAGCCTTCGCGACCCTCCGAGCAATGTACCCGGATAGGATCTTCATTGGATTGGGGACAGGGGAGGCAATGAATGAAGTGCCAGTGGGATGCAGGTGGCCTCCCTTCAAGGAAAGGGCGGAACGCCTCGAAGAAGCCATCAGAATTATGAAGTTACTTTGGTCCGGCAGTTTTGTGAACTTCAAAGGGAAATATTACACTTTGAGAAAGGCAAATCTTTACACAAAGCCTACATCGCCTCCACCAATATACGTGGCGGCAAGTGGTGCAACAGTGGCGAAAATCGCTGGAGCACATGCCGACGGCCTCTTGACAATACCTCTTCCCGAAAATCGATATCGTGAGGTCATTTTCCCAGCTTTGGAGCAAGGCGCAAAGTCAGCAGGCCGCGACCCGGACAAGATAATCAAAGCGGTCGAGGTTTGGGCCTCGTACGATGAGGACTACGAAAAGGCGTTAAAGTCAGCGCGCTTCTGGGCTGCAACGCTTTTCCCTGCCATGCTCAAGTACGAAATCTTTGATCCGCGCGAGATTGAGGAGTTTGGTTCATTCGTTGGGGATGAGCAGATCGCACGCTATAGGTTCATTGGAACGAAGCCTGAAGAACACATTAAACATTTGGAAAAATACATCAAGATGGGATTCGAGCACATCTACGTTCTCACTTCAAGTCCTGACGAGATCAAGGCTCTGAGAATGTACGGCAAACATGTACTTCCATACCTGCATTCAACCTACGGGAAACGTTAGGAATTTGTTCACTTGACCGTGAGTTGAGTTTGTTCAAGTAATATTGGAAATGATGCAATATTCTTAACCGTCGCCCTAGTTCGGCAGTAGTTAGTGCTGCTTCTTGAAAATCACGGACTTAAGATCTACCATAGTGGCCGTACCATTAACACGGGCACACCCGTCATCCCTAGACGTGATAGGGCGGACACCATGCGTGTCCGTAATTGTTGAGGTTCACACGGATTCCGGAGTGGTTGGCGTCGGAGAATCTCCTGTGCTCACCGGAGCTGAAGTTTGCAAGTCGATGATTGATTCCGTAAAGTGTCAGTTGCTGGGCCGGGACCCTTTCGAGATTGAGAAAATTCGTAGACAACTTTACGCCCGCGTCTACTTGACTCATTTCCATTTGCATGTCGCGAATTGGGCGTATAGCGGTATTGAGATGGCCCTCTGGGACATAGTTGGAAAAGCCTGCAAGCAACCCCTATACCGATTATGGGGCGGAGGATACAGGGATAAAGTGAAGTTTTGGGGCTGGGTACCACATACGAAGCTTCCGGCCATAGCTGCGGAAGCCAAACGTCGCGTGAAGGAAGGGTATGACACACTCTACGAGAAGGTCGGCATTGACCCTAAGCATGATGTAGCGAGCGTTAAGGCGATTAGAGATGCCGTGGGCTATGATGTAGAGTTGAGAATAGACGCAAATCAGGCTTGGACGCCAGGAACTGCAGTGCGATTGATTAGAAAAATGGAAAAATACGACCTGGAGTTTGTCGAGCAACCCGTTCTTATGTACAATCTAGATGCCCTTGCTCGAGTGCGAAAAGCGGTTGGAACACCAATTCTGGCGCATGAAAGCTCGTGGACATTCTACGATGCTTTGAATGTAATCAAACATGAAGCAGCAGACGCGATTCAGTTGGATCCGCGTTTTGATGGAGGGTTAGCCGGATTCAAGACTGCGGCCGGCATGGCTGAGGCTGCTGGAATGGGTGCAGTTGTCCATAGCTTCTTTGAATTAGGCATCACCACAGCGTTCTTCCTCCATGCTGTAGCCTCGTCTCCAGCTTTCATTTACGCGAATCAAACGCTGTACGCATTTCTGAGTGATGATGTGCTTGCAGGAGGCATGATGAAGTTCGAGAACGGACACTTACGCGTTCCACGAAAGCCAGGATTGGGAGTTGAAATTGACGGGGCAAAGGTGAAGAAATACGCGGAACTGTACCGCAACAAAGTTCGAGGCAGGGAATTTAGTGGAACGTGGGGGTCTCCTAGAAAACTGCTCGGGCTAAGTCTGGAGACAGAAGACTGGATCCCCAGAGCAGCACGCTGGTAGCAGGAAGCGAACTCCCGAACGTGATACCAGCTTCTTCTTACAGCGAACAGACGAACAGAATCTTAACTCAGAACAAGATAGGCTGGTGATCTTAAATGAAGCCAAATCTTCTGACTAAGAATTCACCTCGCGAGCGACGAAGGGCCTTTGCCACAGCAATGCTCAAAAGGAAAATCGACGCCACAATCACAACCGACCCTCGGCACATCCATTATTTCACAGGATACTCCACGTATTGGCCCAGGTCGCTGTCCGTCCTGATTTTGACGAACGTAGAGGACATCTTGTTTCTTGGAGAATCCCGCGCGAATGAGGCCCGCAGAGTCTTTGATGGAGAAATCTCTACATTCGAGGATTACGCGCTCACTACGCGAATGATAGCTTACGGAGGTTTCGTTGCTCAAGAACTCTATAGCTTCTTGACTGATAGAAAACTTCTGAGGGATTGCAAGTCAATAGGAATCGACGATTGGCACTTCCCACAAGCTTACTTCCACGCTCTTTCACGTGTTGCCCCGAGAACTCGTTTGATAGGAATAAGTGACTTCATTTTGACCATGAGGAAGACGAAAGGAAAAGACGAGTTAGCAAACCTTAGGGAAGCCACTAGGCGACTCGAACTGGCGTACAAGGCCGCGAAAGCGAAAATTGCAGTTGGGAAGACCGAGATCGCATTGTGTCGTGATGTCATGTCGGATTCGATCTTAAGATATGGGCCTTTCGAGTTTTCTAGAGGAGATACTTGGATATCTGGCGAGAGAACTTTAGAAATTGGCGGACCACCCACGCGCAGGAAATTCAGGCAAGGCGACAGCATCATCCTCGACTTGCAGGCCGTCGCAAACAACTACTGGGCAGATGGTGCAAGAACTTACGTGGTAGGAAAACCGAACGCAAAGCAAGAAGAAATCTTCAATGTGATCCTGAATGCTAAGAGTAAGGCTGAGCAGTTGCTCCGACCCGGAACCCCTTGCAAAGACATTTACAAGGCTGTATTCGAGGCAATTGATCAGGCCGGTTATCCCGGGCTTTTTCCACACCATGCTGGGCATGGGCTTGGCCTGGAGGACCAAGAAGCGCCGTTTTTCATTCCCGGATCAAACGAGAAACTGGAGAAGAACGTCGTCTGCACCATTGAACCCGGCATCTATGATTCGCAGACCGGAGGATTCAGGGACGAAGACACTTACATAATTACGAAAGATGGTTTCGAAAAAATAACAAATTCGCCATCGAAACTGCAACACGCAGGGTAAACCTCCACTGCCCATTGATTGAAGATTAGTTCATTTTTCCTCTGGCAGCCACCGGCCATGTTTCAACCACTTCGTCACCTTCAGCGAAGTGAACTTGGTCAAACATGTTCATGGCGGTGCAGGCATGGTATGGTATGAATTGTATTTTGTCACCAATTCGGAACTTGGATCCCGTCCTCAAAGTCAAATGTTCTTCGTGTATGTCGATCGGAGTTCCTCTTGCATCTCCAAGGATCCTTGGAAATTCTCCTTGATCGTGAACGAAAGCCTTGCTGCCTGCGTCCACGACGCACCTCTTCTCGCTCGGTGAGCTTATGACGGTTGTGAGAATTCGCTGAGCGCAGTTACGTAGACTAGCTGAGCCTTCTTCGACTTGCATCAAGTCATAGAAGACATAGTTTCCAGGCTGAAGTTCAGTTATTCCTTCTACGCTAGCTGCGGCTTCAGCAGTTGGAGTTGAACCGCAACTCAGTACAGACACATCTATCCCAGCCTGTCTGATTTTCTTTCCCAGTCTAACGAAGCGTTCTATAGTGCGTTGAGCCACAGCTTTTCTTTTCTTAGGGTTCCTGATTTCATAGAGGTGGCCTTCAAATGTCATCAACCCGTCAAATCGTAAGCCCTTCGTCTCCACAACTCTCTTAGCCAACCTGATTGCAGGCGGGCCGAGTGGTACGCCGCAGCGCTTCATGCCTGTATCTACATCGACCAAAACTGGGACAACACGATTTAGAGCAACGGCTATGTCGCCTACTTGCTGTGCGTTCTCCAACGAATCCACCGCTATTTTGACGCATGCCGTCTCCTGAAGCTTCACCAAGCGGTTGATCTTCGTTGGTTGAACGATCTCGTTCGTGATGAATATGTCCTTAACACCTGCCTCCACCATTATCTCTGCCTCCCCCAATTTCTGAACACAGATCCCCGATGCACCTTCGTTCAGTTGCAGCTTGGCTATCTCCGGGCATTTGTGTGTCTTCGTATGAGGCCTAAGTGAGACACCATGGGAATCAGCCATCGCCTGCATTCTCTTCAGATTCTGCATCATTATTTCGCGATCGATTAGAAGAGCAGGGGTTTCGAGATCATTGATCCTCAAAGAGTTCGCCTCATATGGCTCCCGAGATTGACTGTTTCACGTTCGAGGTCGTTCAAATCATCCACGAACAACGCGCGATTCAGACGCGTTGATAAGAATCTCACGTACATAGAGAATGGTGTGAATATCACCGAGAAGACATATACAGGCGATATCTCAAGTCGACTAATGGATCGTGCGAGTATCAAGCTCCTATTGATAGTAGCGTGCGGGTCGTAACAATTTGAATGAAAGCGACTTCCGACATGAAATGCTGAGAGAGATCTACGAACAACCAAAGTGCCTGACCCGAACGCTCGAATCAATCGACTCATCTCTAGAACGAAGAATCGGACACAAGCTCAGAATGGTATACCTCACTGGGAGTGGGACTAGCTACCACGCCTGTTTGGCAGTGAACTATGTTATTTCGAGAATAGCTTCTCTCTCATCCAGTACTATTCCCGCTTCCGAATTTGCAGCGTGGACTGGAAAAATAAAACCTCCTCTAGGCACTTGCCTAATAGCCGTGAGCCAATCGGGAGAAAGCCGAGATGTCATTCAAGCGGCAAAATCTGCGGTTCGTTCAGGAATGCGGACATTCGCGGTGACCAATGCAAAGAAAAGTCGACTAGCAAGAGTCGTTGACCTGCCGATAGTTGCACAAGCGGGACCGGAGAAAGCTGTCACAGCGACTAAGAGCTTCACTGCAACACTTCTAGCTGCGTACATGCTAACATTAGCTTTGACGAAACGAAACGACTTAGCTAACGCTCTAAGGCGGGTGCCAGATATGGTTTCACAAACGCTAAGCCTATGTGACGAGAAGTGTAAGGTTCTTGCCTCTAAATTCAAGGATCGAGAATTCTTCTTTCTATTAGGAAGTGGTTCAAACCTCTCCACCGCTCTTGAAGGAGCACTTAAGCTAAAAGAGAGTTGCAATCTATTCGCGGAGGGATTTGCGACGAGAGAGTTCCTCCATGGACCAATGCAACTCGTCGATAACCGAACGCCGATTTTTCTGTTGCAAAATGAAATCCTAGACGAAATACCGAAGTTAGCGGAGAGCTTCAGGCGACTCGGAGCGCCTACTATTATAGTTGGATCGGATATTTCAGGGGCACTGGGCGAAACTATCGAGGTTGTCGGAGGTTTGGAGGAACTGTTTCTTCCGTTGATCTATGTAATTCCTTTACAACTCTTTGCTTACTATTCGTCCGTTGCGCGGGGATTGAATCCTGATAATCCTACGAAATTGAGGAAGGTAGTTAGATGAGCTCCAAGGTGAAAGCCATGATTTTCGGAATCGACGATGTGCTCTATGATGCATCACTTCAAAGTTCGAGCGCTCGGCTCAGCGCCGTGAGGGCGATGATTGAAGCGGGGCTTCCGGCCGATGTAGAGACGGGTTACCGGACGCTGGAGGAAAGCGTGAAAGAACTCGGACCTGACAACAATCAGCACTTCGATAAGCTCCTAGAGAAGCTCGGTTTGAAGTGGACTCCCGAGGTCGTTGCCGCGGGTGTTGTGGCTTACCGCAGCACAAATCCAGTTTATCTCAAACCATATCCAGATACTGTTCCAACGCTGCTGAAACTCAGAGGCGAGAAATACAAGCTCGGAGCTGTTTCTGAAGGAAAATCAGTCAAGCAGTGGCAGAAACTAATCAGCCTAGGCCTGCAGCATCTCTTCGACACAGTAGTAATCTCTCAAGACATGAAACTTGACCACTTAACTGAATCAGTCCTAAGACACGCTCTCGATGACCTTGGAGTGCATGCCACAAACGCCGTGTTTATCGGCGTTAATCCTGAAAAAGAAATAGACGTCGCGAATCGAGCCGGACTCATTTCTGTCCGCCTTCGAAAAGGCAACTCTAAGCTAGAAAAAACAGGCCAAACCAAACCGAAATACGAAATCAGCAAACTCAGCGAGCTAACACAGCTCCTCACGAAATTATAACCTCCTCCATTGCCTGGAATCATCCCACCCTCACTAAAGACCTACCGTCGTTATCTTAGTTTGGCCATGACTTGTTCAGCAAAGATTCTCATTGCTTCCAACTGTTCTGTCATGGGGAAGTCAAAGATGAAATATTCCACCCCAATCTCGCGATAGCTCCTGAGTTTTTGGAGACACTCGTTAGGATTTCCGACGACATTTATCATCTTGTAACGTTCAGGTGAGATTGGTTCGAATCTGCCGTCACCTTGATAGTTGCCAAAGAGTAAACCCTTTTCGTCCATCTGCCTCAGGAAGTTTTCCGCTTCAAGCGTTGTTCTGCGGATCACGAGGTCTGTCAGAATAGTCTTCTCAATCTCTCCGAAGTTCCGTCCTACGTTTGTGCAGTGTTTTTGCAGCACCTCTAACTTTCTCTTGTAGTTTTCAATGGGACCGTTGAAGTTGCATCGGTCCGCGAGCCTCGCGACGACCTTCAGTAGAAGTTGCTCTCCCTCACCTCCGATAATGATTGGAGGATGAGGCTTCTGTATTGGCATCGGAGAATTAATTGCTCCTTTCAGCTGATAGTATTTTCCTTGGAAGTTTGCCGACGGTTCGGTCCACATTTTCTTGATTAGTTGAACCGCTTCGTCCAGTTTCGCGATTCTGACACTTGGCTTCTCGAATGGAATGCCGTAAGCTGTGCATTCGTGATCGTACCAACCGGCGCCAATGCCAAAGTCGACTCTCCCGCCGGAAATCACATCCAGAACCGACGCCATCTTTGCTAGAACCGCAGGATTCCGATACAAATTGCACGTTACCATCTGCCCAAGTCGAATCTTAGTGGTTGTAGCAGCTAGTGCGGCTAGAGTTGTCCAACACTCGAAACACGAGCGAGCGGTCACTTTGGGAATTGTGTGGAAGTGGTCATAGAACCAAATAGAGTCGAACCCTAGTCTCTCGGCTTCGAGTGCAACCTCCTGAATAAGGGAGAACTGTTCAGTGGGTGAAACCTCAGGAAGGTCGAGGATCCAACCTTGTGGAATCAGCGCCCCAAATTTCACGACCAAATGGTACCGCGACTCGTGGAAGGTGGCGGGTCCGGAGGGATTTAACACCTTTTTAGTGCCGAATCCGCGCCCTCCGGCAGTCTCCTTCCAAAGCTAGTGGGGCCGAAGGTTCCCACTTGATGCATCAAGTAAGGCTACTTCAAACGGAGCTCATTTTAAGGCGTTTCGTCCTGCTGATGCTTAGCCCCACGCGGTCGCCTCAGACGAGGTACCGACCATCATCTTCTTTCTTTCCTGACCTTAGCGTCGAGCATTCTGGAGTAGACTTCAAGTTTCGCGTTGACCACTACTTCCGCCTGCATGTCTTGTTCGCCGATGAGGGACGGGAATAGTTCGTTGTTGGGATAGAAATATTGGTACTTGCGAGCCCACTCCTTGGCGGCAACCATGCTCCCCATAAGTTGACCCACCCCGTTCACCTTCTGCTTTTCTTCTTTCCATGGAGCTTTAGGATTCTGGGATCGTGTTTCAGTGTGGCTTCTCCGAGTAGGCTTGCTATCGTCTTTTCCGTCTTGTTGTGAAGTAGCTCTTGCATTTTTTCTTCCGGAAGCCTGACTAGATCGCCGAAGCCAGCGATTTCCGCGGCCGTGCATCCAGCCGTTTGCAGAAACACCAGCCGCCCAGTACGCAGTAGTTCATCGATCATTTCCGGACTAACTTTGCTCTCTGCCACATGCGTCGCCAGAACCATTGGGAGGTAGGTGTCTTATTTGACTTGCAGAGAGATAGAGCATACCTGTATTGAAGGTGTGTGGCCAGAGGTTGACCAAGAATAGTGCAAGAAACAGGAAGCTGTTCCTGCTGCTCTCTCTCAATCAGATGTGTAGCCTGACCCGGGGTCGTCCGACTAGTTCGCGATTATAGAAGTGACTGGCGGTGGCAGCATCCCCAACGAAAATTCAATGGGGATGACACCATTTCCGAGCCTTTCCAGCAGGGAAACCCTGTGAAATCGAAACAGATCCTCGACTACCAGTGGACGGCGGCACGCAACCGAGCCGGATTCGTTGGCGAGAAATGGAGGGGCGTAGGACCGCACCGACTGCGAAGCGTTTGGACCACCGAAGCCTCAAAGCGAAAATTAGACCCGATTCTGATCGAGCATCAAATGGGACATGAGCAGCACGGAAGCAGCGATCCCTATCAGACCGCGCAAGACGATGAGGCGTTTGTCCTACAGGAATTTCGAACGGCATGGGCGAACGGAATTAAGCAGGCTGCGAGCAAAGAGGAATTGAACGGAGTTCGGAAAGTCGTAGAGGACCGAGATGCCCAAATTCAACAACTTCAAGCGCAAATCGACGGCCTCGAAAAGAAGCTGGGGCAGAGTCGGGAAGCCGCCCACGCGATGATGACGGAGATTGTGCAAGAGTTGGCGAAGGCGAAGAAACGAAAACGATAGTCGAAGAATTTCGGGCTTAATCGTCGAAAGTATGACGTGTGTTACATCAGCGTGGTATAACCACGCTTCTAAATTCTCCCGCTTCCTCGGCAGCGGTGGCACTCCTCAAAATACCCTCGGGTATCGACTATGCGCCAATGGCCTCCAGTACCGTTGCATCTCGGACACTTCATCTCCTCCAAACTCAAACCAATTCCCCGGACCAAACAGACCGCTAGACCAAACAAAAAGCGGCTAGAGGGTAGAAGAACGAGAGGCGGAGGTAGACAAAAATGACTGGAAAAAACCCCTCGATCTAGGACTCTGACCGTTCAACATGCCATTATCATTATGCCATTATATGTCACGGCTCTACGGGAAATTCATAGGTCTGACTTTGTCTGAAAGTAATCGACGGGTGTCCTTCTTGAAGCCTTGGAGGAGGGGAGGATTCGCCTAGTCCATGATAGTCTCGTGCGGTATAGTCGAAATGAACGTAGACTGGACATTGATTTCCGAATTTGGCTTATTCGGCTTCCTTCCACCAGCCACTCCAAAAGACCAGCACTCAGTTGAGGGCCAACTGCGAGAACTCCTGAAACGGACTGCGCGGAAGGAACTTCAGCAAACAGGTCTGTTGCTTGATCTTCTATTCAATAAGAAGATGGAGTTCTTACAGAAGATCGAGGCAATCAAGAAGAATGAGCGCTCTGCTTTTCATCAATTTCAAAGAGACCGCAATCGTTACTTTCACGGCGGGATTCCGGGGTCACAATTCATCAAGTTGAGTGACCAGGAGAAGACCTTGATGATCAATCACGCAGAAAGAGCCGTAATCACCTGCAATACCGTAATGTCTCGTTCCCTAGGTGTTCGCCCGATCACACAAAAAGAATACGAAGCGCGTATGCTCAAGAAAAAGTGAACGGAAAGAAAGAGGGATTTCACGGCTTGACGGTAATCAAGCCATGAAGAGCTATCACTTTGTTCTTTTTCGAACTACTATTTTCTTGGGGCCTTTCAGAAAGACTTCCTGTCCTACTTCTTCCATTCTTGCTAAGTGTTCAGGCTTGACTACGCCAAAGGCGTTTCCTGGATATTCTCCTTGATAACCCCGCATGCACGAGGCTCTTCCATAGGCTATCACCATAAATCTTCCAAGAACGTTAGGTAGAGCTGGACACCATACATCTCCCTGAGACAATTTATCTCGGAAATAAGGCCAACCTTCACGTTCTACATTAGGAAGATCGTCATGTCCGAAGAACACAATTTCTCCGGAAAAAATGCCGTGATGTAGCGGGGCCTCCAAGGGCAGTACCTTTAGAATCGCTTCGCATGTCTTCTTTGCACCTTCATATAGGGAAACCGCAAATTTCTCGCCATCTATGATCAATTCTAGTTCTTGGTCAGATAACGTCAATTTCTTCATCTTTGCACCATCTTTTTCCATTTGACACACCTCCGAATTGTCGATATAGTAGATAGCCTATAAAATATTTCAGAGGTAGGTTACGTAGGAAATGTCCTAAGGTCTATCGTGTCTGGCCTCGCGGTTCGAGTGAGACTTTCGACACGTTCCGAAAGCTCCTTGATGCTAGATTTTATCCTGATTTGGCTCTGAATGTCTCAACTTTGAATGAAAAACGCTAGCCTGCTCATCGCCGTTAAGCTGTCGCACGAACTCGGTTGCGTTCGCATAGTTTCCAGTCTGGAGAACTGGACACTATAAGGGGAGAACCCTCAGGACCAGGGCTAGGATCAAAAGTGCAACAGACACCCCAACTAGGACCCTATCCGCTCCCCGTAGTCTAAGGGTCTTTCCATAAGTCCTTTCCTTTTTGAAATCCAACGCCCTACTTTCGAGCGAAAGTGCCATCTGCTCCGAGCGCACAATGCCTATGATGAATAAAGTCGGCAAGAGATGGGCAAGACCCTTGATCCTTCTGACAAATCCTTTTTCCAATTCAAGAGCTCTGGCTCGCTGAGCGTCGTAGATTGTTTTCCACTCTTTTTCGAGCAAAGGCATGAATCGAAAAGTCGAAGTCAACAGGAATGAGTATTTGTAGGGGAGATGTAGTTTCACTAATGCTAGAACAAAGTCGCTAATCGAGGTAGTCAAAATTAGTATCCAAAACCCCATCATTATCGATAGGAACAAGAGAATGGACTTGATTCCCAGATAGATGCCTTCAACCGTGGCCACAAGTTCTCCAATGATTCCTAAAGAAACCGCGAAAATAACCTGCTTGCCTAGTGGAAAGGCGAATGCTTGGAAAATGATGATCAGTATGGAAAACGGTACGAGTAGGGTGAGATATTTGTAAATCACTTTCAGTGGTATTCTGGCCAGATAGAACAAAAATAGATTCAACACTACCGTCCCTACTAAGAAGATCACACTGCCTGAAGCCATGGCGCCTACGGTTACTGCAACAACATAGATTAGTTTCGCTCTGGGATCCAATCTATGAACAACTGAATCTAATTCCAAATAGGTGAAGTAGGACATTCACAGAACCTGGGGGCTGCGGTTTGCGCTATTGTCGGTAATATCTCTTCAGTATGCCATACAGTACGACGGGAATAACTGTCCCATAGACAAGTGTCGCACCTAACGCTGGAATCGACGGTATCCAGAACGACCAAGGAATGTTCAAGATCGGAGTTGCTACAACAACGAAGAATCCCCAGCTACACAGTACGAATATTGCCATGGAAAGCCATGGACGTATTTTGTCCGTAATGTTGGATACGATAAGTGGCCAGATTACTATGTAAGCGGCTGTATCCGTTATAATGTTGAGTGGTAGTGAGGCTTTTGAGGTCAAAGTCATTAAGAGGCCAAAAACAAACGAAAAGCCCACATACTCCCTAAATTTCGGACGAGACAATAGAAGTGCTGCACCAGGGAGCGAAGGTATTGAACCAACTACAAAATACCCGAAGCTAATTGCGTACAAACGAGTTAGCGTTGCTATTGCCATAAGAATGGAGAGTATTATCCAATCACGAATTTTCAGCTCCCTACCAACCATTTGTCACACCTTCGTTACATTGTTCTGCTGAGAAACATACATATGACTTTCGAAGGTTATTCTCCTATCCACTGATAACTCAATTGGCGAATTGTCTTAGCTACCTTCTCTTCTTCAAATCTCCGAGTTACGATACCAGCAATCCGAAGCCTTGTCATAGATTGTCAACGAGGGTATTTCCAGTCCAAACCACACGGACTTGGACGAATCTTGCGAACGTTATGGACGCTTTCCAAGGAGCATTTTCGTAATGGCTTCGTACATTTCATCAACAGATGTTGTGTCAGGCGCGATACCAAATTCGTTGATCATTTGAGCAAAACAGGTGATCTGTGGGGGATGCAAGTACGTTTTGCTTAGCGTGTCGGGCCTGGAGAACACGTACTTTGGGGTTCCATCAAGAAGGACTTTTCCTTCACAGAGAACGATTACCCTCTTCGCGTAGTGCGCCACTAATTCCATGTTGTGTGTGACGAAAATGACGGTATTCCCCAGTCTATTCATTTTCTGCATAAATTCCATTATTTCCAATGCTTCGCTGAAGTCTTGACCGGTCGTGGGTTCATCTAGGATGATTGCTTCCGGTTTCATGGCCACAACCGACGCAATGGCCGAGCGAGCTCTGTCGCTCAAACTGAAAAAGCGCGGGTTCTCTTTCCTTAGACTGACCAAGTTCATAGTCTCTAGGACTGTCGATATTCGGTTTTGAATCTCTTCTTCTTTTAGACCGAGGTTCTTGAGGCCAAAGGATACTTCGCTTTCTAGATTCTCAGAAAATAGCATATTATCAGGGTTTTGAAAGACATATCCCACTTTTTTCGAAAGTTCAGCGACCGTGTTAGTTCTAGTATCGGTGCCATCGACCACCACAGTGCCTCTAGTGGGTTTCAGCAATCCATTAAGATGCTTTACTACCGTGCTCTTTCCTGAGCCGTTCTGACCAATTATGGCCACCATCTCCCCTCTTTTGATACCTAGGGTAATGCCACTAATGGCCGGATTCTTGGTATCTGGATATGTATGCCAGAGATCGTTTATCATAATGAGCGAATTGACCTCAGGGGCTTGCGTGGCATAGCAACCATCCATCAACTCCTCTCGGCCCTTGTCGCTCTGTATGGGAATACCTGCCATGAGCTGCCTGAAGCGCGTGTTTGCCTCATCCGTCGTAATTGGCAATTTGAAATTGAAGTCAATTACGTGACTTAATCTACTAAACAACTGTGTGACCATAGGAGGGGATATTCCTTGAGCTTGCATTGCTTCTACGTTACCGAAAACCTCTCGAACTTTCCCATCGAGAGTAACCACGCCGTTACTTAACACAAGAAGTCTCTCTGCAAATCTGGCAACTTCCTCGATGTCCTGAGTTGATATTATCACCGTCATCCCCAGTTTCTGGTTAAGATCCTTAATTGTTGACCAAATCATTTGCGTCCCGATTGGATCGAGTTGTGAAGTTGGTTCATCTAATACTAGAATGTCTGGGTACATAGCCAACACTCCTGCGATGGCTACCTCTTGTTTCTGCCCTCCGGACAGCGTGTGCGGAGCTCTTTCTCGATACCCTTCAAGTCTTGTAACGCTTAACGCCCAGTCTGTCCTACGAGTAATTTCCTCCAAGGGGAGGGCGAGGTTTTCTGGACCAAATGCAACATCGTCCTCAACTTCAAGTGAAAAGAGTTGATTATCTGGATCTTGGAATACAAATCCTACCTTTCGTGCCAGCTCTGAAATGGTCGTGTTGCGAGTGTCGACATCATCAACAATTACTCTACCTTCGATTTCTCCGCCAAAATAGTGTGGAATAATGCCATTCAGTGCCCTACAAAAGGTCGATTTTCCTGCGTCCGTACGTCCTAAGATAGCCACGAATTCTCCTTTCTCTATCTCCAGACTGACGTTTTTCAGTGCCGGCTGAACTGATCCCTTATATCGATAGCTGAAATTTTCAAAAGCTACACTGTTTCGCAGAGACACCGTGGAAGCCGCCAAGAGGCTGTTTTCCTCTCAGCTAACTACAGCCCAATTGTTTCATTTGCGCCTGTTTGTGACAACTATTACAACGCCGACAAGCACGACTATGATACCGATCGCAACAATGTATGTGCCATAGGGCCAAAGAATCTTGGCAATCGTGTATGGTTTTGCGGTATCTCTCAAATATGCTCCAGCTGCGAAGACAAGCAACACACCTGCTAAGATTGTTATCCAACCCGAAATTCTAGCATTCAATGATATCGCACTCGCGATAGAGGAAACTCCGCTAATAAGCGATAATAGATTTTCTGTGGTCGTTTAGGAGAAGCCTCTCTCTCTTTCGTGCTTGTCTCTCGGAAGGATCGAGAGGCAGGCTGCCTCACCTCACCCCTCCTAAACCACGTATCTTCGTCGTGCAGGAATCCCTGGATGTCTTCGCCGCAGATTTACAGATTTACACGTGTAAACGTCTCCTAGATCGATAGATATTCTCGATTATCAGCTTTTTTCCATCTACATAGATGTGAACGCTTCGTTCCAAATGTGCGCCTATCGCCTCAAGAAATTCCATTGGTATACGGATGACGCGGGCTTTGTTGGATTCAGGTTCCAACTCGATTCTTCGAGGAGGAGGCCCGCCATTCAACAGCGCCTCAAGACCGCGGACACTCAAATGCTTTCTCTCTACGAATTCAGCAACTTCGATCTGCCTCTTTACGTCACGAATCTTGGCCAAGAGTTCAGCGTGGCTTGGTGTCAGCGAACCATTACTTGCAGAGAGCTTTCTGCTCAGACTTTTGGCCAAGTGATCTATTATTGATAGCCTTTGGCAGATGTAGCTATCGCTCTTTCCAACACGCTTGGCTATCGCATTGATCGTCCAACCTTTGGTTAGCAACACCTTGTATCCATTGGCCTCCTGGATTGGATCTACATATACATTCTTGAGGAGATTCTCAGACACACGGGCCAGAAAGGCCTCTTCATCGTTCAACTCAGTAACTACAGCGCTGATTCTCGTTAGGCCCAACCGTTTGCAAGCCATGAGGCGATGATTGCCGCAAACAACTTCGTATTTCTCATGAGCACCAGTTTTGCGTACGACAATAGGCTGAAGAAGACCTGAATTCTCTATCGAACGAGCTAGCTCAGAGATCAAATCTTCGTTTATGGGTCTCAGCAGCCAAGGTGGGGGTGTGAGTTGCTCGATTTCGAGATCAGTCACAATTGAAGAATTCACGACATCGGTTTGAAGACCGGCAGAATGCAGCTCCATATGCGGTCAGGTTGTATAGCGGAGCAAATCCTAAAATAGGCCGTGTAGTAATCGTTGTTACTACACAGTCATAACAATATCTCGTTCGAAACGATATGCAGCACTTCGTTCCCAAAGATTATCAAACATTCCTTGGAGGGCGTTCACAAAAGCGCTGTTGTTCGTCCATAGGTCCACCTGCTCCCGGCTGCTAACTAAGTCCCTGTCTATCAGTTGTGGCCCAAATGAAACTTCTTTTCCATCGCAAAGATTCATGTAGAATATTAAATCGTCGGTGTGCCTTATCTCCGCATATTCTGCGAGCGCAGAAGCTTGTTTGCAATTGGACTTGTCGATCTGAGAAATTATCCGTGTCCGAACGCCCCGTCTATGAGCGGCAACTAACGCCCTTCGACCGAGACTGCTCCTGGTCATCCGCGCCAAGCCCCACTTACTGTAGACCACATCAAAGAAAACGCGAGCTCGACCTAACATGGCCACACTGAATTCAGTTACGCCATCACGTCCGGGCAAGAGCCTGAACTCAGTCTCAGGAGGTCCATTTGATGTAGCGCTGTTCTCAATGAAGGAACAGACTTCGCCATAATGTGCAACCAATTCTTGTGCCTTCCGGGATAAATTGTCGAGTAACATGTGTAATCCGTGTTCCGGGTCGGATACTTCGTATTTTGCGGGGCTTCCCAGCAACTTGATCACTAACCCTTTTCTCATCAGTTCGGAAAGGACTCGGTACACTTCTGGGCGGACCATGCCGAGCTCCTTTGCTAATCTGCTAGCTTTCGCACGACCGAGCGATGCAAGGCAAAGGTAAGCCTTTGCTTGTAATCTGGTTAGGCCGAGCCCCATTAGATAGGAGAGCGCGTCCGTATTACCCGATTCTATGCTCAACTGCCTTACACAAATCACCAAAACTATAGACCTCCCTGCACAAAAGCATTTACCGTTAACTGCTGGTTCGTATGTGGTTCACTGGCAGGACACGAACGGAAACGGCATTCCGGACCCAGCCGACACCTTCACCGTGGTCTTCAGCGGAACCTAAACGCAACATCCCAATAGAGTTTGAGAGAAAGGTATTCGTTGCTGGCGGAAGCCTAAGAGTCAATCTTCCAGCACCCATAACCAAAGCCCTCAACATCAAAGACGGATTTGAAAGCTTCATCCGTGTGCATGCAAAAATACATTGTGAGTAACATGAGGAGATCACGAGTCTAATTTCAACTATGCTTGTGATGTTCGGTTCGGTCATTCGAGTTTCTTCACTATCATTACCTTGCGGCTTTTTCTGACCTCTATCTCCCAGTCAAGCACATCACTAACGCTGAGGTTCATTTCCTTCGCTATCTTCTCTGGGATGGTGGCTCGGATTGAGGGGGATTTGCTGCTTGCCTTAGCCACCATAGACTTCTCACCCATAGCTGCTCACGCACACCTGAACACCTGATAGACCGCATGTGCCCAACTCTGTTTCTAGGCACTTTGCCAGAGCTGACCAGCAGACGATTCTTGAAAAAACAAGAAAGCCCTGAGCAGACGGGAACTTGACGTTACCTGCAAAAAGGTAACGGTACCTCTACGGTTGATGTAGCATTCGATTTGAACTGTTACTTTTCGGTTGATGAGCTAAGTCTTGGAAAAGGGCTGGTGTTCTAGGATTTCTCTGATTTCGGACGGAATGTGGGGCTCGTATGTAATTCTAAGCACCCATCGGAGCAGGTCCCGCTGGGATACGATACCGACCAGTTTCCCTTTCTCAACCACGGGGAGTCTCCTGATGCCGTGTTTGAGCATTGTAGTCATTGCTTCCTGGGTGGTCGCGGAACGGGCTATCGTAATCAAGGGGCTTGACATTACGTTCCTAACGTGAGTTTTACCTAAGCAAATCCTTTCCTGGGTTACTTACTCACGGAACGCCTCTAGGCTCTCTTTTCCGACAAACGCTAGAATTATGGCCGTAGCCAAGTAATCGATCCAGCCTATTCATTACAGAGATACTGTTTACAATTTGAGCTGTGAAACCCCTTTCGTTTTCATAATTCAAATTGTGTACGCCTTTAGCACGACTGAAGTTACAGTGCTTTTTACACCTTTAGTCTTCAGTAGCTTGTTCTTCAGAAAATATGAGAATTCTTCTATGCTCGATGCTGAGGGTGTTGCAAATGGAGGTAAACAATTCAATTCTCTCATGTTGGCTCTCCAAGCAATAGTAGATAACTCTCACGGCGGCGAATCGCAATCTAGCTCTTCACTAAGACGAGAGCTAGGCAGTATCTGACTTCGCCAGGATCACTTGTTCGCCGTCCTGGACTTTTCTCAGACTCGCCACATCGCCGACTACTTTCGCGAAGACGTTTACCGGACTTGCTGCTCGAGGCTCGCCACGTTTACTGGCAGGGGTTTTCCCGAAGAATATGCACACAGCCTTCCCAGGCGGCCAGTAAGCAATTGTCCCAACTTCTACCTCTGCTCTCGCATGTTCCTCGCGGAGAGACACGGGACTAGAAAAATAGATTTCGTCACCCCACCTATTCGCTTCGCCTGTTATCGGCAAAGTTTTCCACACTTCGTCGGCAGTCTTAGGATTCTCTTCCGTAAGTACAGCATAAACAAGTGAGTTCGTACTGGAGATTCTCATCCGCCTTTCCAAAATGATCAATTCTCACCACATGTCGCTTTCGGCTTAAACGCATTGCTAACCCAGCTCTGTGTTTCGTGCTTTTCACAAGTCAAACTCGTTTCGGTGCCACGCCACGCGCGTCTGAATGCAGTGTAGGATATTGAGCATCGAAAGTCCGCGAGTTGTTTCATACGCTCTCACTCAATGCAGCGGTCCAAGTGGAACTACTCTTAACAGGATTTGAGGGGGGTGAGTTAACTGAGGTTGAGTGTTTGCGATAGGTTACGGTTCAAATTTGCTTGCCCGCACCACCATACCCCGCCCCCGCCGCCGCCTACTTACGGTTTACGGTGAGTAGATTGTTGTGTGGGGTGCGGCGTTGAGAGACGTTTGCATTTCAGCGGCGAATTATTGAAGAAACTGATGCTCAGCTTTTCACGGGAAAGTTCACGGCGTGAAATTATAATTAATAAGAATCAGGTGAGGTGAAATCTACAACAGAGGTAAAACCGTACAGTTACGGGGCATAGTATGTCAATACTACGCAACCTGACCTGATGTTGCCTCTTGCATGATATTCCGTGAAGTGGATTTGCAATACGTCGGTTGCAATTGCCGAAAGGGCCATTGCCAATATCAGCATCAACAAAACACTATTGTTGAATGCTAATGTAAAGGTTAGGGCGATTTTCCATGTCCAGAATTCCTGTGACTCAGCATAGTCTGTCAATACTATGCAACAACGCAAGGCTAACCAACAGATACAGCCTACAGCGAAAGCTACAGAGCAACTAGGATTTCAGTTTCCCATTATCCGTGATAGGTTAAACCTACCAACCCGAAAGCCGCACACCCTGCGTCCTTGTCTCATTCCAATTTAGGGGCCACAGTTCCAAGCTTTCAAAAGCTACTCCTAGGTTTAATGGCATTAACTAACATGATATCCATGAGGTAATAGCAATGAGACAACGAGGTACACCCAAAATAAAGTTGCAGACGAGGCTTTGGAAGGAGAAGCATCCTTACCAAAATTGGGCTAATACAACAACAAATAGTCACAGGGCAGATGGCATTGAGATGAGAATCACCCGTAAAGAGTTAGAAGAATTAGCACAAACAGAGGCTGCCAAGCATTGTGTCTACTGTGAGACCCCATTAAATTGGACTTATGGAACAAAAGGAGGGAGGCTTCAATTTAATAGCCCTACGGCTGACAGATTCAACAATGAGAAATTCCTTGACCGAGATAATATTAGAATAGTGTGTAATCGCTGTAATCGAGCAAAGGGAGAGCACACTTATGATGAGTTCATTGAATACTGTAAGAGGGTGGCACTACTATCTGAAATTCGGAAACCTACGAGCGCCTGAACCAACTGTGCATTGAGTTGTGTTTGTAGGGTCGCACCACTCACGAAGTTATCCTCTTGAGAAGCGCGTCGCTAAACGGAAGGCTCGCATACGGATTCATAAGGTATCTGCGAGCGTGATCTTTCCACATGATTACGGCGCCAAGCTTCGTGTGGATACTTGTGCCATCAGTGCGCTCCTGATAGAAGTATCCTTCTGGATTCCCTATTGTGCGTTCTCCCGTCTCGATATTCATAGTCTCTCGACCATCGATGAAAAAGTCTTCGAACTCATCAAATTCTACATCTGCGGCAGCGATTACTACGAGTATGTTCGGAAAGCCATCTGGAAGCTGATCATACTTCTCTTCCACAGCCGACGGCAGTCTATCCTTCAACGAAACTACTTCATCCCTCCCTGAGAGGGTCTGCTCTTGGAGCACGGGGTCAAGGTGCAGATTCTTGACCTCAATGCAAACTTGTTCGTCAATTAAGAAAATATCTGGAGTCCTATCTGACTTCCTTGCCTCAAGTTCGATATTGAATCCTTTTGTCAGGAGGACTGAGGCAACCTCAACTTGTGCTATGGTGTCAAGAAATTGATCCGGATTCTTCAGCATACGGACGACTTCGGGCTTGACAAGGCCTTTGCCGTCCAAGAGAGCGAGCGCCTTTTCCCATCTTTCTTTAAACCTCAACCGGTCACCTTGACTCCAGCGAATCCACAAGACATGGTCGGAATTCGCCTTAGCTTCGAGCCACGGCAAGCCGAAGTACTTGACTAAGGTAGGGTATTCCTTCGCTTGGTCCAAGCTTTTGTTCAAACCTCGTAGTTTCCATGTCATCGGTCCACTTCGCAGAAGAGTTCGTAAAGCATTTCCTGCATTGCGCTGAACGCCATTCTGAAACCCAACTTACGAATCAGTTAACTCTTCAACCAGAGTTTGATGGTTTCCTCTAGGGCCTTAATCACTGCGCCTTTCTGGCCGCTGAACTCTTCCACCGCTTTCAGCCTGAACTTCTTCTTCAAGTCTTTATCGATGGCTCCGTACACTACCAAGCCGTAACCCTCTAATCTTTTGAGTGTTCTGATCTTGGCAGGCGTTTACTCGTCGTACTCGTCATACGGATCGAATTATCTAGTAGATCTTGTCCGTGTGTTTGGTTATGGTGCCTCATCAGTGTCCTCAATGTGGAGCTTTCATAACGAAGAAAGAGAACTGGAACCTTGAGAAGTGTGTGTGCGCGCACCACTAGATCCACCCTCTCGCTAGCTAACTGTGGACATTGGAAAAATCGAGAGAACTCAAACACGCCTGCAACTAAGAAAGGAAGCGGACGAGTCCGATTAGAGCGCCAAGGCGCGTCGTTCCAATCTACTCGCCGTTCCGAAAGTTCCCAATGAAGTTCTTGCTTCCTTCGACCAGCTTCTCGCGAGCCTTTGAGTTTCCAAGTACGCCTGCGATGACAGCCCCGACTGCTAATGAGGCGAGAGCTAGGGCGAACTGTTTCTTGCTTTCTCCATTCATCTGATTCGACCTCCTGTAGATGTGTGCCACATATACACGTGACATCCATTTAAGTCGTTCCGACAGTTTTCGATATATCCATCCCCGAGGATATATCGAGAGCAACCTACTCAATTCTCAACCGCATCAGCCAAACAGGAGTACGAACAGCAAGCAAAAAGACAAACATTCTAGACTACAGCTGATTCTCCCTCTTTCCATCTGCCTCAGCTTTGTCTCCAGAGTTGGGGCAGGGGATTCTGACCCCAATTTACCGGTACACATAACCTCCGACTTTCCGGGCATCGACCGCAGCGTCACTAACAAAGACGTGGTCCGGGGAGTGGGACATCCGCCTGTCTGCAACAGAATTGTATCCCTATGCTACTAGTTCCGTGCTATTGCACGTCGGCCTATGGGCTCGTGGTGTTTCTTTTCTTGCGGAGATACCAGTCGAGGTCTCTTTCATATGTTGCGTCAGGAGCCGTTTCCGTCCATAGATCGGAGATCTTTGCGTCAAGTTGACGGTAATATTCTTCTCCAGCCCAAAGGAGTTGACGGATGTGTTCGAGATCGCAGGTAGGGTTCCAAGCCTCGTATGCTCGTAGAGTTTGATTGATTACCGAGCCACGTGCATTGTATCGATCTGACATCAACCTCTTCACCCCCGCCTCGCTCAACTGGCGGAGCCCATCTTCAAGCTGGATCTCAGTCACGTGGGGCAGCATTGGCGCGATGAACGCCCACGTCTGCAACCCTGCTTCATTCAGGCGCCTAATCGCCTCTATCCTATCTTTGACCGGGGATGAGTGGGGTTCGAAGATCCGTTGCGCTTCATTGCTGAACGTGGTTATCGTAAACCCCACGTCGACTCTGTCTCTGATATGTGCGAGCAGGTCAAGGTCACGTAGGACTAGAGCGTTCTTCGTCAGGATTGAGATCGTGAACTTGGGGTATTGGGAGATGAGTTGGATGGCGCCTCGGGTCAACTGGTATTTGGCTTCGACCTGCTGATATGGGTCACACACGCTGCTCAACCATACGCTTCCGCCAGAACGTTTTGGTAATTCCTTCGCTAACACGTCGAGCAGGTTCATCTTCACATCAACGAAGCTACCCCAAGGATCCTTCATGTGGCCTGAGAAGCGACGCATGAAGTTCGCATAACAGTAAACGCAGGCATGAAGGCAACCCGTGTAAGGGTTGACCGTGTAATCGTAACTTAATCCGCTCTTGGAGAGAGCTGTCTTGCATGTCTTCTCCGTGATCTTGGGTTGTGTGGCATACACTGGTCTTCACATCGCACTAATGCGAAACTACTTTGTATGTTGATCGAGAAGTGCCCTCAACCATTTGTCGAATATGCATTTGCCCATTTGCTGGTAGCCCTTTATGTTTAGGTGAAGTCCGTCGGCAGAGTAATCCTCTGAGAGCCTATTGGTCCGTGGGTCAGCAGTTGCCGTGAAAAGATCCACGAATGTTATGCTTCTCATCTCTGCTTCGGTGCGGATCATCTTGTTAAGGTGGAGTCTGGGAGGGATCAACTCGTCGAATCCAAGAATCGATGGCACTGAGCACGCCACAGCTCCTATGCCCTTGTTCAGAGCGGCATCGTACATGGTAGCCAAGTTGTGGGCGATCAATGCTGGATCGAAACCCCAACCTATGTCATTGGCTCCTCCAAGTATGATCACGTAATCCGCTTTCTCATCAACCACGTCCCTCGAGAACCTTTCAAGCATACCCGATGTCAGATCACCGTTAATTCCTCTATTCAGAACGTTGACCTTCACGTTCGACTGTAGACTGTGTAGATGTTCTTCGGCGAGGATCTCAAGATATTTCGGGTACGAGGTAGGTTGGCCAGAATCGGAGAGGTCGAACTCGCTTTCCCCAACCGTCAGACTGTCCCCGAGGGCCACGATCTTCATGGTTCCACCCCCTTCAAGCCTCAAGCTCATGAATCCTACAACTTCGAGATTGTTACTATTGCCATTCTTCCAGTCATAGGTTCGACGATTTTCAACATTCTTGATCCTGTTTGCCAAGGGCTTGAGTCGTTTCCTAGCAAGTTCGAGATTTGCAGAGGAATTGTAGAACACAAACAGGCCCACACACCACAAAAGCATTAAACTATCGGTTCAAATTTGCTTGCCCGCACTAGGTGACCCACACACACTAAACTAAACGTCAAACACTGATTCGGAGCAGGGTCGCAACTCTTTCTCTTTCCAGATTCTTCTCAAAACGGAATGAGTATCGTCTAATCACATCCAGACCAATCAAGTCTGGGATGAGTTCCAAGGCTCTTTCTCTCATCTTCATCTCGCGGGTTGTTTGCGGAGGCGGAGCTACACTAATCGTATCTTGAGTGAGGAAGTCGGATTCTCATCGGTCTATCGGTCTACGTACGTAGCTAGGTTTCATGGCCTAGTGTTCTCTTTGCTGATAATGCCCAATCCGGATCCGCGAGCAACGCCCTACCAACAGCAACTAGGTCTACCCTGCCCTGCCTGATCGCTTGATCAGCAAAAGCGGGGTCCGTGATTCCGCCGACGCCAATAACTGGCGCTTCCACCGCCTGTTTGATCTTCTCCGCCAAGGGCAAGAAGTATCCTTGCGCTATCATTCCCTCAGGTGCGTCTCCGATTAGGCCACCTGACACATCAACTATGTTGATTCCAGCCCGAACGAGTCTTTGGGCGAAAGTTTGCGACTCGCCGATTGTGACCCCGCGTCCCTCACCGTCAGATGCGCCCAGACGATAGAGTATAAGAAAATCTGATCCCACGGCCTTTCTAACCTCCGCGACGATTTCAAGTGGGAATCGGATTCTGCCCTCAAAGGAGCCGCCGTACCCATCAGTTCTCCTGTTAGTCAGGGGGGACGTGAATTGGTTCAACAAGTAGCCGTGGGCCCCGTGAACCTCAACAGCGTCGAACCCCGCCTTACGCGCTCGCCCAGCAGCCTCTCCAAAGAGACGGACGAGATGCTGTATCTCATGCTCTTCCAGTTCTCTTGGAACCTCATATGATTCACCTGCTGCTATTGCGGAGGGACCAATCGGTTGATTGCCGCAGATACTACTACGAGCCCTGCGGCCTGCATGAGTGATCTGGATACAAACGGGCGTTCCACTTGCATGAATCGATTTGACCAGACTCGCCAGGCCGTTGAGTAAAGTATCGTCATAGATCCCAAGTTGTCTGGAGGATAGCTTGCTATCCCTGGAGACATACGAATGCTCGACAATTACGAGTCCTACCCCCGGTGCACGTCGCGTGTAGTGCGCGATTAGTCGGTCCGTTACCCTCCCCTCCGTGTCCGCCAGGTCGTTGGCCATCGGAGGCATCACTATTCGGTTTTTTAGCGTCAGATTACCAATCACTAGAGGATCAAAGAGCTTTGCCACAAACAATTCACCGGTTCCTCATCTTCCTTGGATTTCAAGATTCGGTCGGCATGAGTCAAAAGTATTTCGCTTTGAAAATGCTTATGCCAAGTAAGATTGCGATGAACGTTCCTTTTGAAATGAGCGGGGACACTACTAATGCTGCCCTATGTTGCTCTAAAACGATTTCGTGGTCTAGCGGGTGATAGGTTACGTTTCAAATTCAGTTGCCCGCGCCAGTAGACAACCACCCTACCAGCAAGGACAAGAGGGAACAGAGTTCAAATTGCAGATTTCGTAAGCGACTGATTGGATTAGGTTTAGGACTGAGTGGCGACATGGTGCGAAGCATTTCTGGACTCGATAGGTTGCGCACGCTCGTTCACTCTTTTGGTCCTGCTTGGGTGGTTATGATTGCTGATGTGGATGCTGCAAGCATATTGACTGCGGCCGCGGATGGAGCCCTGTACGGGTATTCGCTTGTCTGGCTGAGAAGAAGGTTAAGAGCTGCTGCAGGAGCAAACGTAACGTCGTGCCAATTAGGTTCGTGACTTTGCAGCTTTTCTCCGCTTATGTTTCAGTGACGGTCGATGTAGACGTTTCACGTTTTCCCATTGGCCGTCAGTCATCGGTTTGAATGCCATTCCGCACTCCGGACATTTTCGAGTCTTCATCTTAGTCAAATGCTATCAGGAGAGTATGATTCATTTCGTGTAATAAGTTTAAGACTATATCTGCAACCGGCAAGAAACCAATGAATCTCGACTCAATCCATAAAGTGTTAGGGTGCTATCTGCAGGACTTAGTGTGTGTCTATAACTGGTCACGCGTATCCCCCTCAAATAATCCAAACGCCACAAACTTTTGGACAAGATTAAACAACCCAGTGTTCTTCCAATAGAATAGAAATCGTGTGTGTTCCAGTGTTCCCACCATAATGGGGGACCAAATCCATTTTGTGGAACTGTTGAAAAATACCAGCAAGATAGTGCTCGGTCATGACTTCAGACGCCCTGACACAATGTCGTCTACTACGCTCAACGCCCTAGCCGTTGACTCTACAACTATTCCTGAACGACCATAGAACGCTTTCAGCGCATTGGCGACATAGCCAAAGTCGCCACCTTCCCGTGGACGCTCATAAAGAGCTACAAGGGTACTTGGATCTTCTCTGACCATACCTAAGACTTCGACTCGTTTGCCAAGCTCTTTAGGCCATGGCGCTTCCAAAATGCAATTGCCTCTTGGCTCAATGAAAACAGCCGCCACTTTCATCGACCTTCCATTCTTGACAACAGAACCAGAGTTTCCCTGCACCACATCCGTGCTTTCCCTCGCATATTGCATGAGGGCTTGAAGCGTACCAAGATCTCGAAAGATTGAGCTAAACGTTCTATTGAGTTTCGTACTTGAAACTCGGTTAATGGCGTTCGAGATCCTCGCTTCGAGGACAGAAACAGGTGTCGTCGAGTATACTTGCAGGAGAAAGTTACCAGACCTCCTCCAATGGTACTGCGTGAAGGTGAAGTCATCGCTTGATTTCTTCCGTAGTTCTTCGAAGATCATTCTAGGAGTAACATTGTTCCTGCCGTAGTTACCCAGATCGACAACGAACGCGCAGTATCTTCCAGAAGACAGAAGGTTCAATGCCAGACCCAGATTACCACTCTGCTATAGACAATGTGCAGTCTGATAGCTCAGACAGGGCGGGGGATTCTGACCCCAATTTACCGGTACATATAGCCGGGTGACGAGTGAGGCGGTGGTATGCATACGCGACCAGTGTCGAATGGTGTCAGATTAACGATGCACGTGAAGACACTGAGAAACGAGACCAAATTGCTCTGCGAGCCGGATGGAACACTTACAATCCACGTCGCTGCGCCCCCAGTGAAAGGGAAAACCAATCACGAGATCGTAAGATGGCTGTCCAAGAGGCTCCGAACATCATCCTCGAATGTGCAGCTAGTTGCTGGTATCCATTCGAACGTGAAAGTCATCGAAATCACAGGAATAACGGAGGTTGAAATCGCCGCCGCATTAGGCATTAAGTGCAAATCGGATGCAAGGAAATGAAATCAGCTGCAAGTACGAGAGAAGAGAAGGAGCAGGGACTCTGACCCCAATTTACCGAGAAATATAAGCCAGCAGTGCACAGAACAACGTCAGTTCAAATTCGGCTGCCCGCACCATTAGAGAGAGCCTGACGTCGTCGCTACTGTTTTCGTTTGAAGGGCCAGCATTTTCTTGAGTGCAAGTAATAGAGTTCCAGAATACCAACTAGGTTCACGAAGACGAATACTATGAACCATGCTTTTTCACCGTTCCTCGCCGAAAACCAAAGACCGATGATCTTCCAAAAATAACTCCATATGGCTACCGGAACGAGTAAGATAAGCAAGAGAGAGATATTGATGGGAAGCAAAGTTCTCTTCGCGTCTCATCGTTGAGAATCGTGTCGGCGCCTTTTAAGATGTAATCATCGGAATTCATGTGTGTGGTATCAATGGTGCGAACGTCTGAATTTGAACCGTCATTTTTGTGTGTCTTGTGTAGCTGGTACGAGCACTGGAACTGACCCGCAGTCTCAACGGTTCTTCTGTATGTCGTTCCAGTGGGGGCATACGTTACGCGCACGCACGAAAAGCAAACACGGGGTTGCTTACGTCCATGCTGGCGAGCTAGTTACAGACTGGTGAATGCACCCTCCAAATCCTTCCAAGGCAGCGCGAGATTCAGCGCGTCTTTGATGCTTTCTATTGCTGTGACTGGAACTCTCCCTTTCGCATGACGTAGAACAACTCTCTTGCCCAGGACCTCTTTCGCCGCTTTTTTCTTAAAATCGACGATGATGTTCGTCACTTTCATCTCTGAAGGATCGAATTCGATATCCTTCACCTTACCAAGACTCACCATATCCTTACTGTATACAAGAAAGCCCCTGATGTCGCCAGCGAGCATTAACAAGACCTACGCTCCCTGTCTTGATGTGGCCCTAAAAAGAGCATTCGTTCTTCGTGCATGTGCATATCCTAGAGAGACGCTACGGTGTGTCCTTGGCTCACGGATCAAATAGAACTGAAATACGGATTTTAGTAGCCCAATGCAGTCAACGGTGTCTGATTTCTTCACTCATTTGTTTTCTTTCCAGCGTTCCTTCAATTCCTTATACGAGATGCCTGCGGGATCGGTGAGGTATTTTCCCACGGCTTGGCAATAGATTCGTTCATCCTCAATCATGTGCTGGTGGGGGTCCTTGTATTCGGCGCAGGTTTCTACTTGCTTGTAAACTCTCAAGGATTGTTTTCGCCCAGTTTAATGGTTATGGGTTTAATGTTAAACATTTTCATGGTTTCTCCACTCTCCGTTCCACCCTGACGCTGAGGTGGCCCAGATTGTTGGCTGCGAGTGGCGGCAAGAGGTGTGACAACAGTTGCTCTGCGCTGAGTCTGTGGACTATACCGGTTGGACCGGTTTGTGTCCAGCCGTTGTCCTCTTTGAGGTAGCTCCATGTCCGGCCACGTTTGGTTGTGATGTAAACCACGCACTCAGTGTTCTTCAAAGTTTCTCTAATCTCCTATCACATTCAATGAGGTCACAATCAGTATAATCTAAGCCGCATAGCTGGCAATAATCGTCTTTAATGTAACGTAAGTCGTTTCCGTATGTTGGAATCTTATCAAGATTATTCTATTCTATCAAGATTCTATCCTTGACAGGGAGGACAGACTACGCCGAGTTGCCGAGTGACTCGGACGAAAATTAGCGCTTTCTTGACTCCAGCAAGAGCGGAAAGATGAGGCTATTCACTCATCCCAAGACAAAGAATACTTTCTCACAGCAGAGTCTCAGAACCTAACCTGCCTCACCCCATTAATCCAGCAGGCAACAATTCACGGGTTCCCATGAACTGCCCCAACTGTAATTGCATGCTTGAACTCAATTCGCTAGAATACCGCTGGCGTGGCAACGTAATGGAAGCCAAATCAACCTTCTCATGCCCCTACTGCCATCAAGCGTGGGTTAAGGCGGGAAAGGAGTTAGTTAGGCCGATTCCGTTAACAGAGGTCGAACCTTGAATAGTGAGTAGGATTTGCACTGAAGGCGCGCGCTCTGCAAAGAACGTATGAAGAAGACCAAGATCAATATGAACTGCGAGTTCTGCCAGAATCGCGGTGGCGAATGGATTCAAACCACGGTACTTCGCAAACGCACATTCATCTTCAAACCGTGGTCACACTGCGTTCGCATAGTTTCCCCCAGAACCATGCCCAGCAAAAGGAGAATGAAAGAAATTGAGCTTGTTGCCTTTCTGAGGTTATACAAGTAACCGTGGAAACCTGAACATCATTTGAGCCGAGTAATTCAAGCCTGAGTGTTTGAACTCCTGGGACGACGGACGGGAGAAGAGCAGAAAAGCTGCCTTTCTCGCCTTAATAGAGGGAAATGTACGGCCGTTATCTTTGAAATTTACTCAGCATGGTTTCTCCCACAACCCTGCGTCAGGGGGAACAGCTGCCTTGGGGACTCCGTTGAACACTTCAGTCTGACACAGGAAAAAAACCCCTATTTTTCTTACAGGGGTGAAAAGACCCTGAGAATTTGGAAAATCAACGGGACCGTGACTCATATCGGAACTGGCACATTAGCAATATTCTTCCTACTAGGAATGATCTTGCTCTACTTCCTGTCTCAAAGCACATTCTACACGGTCCTCGAAATCATCCGCAAGCTGGTACAAGCGGCATTAGGCGCTTGACTTCGCTATCTATCTGAAGAGGAGAGGTGGCAACCCTTCCTCTCACCTTTTTTCTTGAGCTGTTGTTCGTCAACCCAGTGACGAATCAAAAGTGTGGAACATCGGAAAAATGCAGGCTCATGGCGAAAATAGTTTGGGGCATTCCCGCACCTGAAGTCGATTCGTGCGCTTGTTCCAGCATTGTGAAGCCGTTGGGCGTGTCACCGCCCTGCCACTCTCAATGGCTGACGGGTCTTCAGAGGTCTCATTTTATTTGCGCATTAATTCCGCTATGATCGCTGCAATCCATATTAGAATGCCCGCACCGGCGAAATATTTGGCGAAGGCATCATTCCATGTCCCAAGCCAAACAGAGGCAACTACGATTACGATGATTATGAGCGTGGCGATGACGGCAGCGACGATAGGGCGAGTTGGCATGCTGCGTCAAATCATGCTGGATATTTAATTTCCTACTGAAGAGGAGATCTCTTGATAAGTCCCCAAGGTTCGCTGCCGCCTAAGCTGCGCATTTCGATTTCTTGCTAGACTAAGGATTGAAGATACTGCAGATTATCGAGGTAGCTCTGGTCAACATACTTTTGAATAAATTCCGCCAGCTGATCGTCACTCAAGTTTTGCGTGAGCCATCATTTCATTTGGGGTTAGGCCTACTAGATTGCTTGCCTTCCCAAGACGGCGAACGGATACTTCCGCGGTTATTGGGCTACCGCGTTCTAGGTTGCGAACCCAGCGGGCTACGTCTTCATCCTCTAATAGCGCTCGATATTTGTAGCAAATCAGGCGCAAAATTGTAATCTTTTCATCTTGGGTCGCCATTGAGGGTGAGGATAAATGGAGCGTTCGTTTGGGAAGCAATCAGTAATACCGGATCGCAAGGCACGGACTTGCTTCATTGCCGCCCCGAGCAAAACAAATCTCGAGGGCATTAAGAAGCTCCTTCGTCAGAAGGGACTGCGGCCAATTGTCGCCTCAGATCTCTCTGAGATAGGTGCTCCGCTTCTTGAGCACATAAAAACCGCAATCTCGCGGGCGGACCTAATTCTGAGTGTGCTTGATCCGAAGCAAGCCAACGAAGAGGTGTATTTTGAAATTGGGTTCGCCACAGCTCTCGGGAAAAAAATTCTACTCTTGGCCCCACCCGAAATCTGGCTTCTCAGCGACATCATGAGCTTGCCGTGTATTCGCAGCGAGCCAGAGAATCTAGAAGCCATAAGCTTTGCGCTCGATCAGGCAATAGCGGTTACCAAATCGGCGAGGCCAAAGCGCAGAAGGATTGTTGAGAAAACGCGTGCGATTGGTCGTCTGTCTCAGAATCTGATTGAACGGCTCGAAAATCTCGGAGGTCAAGCGACACATACCGAAATTCAAGAAATAATCGGATCTGCATTGAGAGCGAGCGGCGTCAATGTAGTTGCTCAGTCTCAGTCACACGACAGGGGTGTGGATATTGCCATTTGGGCAGATGAGTTAGAACCGTGGGTCGGAAATCCATTTGCGATAGAGATTAAGAAAGGTTTACGCAGTCTCAACGAAATGGAGACCGTTGCCAGTCAACTTTCCGTTTATCTAAAGGAAACTGACTCGCGCTGGGCTTTGGTGCTCTATTTCGATGGACCACCAGTTCTATCCGTTGAATTGCCAAGCGACTCGAGAGTCCTTTTCATGGAGGTCAGAAGGCTGCTCGATAGACTTCGAACGGAAAGTTTCGTCGAAATTGTGCGCGAGCTACGAAATGAGCGTGTTCACGGGAAAGGCCATTGACTGTGCACCTTTCCGGAAGAACAATTCAGCGCTTCATAAGCTCTGGTAATACTGCTCAGAACATGACGGATCGGGGACGTGCCCTAGAGAATCTAGTCTGCTACGTCTTCGGCAGAATTCCAGGTGTCTCGGTGACCAGACGGAATACACAGAACGTCTTTCGGACAGAGGAAATTGATGTTGCATTTTGGAATGAGCGCTACGATAACGGGCTGCATTTTCTTCCAAATATGATCCTTGTTGAATGCAAGAATTGGTCTAGGGCTGTAACGAGCGCGGAGGTGAGCTACTTCGACTCCATCATCCGCCGCCGAGGGCTTAGTTTCGGCGTACTAGTTGCAGCAAATGGCATTACAGGCGACCATATTGACCAAACAGAGGCACAACGCATCTTGGCTGCAGCGCTTGCTGAGCGACGGCGTATAGTCGTCGTGACACTTCCTGAAATTCAGACGTTCAGGAATACCAATCAGGTTGTCAAGCTTTTCAAGGAGAAGTTGTGTGATCTAGCCGTTTACGGCGGCCTTCCTTTGTAGGAGAGAAATTCCGCGAATTTTGTTGGTAGCCCGGGGGGGTCTAGTGGTGCGCACACACACTAAGGCCGGCCCACGCAGAACTCGATACCCATAGCTTTACCCGAACCCTCTGGTTCAGGCCGTGTGGCAGCTTGGCTACTTCCTAATCTCGGCAAGGGCTGGTTCCAAAGAGGTCTTTGCTTGAACGTAGACTCTAGCTGATCCTTCTCCGATATACTTCCGGACATTCTGAAATTCATTTGTACTGGAACGCAACTCGTGAAACCTGCTGAGTGAATGCAACGCTCGGTACTTCTTTTGGTCACTATTGGCTTCGTCGCTATTCGCGAGCATCTTACCTAGATAGTTTCGATCTTCATCGTTCATGTCTCCCAAGATATTCTCGAAAAACGTCGAGTGAATGGGTTTGACTTTCAGGTTCCTTCGATCGAAGAAGCGAATCTTGTCGATTCTAGGCAATTCTTCTTGAGCTGCCGCATATTGCGTGCCTGCAGCATCTGGAGGGTGTTCGAAATCCTGTTCGGGCTGGAACTGCGAAGGAGCTTCCACAGCGTATATGTCAGTTCCAAAAAAAGGGAGGTAGTGTGGAGTGGCCAAGTCATCATATCTCAGGTCATACCTATCCACATGAGCGCACAGGAAAGCGACATCTCGGTCGGAGTATGTTCTGCTCAGGAAATCATAGTTGACAGGGGCCAGAGAAAATCTTCTGTAGATCAGTCCAATAAGCTGTGATTGAAGATCTTCGGTCAAAAGCGAGATCAGATTCTGGAACTCTGGATATCTCAAATCTACAAAAAAGACTGGCGCCAGATCCATGCTTGTCACGCTCCTGTGAAGATCCACAACGACTGATTTCAACGTGTCAAAGGGTAGTTCCAAGAATGGTATCGTGATAGGGTTCATTCCTGCTTCGGATTGGAGTCTGACTATGAACCTGAGAAATCTGTCCCGCAATCCGGCGTCATTCTGAAGCACCTCCATCGCAGGCAGCCGCATATCTTCAGGGTTGCTCGTGGTTGTCGGCTGAATCAGCGAAAGTTTCAGGAGAGAATATTGAGCAACGTGGTTGTACATTTCGATTTTCCTAAGCAACGGTTCGAAAAACTGGTTCTTGTTGACGAAATCGCCTAGTTGACTGGAGTTCATTTTTCGAACGTTTATGGCAACAGGGCTCTCAATCGTGGCTTTGGCGGTAATTTGCATGCGTGAACGATATTCGTAAAATGTTGCTGCTCGCGCCGGCGTCTCGAAGGAGCCGGCAGGAGTTGTAATCTTTAGCGTCCTGCTGGGATATCGGTACGGGAGATTGGAATCTATGGACTGGACAGAGGCCGCAAAATCGGTCAACCTTTCCCTTTCCCCCACAATATTGGGGCGTATCTATTCTTCAGAACCGAGAGGTCTCTATAGTCTTTGTATTCGCGATATACATACCGAAGCAGACCTTCGCGTCCCCACTGATCCCACCCTTTCCTACTCTCTTTGATTTTCTGTTGCATTGCCGTTGGGAGATTTTGGAATATTTCTGCTGCATATTTCACACCTTTCTCGGATATGCAAAAGCTTTCAGTTTTGGTGTTCTTCTTACCCTTCCTAATGATGAAGCCCGCATATTCCAGGTTAGAGACTGTGTTAGCAACGAAGTAGCTGTACATTCCGAATCGTTGTGGGACATACTTGGGGGGTTGAACCCGATTTTCACCTATTACTTCGTTAATCAGAAGGAAGACCTCCTTCATTAGTGAGATGCGCCCGTAGATTGCCTTGTCCTGTTGTGCGTATAGCAGCAGCAAAATTACATCAGCTACTGTGAATTCGGGACGTTCTGCAGTCTTGAATACTTCCTTAGCTCTCTCATAGCGATAAATCATTGTCTTGTCAGGAAGCTCTATTTCGGCATCGGAAACCGTCATTACTACAACCTCTGGACGGACTCTCCAATTAGCTGTTGATTCATCCTATCGTAATAGCAATCGACGTATGCTCTAATGCCAAACCTCTCGATAAAGATGTGAAATCTATAATCTGGTAGCTTCGCGACTCCCGTGACTGACCCGAACAAGTCATCAAGATCGACTTCGGCCAAGGTATAAAGCGATTTGAGTGATGCAAGGACCGATTCCGACAAGTAGAACCTCCGTTGCATCCACGAGTAGTCAGTGATATGTTGCCAATCATATTCTCTTTCACACACCGAACAGACAACATGCCACGTCTGCCTTGTTCTCGTTCTCGAATGTTCTGCATGAAATATATGTAGGTTTACTCCTAGGGTTCTTGTCGTTTCTATGGTTTCTGTAGGGTTGGATGCTAGACAGTATGGGCAGATAATCTCTTGCTGAGATGCCGTGCAATCGCACCTCTGAACCCTGTCGGTTTATTGTCAGGAAGGGACCCTCAGACCTCATTCGCATATCCATCATGCGTCTTTGAGACCCACGAAGGGCAGCATGCGTTAGTCCCTCCGAGCTTAAATGCCCTTCCAAAGGCCCAAATTCGGCTGGAGAGATGTCTCCCGGACTCGTCTATAAGACGAACGCCACGTCGGATATCATTATTTTACAGGAAATTGATAAGAATATATCAACTGCGTCCTAGGGTTCAATCAACGAACATTCGAGGATTATCTGGTTTTGACGAATCTTAGAGACCATTTTTCGGTTTTTGCCGGACCCTAGTTGGAACCGTTGATGTGGCGGGTCCGGAGGGATTTGAACCCTGTCGGCCATTTATTGGCTCTCGACCGTCGGGTTTCCCTCAAGCTGTTAAGAGCTTCGGCCTAGCCACAATGTGCTTGTCCGCCGCTCTACCTGGCTGAGCTACGGACCCACCGAAGGCCCCTGAAAGTTTCCTCACGCATTAAAGCCTTGTTCGCCTAATGGCTAACTGAGAGTGGTTTGTGTTGGCGGAGCTAGTCTTCATCGGTTTAGGGCTACACAACGAATATGGCTTGTCGCTTCGGGGCCAAGCGGAGGCGAAATCATGCGCTCACCTCTTCGCGGAATTCTACACTAGCGTAATGCCGGGCCTAAACCTTGAGAACTTGGAGAAGGCTGTTGGCAAGCCGGTGCAGGTTCTCTCGCGTTCTGATGTCGAAGAAAAGGCTGAGCAGGTGATATTGTCCAAGGCGAAGGCTGGTAAGGTCGGGTTTCTAGTTTCAGGGGATCCTATGGTTGCCACAACGCATGTTGACCTGCGCCTTCGCGCGCACAAGGCAGGGATCCGAACCAGCATAATCCACGCAGCGTCCGTTGGGTCCGCCGCCGCGGGCGTAACAGGGCTCCAGTCATACAAGTTCGGCAGAACTGTAACAATCCCCGCTTCTTGGCAGGAGGAATTCCCAGAAAGCCCTTACCTAGCCATAAAAGGCAACTTATCTTCGGGCCTCCATTCGCTCGTGCTCTTGGAAGCGGATGTTGAAAACACGCGCCACATAACCATACCCGAAGGCCTGAAACAACTGCTCGGCGTCTCCAAGCGGAGGTCAGAAACCGCAATAGTACCCGAAACGCTGGCAGTGGGAATATCCCACCTCGAAGCACCAGACATGAAGATCAAAGCTGGCACTGTCTCAGAACTAGTGCAAATTGACTTCGGGGAACCGCCCTACGCCGTGATTTTCCCAGGTCAACTCCACTTTGTTGAAGCGGAAGCCCTAGAACTGTTCTGCGGCGCACGGAAAGAACTGGTGACAGGAAAAATATGAACAACCTCAGCGAAGACCCATCAGAACGCGCAAGCAAATACATCGCCACCTTAGAGAAAGCCCTTCAACAACAAACCCCACTGAAAGAAGGCAGAATGGTGGAAGCCGCGAACATTGCAAAGGTTTCAGACGCCATACATCGCTATTTGCAGGACGCACGGTTCTACCTCGACAACGGTAAGCCCACAACATCCCTCGCGTCAATCGCATATGCTGAAGGTCTACTTGACGCGCTGAAATTCCTAACCCTCACCAGAGCCCTCGAGTCAGAAACCCAATAAGCCCATTAGTGGAGGTTCTGTCTTCCTCGTGAGGATACGCTCGGCGGCTGTGGAGTGATGAGCTCAGAGAATCTAAAGCCGTTCATCAAAACGGCCTATCTCTTGCAGCTCCGGCATGGGCCCTTCACCCAAAAGGAATTTGAATTGTCGTCTGGTACATCTGAGCTTCAACATCTCCTCAACCTGGGGTTTTTGGAGAAACATGAGGGCGGCGAACTCCGCTACTCGTTGACGGAGAAGGGCCGAAGCCAAATCAAAGTTGTTCTGGCAGGTGGTGTTTACGATGTTCTTCACCTAGGCCACTTAGAGGCACTTAACGAAGCGAAGTCACTGGGCAGCCTGTTGGTCGCCGTTGTTGCGACGGACGTTACCGTTGAGATGTTGAAAGGCCGCAAACCCTTGTTCCCAGAAGAGGATAGGCAGGCGCTTGTCGAAGGCCTAAAACCCGTTGATAAAGCGATCATAGGCTATGAGGACGTAGGGTTTGGGTTTGAGCAAGTCTTGATGGAGGTCATGCCAAACATAGTGGCCTTCGGATATGACCAAGAAAACCTTGAGAAGACAGTACGCGAAATCATTGAACGGCGCAACTTGAAGATTCAGATGGTGAAACTCTCAAAATTCGACCATGAGAAATATGCGAGTTCCTCATCGGTCCGGCAGAAGCTCTCCGAGGAACTCCGCTAGCCGCCGAGCTGGCTTCGATCGACGCTGACCTAACCTTCGATCTAACACTCCTGAACCCGTTTTGGGTGTACCCCACCTATTCATTGAATGTGTATCCTGGCCAATACATTCGTGCACGAATAGGTTCATGGTCCCCGATGGGGTGTGTTGAGTTCAGGTGAGTTCAGGTAGAAGGTTTGTGGGGAACAGAGGTAAACGCCCTAACTTTAACCGTGTTCCCGTCTTCTGCACGCAATGCCTTTCGCAAGTGTTCGGATGAGATGAGTTCAACCACATCGCCTGAATAATGGGTCCTCACGGGGAAGATTAGCGCGCCATCTATTTTGTCGGCGATTTTTCCATGGAAACATTTTGCTGGTCCGAAGCTTCGGTTCCCGTCCGTGAAGCCTTCAATGAGTATGAACGGTGAAGCCTCAAGCATACGTACCTCATCTTGGTCCTCTTTCCGCACTCGAAGGTTTAGCGTTCCGGGGTATGGTTCGAACCCAAGCTTCTCAGTGAACTGTTTCCGGTAACCTTCCTGATTCATGTAGTACGCCCCCTCACCCAGCCCCGAAAAAACGGTCCCTTCGAATACGGTTTCAGTTTTCTTCATCTCGAAAGCCCGCTTCAAGGTCAGGAACATGTTGTCAAGGTGTTTGACGCCGCCAGGGGTAATCTTGATCGATTCCCGCCTGCCCAACCGGACGCGATGAATCAAACCCATCTTTTCAAGCTCAATTAAATGTCGGGAGGCGGTTTGCTGGGACGCGCCGAGAAGCTTCGCCAGTTCGGTTGTGGTGAATATTACTTCGTCTGGGTATGCGCCGACCTCGATGAGTTTGTAGAGTGTGATCAGGAGGCTGGGTTTGATTTCTTGAGTTGCCATTTGTGTTTCGTTACCTCCTCGTGTGCGAAGATGATTGGTGCGGGCCCTCGTGGGGTGAGGCAGTGTCTAACAATTTCCACAGCGTCCTTTAAGGATACTTTGTGCCCGACACTCACATAGACGGGTTTGCCACTCTGCGGCAGTGGGACGAGTTCTGCAATCGGGTGCCCGTCACCATCAACTACCTGTTCTCTCCGAACCCAACCATACAGCAAGCTCTTCGCCACGCCAATCGTGGGGCGGTCCAAAGCTAGGCCGACAAAGCAGGCTAAACCGAATTTTCGGGGGTGAGCTAACCCATGTGCATCGACTAGACAAACACATGACTTAGCTCTCAACGCGCGAATAGCTCGCACGACCGCTGGCCCTTCTCTAAATGCCAGCAAGCCCGGAATGTAGGGGAATCTAGTCCGCTCGTTGAACGTCTTAATTTTGAGAAGCTCGAGGCTATCGTAGTCAACAAGCGTAGCCGCCGCAACAGTCGCCCCACGAGAGTAGGCGGCATCACAACCCACTAGGCGAGTAACCTTGTCCGGGAGGCAGCTGGTCTCACTGACGAGTGGCGCGAGCTTCTTTTGGAGAGCAATGGCAGCGCGAGGCGTGATTCTGCTCGGAATCCTGATCGGCATTTCAACCGCGCTTGGCGACAAGTTTGCGCTCTACGCTGCGAAGCGCCCTTTCCAAGGAGACCCGTCGCAGGTCGGTTGCGACATCGCCGCGAGTAGCCTCGAGTATTCGTCGGTCGGCGTCGAGCTTTCTTCGAAAGTTCGGAAGGATAGATGTTCTGTCGAGGGACATGAGCTCTTCGTATAGACCCTCCATTTTCGTTAGTAGGTTCTGCGCCAGGTCTGCGTCCCCATGCCTCAGCGCGTCTAGAATCATTCGGCGTATCTCGCCGATGAAGTCTAACATGCCGAGGAGGTAGGCTGTGCTACTAGTGCCAACTTCGTGCAAGGAGGCTATGGTGCCGTTCTTTTTCAAGTGGAAAAGAAGCTTGGCTTCCGTATACTCCTGAAAAGCCACGAGGACTTGCCCGAATTGCGGCAGCTCAGCGTGGGCTGTGAGGAGGTTTTGGAGTTCGTCGAGTGCGCGTTTTGCTTCATTGAGGGTTTTGGTCGCTTCGCCGAGTTTTCCACGGTGAACTTGTATTATCGCCCAACTGCATAGCCTGGTCGCGTTTCGGGTTAATGACTGAAGCTTCTCCCTTGCCTTATCGTAGGAGAGTAACTCGGCTTGAATTTTTTCGGTGTCGCTCTTCGAGAGCATAAAGCTCGCTGGCCGTCTGCAAGAGTCTTGCCGTGAACTGCGGATCCGGGGTGGTTACTTGGCGGGTAGTTCTTGTTCTTCACGGATGCCGTTGCTGGTTATGATGAGCATGTCGAGGCCTTCGCCGCTGCCTATGTCCCGAGCCGACGCCGCCTTCACAGCCTTCCGTGCAAGACCCTTTCCGTCCTCAATGGACATGCCCTCTTTGAATTCGGTTTCCAGTAGGCCCATGGCGATTTCCGATCCGGAGCCCACCGCCGTATACTTATCCTCAATTACTGAACCCAGTGGGTCGAGGACAAACAACCTAGCACCGCCTTCGTCGACTCCCCCGACGATCGTTTGCGCTAGGTATGGGAAGTAGCGTCGCTCGAAGAGCATGCTACCCATCAGCTTAGCGGCCGTGTGGACCATGACGCTTTGCTCACGCTCGTAAGAGTAGAGGTTGAGGTAGGCGCCCACCTCGCGGGTTAGAATTTGCATGTCGGCAACTATACCTGCGCACGCGGCGCCAATCTTGTCAGCGATCTTGAAGACTTTCTTCCCGCTCTTACTCATGACGAAGTATCCGTATGTGACGCGCCGTTCGGCCGCTAATATTACGCCGTCTTTGCAGACGATGCCGACGGTTGTCGCGCCTGGCAAGTAGTATTCACTCAACTAGAACACCGATTCGGGAAACCCCCCGCAAGCGGACTAATAAGGTATTGCAACTCTGAAACCTAGTCACACTCAAAGATTGACGTAAACAGCATCCACGCCCTACCAGAAATCAAGCACCAAACCGATGTTTAGTAGTAGATTCTACAGAACAGGCAGAACCATCTACCGTTTGACCACTGAGTGCAGCCGCCGCACCGGGAACACTTCGGACAATTGCGACGGGGAGGTTCAGGATACAACGCAATCTCCGTCTAAGGTGGGCCGGTTGAAGAAAAGCTTGCGGTAAGTATTTGTTCATTTGTTGTATTTCGAAGAGCGTTACATCCGAAGGGTTACAGGCAATTCATGGACTTTACTGATTCTTTCATTGTCGGAGATATTCGCAGAACATACTTGTTACACTGCCCCGACAATACTCAGCCTCACAGTCTGCTTCTTGCATTTCACGGGGGAGGAGGAAGAGCAAGAGGCATGCCCATCTTGACACATTTCAACCCAATCGCCGACCGGCAAGGATTTGTGGTCGCATACCCTGATGGTCATGGTAGGCATTGGACCGACACGCCCGACACAGGCCCTAAGGGCGTCGACGACCTCGCCTTCGTCTCGGCAATCATCGAACGACTAACGAATACCAATCGGATAGATCCGAGTAAGGTTTACGCGGCTGGCATTTCGAACGGCGGCTTCTTCTCGCAACGGCTGGCAATCGAATTCCCAGAGAGGATAAGTGCAATCGCCATAGTTGCCGCCACAATGCAAGCGTCGCTATCGGAAACTCGCGCGATAAGCAAACCTGTCTCGGTAATGATGATTCATGGGACAAATGACCCGCTCGTGCCATTTGAGGGAGGGCGTGTCAGGGCGGGTGCTAGGAGGGAAATATTGTCGGCCCATGACTCGGCATTTAAGTGGGCCCAGTTGAATGGTTGCGTCCTCACTCCAACTATCCAACAGTTACCAATTCGAGTTGAGGACTCAACCCGTGTTCACGTTGAGAATTTCACCCAGTGCCCGGGCGATACGGAGGTGATCATGTACGTTATCGAGGGTGGTGGCCATACGTGGCCTGGAGGCTGGCAATACTTGTCAGAAAGAATAATCGGTAAAACGAGCCGGAACATTGACGCCAGCGAAGAGATAGCCGCATTCTTCAGACGCCACTAAGCTCTCGCGATGCGAAAACTATTGGGTTATCATGAGGTCCGAAGAGGAACTTTTCGGGACCCGGTTTGGAGGAACCTCAAGAAGTATCTTGCCGGGAAAAAGAGGCGCTTTATTTTTCGAGGAGGCTTGAGAAGAAGTCGTGGTGTTCTTCTTCGTCTTCTTCTATCTCTTCAAAGATTTCCTTTGTGGCCACATCGCCCTCCTTTTGTGCCAGCTCCATGATTTCCTTGTACAGGGCAATTGTTTCTAGTTCTGCTTTGACGTCGGATTGAAGCATTTCTTCGAGGGTGTTTCCAACGAAAATAGGTGCGGGTAGTATTGTTGGCTTTGCTCCCAAGTACCAGAGCCTCTCCGCAATCTTCTCGGCATGTTTCATTTCTCCGATCGCGGTTTCCTCGAATCCCTTGCTGACCGCGTAGTGCTCAACTCCTTTCCACTGTATATGCTGCCACATGTACTGAATTATGGCTTGAAGCTCCCCAGCAATTGCTTTGTTCAACATGTCAAGAAGTTTCTGGCTAGCCAATGCTCTCTAAACCCAACAACCCCTGCGCCAGTCAGGGTTTTAAGCTGACTTGACAGCAACCAGTTTCGAGACCAATATCTACAACACCAACACCTAAGCTAGCCACATAGGCAAAGCTGAAGATGGCCTATGGTTCACCCTCTCCGGAATATCCTCAACAGGCTTCGCTGGGACGAAAAGGAGAAACCAGAGGATTACGCCATCACATACCGCCACCGGGGCGCCCCAGGCGACGCGAAACAGATTAACGCATCAAAGATTCGAACGCTCGGCAAATCCTATTTTACAATACAGGAAGATGCTGCGGGTGAAGAATCATTAATCCCGTTCCACAGAATCCTGGAGATACGAAATACGCGGGACAACTCGATTCTTTGGGTGAGCCGAAAAACCAAACCCTAATCAACTCAGCCCATCAATTCTCCAAGGCTCTTGGGATGGTTCTGTTGCCTTCTAGTGGAATAGGCTAGGGTGGATCCACCCTTCAAGGGGTGGTGCCAAACGGTGCCAAACGAAGGTAACCCTCGCCTCATTTTACGCCCCAATCCCCCCATGCGCAGCGGTTTACAGGCCCGGCCCATGTCAACCCAAAAGAGCCCCAATCGCCCTCCTGCGGTCATCTCTCCACCCTCAATAGGGACGAGTAACATGTTGTACCCAGAAAACTACACCACATATTGAATCGAGCACCCGCGCGTGCGCGGCACGGCGACCCAGAAAAATGATGTCTAGCATATGTTATACAGCTTCCTAACAGACAGGGATTTTAGAAAACGAAAAATCAATCTCGACTGTTTTGCCGCGATTAAGGGGCACGTTATTAGGCCTAAGCCATACCCGTTGAATCTCGAAGAAGGGGTTGCCATTTGCTCTCGGGTAGTTATTGCGGCTTCTGCGGCCGACCACTGGAAGGCCCGCTCAAAATGTGCAAGAACTGTGGAAACACCATGTGCGAAGCCTGTTTGACAGAACATGAGAAAACGTGCGGCAAAAAGATATGACATCCCAGTAAGGCATGTTCAGACTACCGTTCAAGTCAAAGCGAACGCGCAAAATTGACGTCTAGCATATGTTATACACCGCCCAACCGAAAAGTAACAAACATAGGTGAGGGCCAATAGTTGTTGGCGACCCGAAACTTGCCAGAACATAAACCCCTCGTCCACGAACTTGCCCAGTTCGTAGTTGGAACCTCTTTCCAAGTATTGTCCTCAGCGGCCAAGCAGGAGCTAAAGATTCGAGTGCTGGACGCGCTTGGTTGTGCAATCGGCGCCCTCGAAGGCGAACCAATCCGCATGCTCCAAGTGCAGCTTGATGATTTCGGGGGAAAACCGCACTGCACGCTAATTGGCGGTGGGAAAACCGCTCCTGATCTCGCAGCACTATACAATGGGGCTTTGGTTCGCTATTTGGACTTCAACGACAGTTACCTAGCCAAGGGAGAGACTTGCCATCCGAACGATAACCTTGGAGCCGTGCTAGCCGCGTCAGAGTACGCGAAAGCGAAGGGAAGCGATTTCCTGCTCGCACTAGCTGTAGCTTACCAAGTACAGTGTCGCCTTAGCGACGTAGCCCCAGTCCGAAGCAAAGGCTTCGACCACACCACGCAGGGCTCCTACGCTGCAGCCGCAGGAGTCTCCAAAGCTCTGGGCTTAGATGTTGAGAGGACGGCGAATGCGATCGCTATCAGCGGCACAGCCCTAAATGCGCTTAGAGTAACGCGTACCGGTAAACTTTCACACTGGAAAGGGTTAGCGTACCCGTTCACTGGCTTCGGCGCCACTCACGCCGCCTTCCTAGCCATGCGCGGCATCACGGGACCCGCGGAGGTTTTTGAGGGAAACAAGGGCTTCATGGATTCTATTGCGGGAAAATTCGAGATTGACTGGTCTAAGGAGAACTTGGAGCGGGTTACTCGCACCATTCTGAAGATGTACAATGCCGAGGTCCATTCTCAATCTTCAATTGAAGGGATTCTAGAACTTAAGAAAGAACGGGGCTTCAAACCTGAGGAGATTGAGAAGGTCGAGATAGAGGTCTTCGATGTAGCTTACAACATAATCGGTGGCGGGGAGGAAGGAGAGAAGAAGCACGTACGAACGAAAGAGGAAGCTGACCACAGCCTCCCCTACGTTGTTGCGGTGGCGATTCTGGATGGGGCGGTTATGCCCGGGCAATATTATGCTGACAGAATTACTAGAAGCGACGTTCAGGACCTTCTACAGAAAATCGTCGTCAGGCCTAGGGAAGATTACAGCCGAAGGTTTCCGAATGAAATGCCCTCCCATTTGATAGTTCATTTGAAGGACGGGCGGGTGGTTGAGAAGGAGAAGCGGGACTACGAGGGCTTCTTCACTCGTCCCATGAGCTGGGATAGGGCTGTGGAGAAATTTGATAGTCTAAGCGCGCGGTATGTTGACAAGAATTTGCGAAAGCAAATTGTGGATTGTGTGTCTAAGATGCAAGACCTATATGTCACAGACCTTACGGGGCTTTTGGGAAATATTCCCGACCCTAAACGAGGAACGAATAGTTGAGTAGCAAAGCGTTCTCATTCATCAGAATGAACGAACGACCTGGAAAGCCCCGAACAAAGGGAGTTACTGAGATTCGCGGCCCCTACTACACTGTGATGGGGAAGCGCTACCTCGAAGACGTTTTGGAAACAATGGGCGAGTACGTGGACGCGCTGAAGTTCGCTGCCGGATCCTTCAGCCTCATGAAAAGGGACGTGCTCAAGGAGATTATCGACACAGCGCATCGGTACAACGTACTGGTGTCAACGGGCGGATGGATAGAATACGTTCTAACACAGGGACCCGAGGCTGTGGAACGCTACGTGAAGGAATGCAAGGAGGTGGGCTTCGACATTATCGAAATCTCCAGCGGTTTCATCACACTACCCGTCGACGATTGGGTTCAGCTTGTGGAGCTAGTGAAGAAGGCCGGGTTGAAGCCGAAGCCTGAGGTAGGAATCCAGTTCGGTTCCGGCGGAGCCACATCAATCGCAGAACTCGAGGCTGAGGGAACGAAGGATCCAGCTTGGGCAATCTCGGAAGCGAAACGTTTCCTGGACGCAGGCGCCTACATGATCATGATTGAATCAGAAGGAATCACAGAGAATGTAAAGACTTGGCGCACCGACGTGCCGCCCAAGATTATTGACGCATTGGGGTTGGATAAGGTAATGTTCGAAGCCGCCGATCCCGAAGTGTTTGGTTGGTACATTAAGAACTACGGACCTGAAGTGAACCTGTTCGTCGACCACAGCCAGATCGTCCACCTAGAAACCTTGCGCAGAGGAATCTGGGGCACAAAAGACCTCTGGGGCCGAGTCCTAACCTACAAAGGCCCCAAGAAGTAACGCAACAAGATGGCCCAAGTACGAGTTTGTGGGATTGTACGTTGAGGTTAGCCTAATTGGCTGCTTGGCATGGGTTGAAGGAGGGCGACGAGGTGGACTTGGAGATTAAGGAGATTTCACGCTCAGGGGATGGAATAGGCCGGGTGCATGGCTGTATCGTTTTCGTGAAGGGCGCGAGGGCGGGGGAGAAGGTTAAGGTCCGAATAACAAAGTGCGCGGCGCGCCACGTATATGCAGAAATCGTGAAACGTCTGTAGAAACCACAGCGCCGTCATCTTCTGGGCGAAGCTATTGCAAGAGGGGAAGGGCTAAGGCTAGTCCGAAGAAGACAGCCGCTAATGCCAAATTGGTGATGTACCATCTTGGCACCCATCTTTTTCTGATGTAGAAGCCCCCTCCCCATGAGGTCCAATCTTCAGCGGTGGGCCAGGTACCGGCGAAATGGTACCAGGAAATATCTTCTCCAACCGGTAGGAACGTCCACAAGCCAAGGCCCAGCAGCAGACCCAGTCTGTTCGGCTCGAAAACTATAACCACTAACGGGAGCGCTGAAAACAACCCGAACATGATGATGTGGTAATTTGCGAAGTGGTGAAAAAACCGGAGGCTAAGGTGCTCGGCGGGGGGAATGTAGTCGTGTTCAATGAAACCGTACAGGTACGCGAATAGGATGCCAAGCAGAATCACGATGAGGACTTGGAGTGCATTCGGGAGAGCATTCGCCAACATCGTGAATTCACCTTGCGAACTGTCGCAGCACGTAATCCCAATATATTATCCCTGTGCTGTAGTCCTCAATCTATTTCATGTTCTCAAACCGATTCCTTCAACGCTGATTCTTCCAGGTTCATGCAACGATCCTTGAACCTGGAACTTGACGCCCGAAAGAATTTCGGCTACCTTGATGTTGGTCAATGTGTGGGTCGTGATTGCTGAGACTTGTATTTCGGACCGTCCTTCGGCCACTGCCATGTATGGGATGAGTATGTCGCCCATGTGCAGGTCAACGGCGGCCTTCGACTCGAACTCCGCAATCAAACTGTTTGCGGCTTGTTCGCCTACTCGTTCGGCTGGTTTTCCCCTTTCACCAATGCTATCGGCGCCGAGAATGGGGCCGTTTACGAATTTCATGGCTAGCGCGATGCCGCTTCCAGGCGCGAGGTGCGGGTCTTGGGCTGGTGGGTAGGTTTCTAGGGCGATGTTCACGTCTCGAACGCCGCTGGCACTCAACTTCTCCTTCGCAGCGGCCGCCTGCCTCTGAGCTACATGGCTAGGAAGTTTCACACAATGACTTACGCCTTCTACGGTTCCCCCTGCACTGCGTTCAAGCAGCCTAACTGCTTTCAACGCTCTTGGCGGGTCGATCGCTATCGTAACGTGGCCTCCCCCCTTCGGGTAATGTCCACGTTGGTGAACCGTTAACGCGGCCCGGTAACCCATCAACTGTAAAACTGGAAGCTCGACAAGTCGAACGTAGTCGATCGTAGGACTCCAAGGCACGTCGGTGCCACCGGTCAACTCGAACTCAACTTGGCCTGGGGCGTAGGCGGCCGAGGGCATCACAGCCTGCAGAATTAGCGGAATGCTACCGGCTGTTCCCACATTGAAACTGAAATGGCCTGCGACAGGGCCGCCGGGCTTGAACACTAATTCCCTAGAACCCGGCAACAGGCCTTCGGTTTCCGCACTTGAGATAGCCGCAACCGCCCGCGCCGCTGTGACATGTTGTGCCTGTAAACCGGGGTTAGGTCGTTTGTCTCGTATCTTCGTGATTTTCACGTCCTTCTGTGTGAGGGCGGACAGGGCTATGGTGGTGCGAACGATCTGGCCTCCGCCTTCAAGCATGTCACCGGGTATTTCGATCAATGGTCCGCGGCCTCCGTGCTCTCACTACGAGCGCTTTGTTGACGAAAAAGACTATCCTTTCTCGTACTAGTCTCTCAAGACTTGAAGATCAGCTGGCAAAGTATTGGCTGAGGCGGCGCTGAAACATCTCGTTACGGATGAGCACACTATTCCCAATCCAGGTTTTTTGTGGGATTATGAAATTGCTGCAGGCGTATTGTAGCGCTTGCTGGAACGTGTCGAAGGTTGCTGGTTTGGTTCTGAGGGCGGCACGCACGCTTTCCCTCACATTCCAAACGCCGACGGGGAGAATGTAGCCCGGTCGTGCTTCCCGAAGAACTAGAACTGCAGCTTGCCGTTGCACCTTCTCGAGCGCTTCCGCGGCCGCCAACCTGCAGGAGTAGTAGCAGCCTCCGATTGAAGCGTAGGTCGTCCTCCCCTCGTAGGGCTCATGGTCTCCCATGATTGCGGGAAAAGTGCCATTCTCATTCCAAGCTGTGCCTGGGAACCAGGCTTCGATCGATTCATACTCCCAATTCCTAGGCGACATTATGACCTCGTAGACGTTATCGAGGTAGTTGTAGGTGTAGACTTGGTATTTGTCGATGGGAGGGTAATTCTTCACAGACCGGAGCAGCCGCTTTGAGAGTGTATCGTCGACGGCTGTGATGCTCCATCGGGTTGGAACGATTTTTCTTTGCTTCTGCACGCCTAGCATGCCAAGGCTTAGTGTGCGTTGTATGCGTGAAACCTCAATCCCATCCCTGTAAAGATCGAATATACCATCCACCGCCAATTCATCCCCATCGTAATACACAGCCTCAAGCCGTCGCTCTCCGGTACTCGGCGAGACCTGTAATTTCTCAATCAACGCCGACGGGCCGAAGGGCTGCGTTTCGTCACTTAGAGTCACAGCCATTCGCGGTTTCTTGCGAAACTTCGCGTCCACATCAACCGAGGCCAACGAAAGCGCTAGGTCATGTAGGTCTAGCAAGTACGAGTTAGGGTCAACGGCTTCGTGAACATCCAGCAACGATTTGCCACGAATCAGACTGAACCTGAAGTCAATAATAGTTTCGATACTCTTGCCAAGCCATAGTTCTGGCGTATCAAGAAGATGCGTGTCGCCTTTCGTTGGCGGTATCAATGGGCCAACGTAGACTTTCGGGTAACCGACATGGCCAACGAAAGCACCAGGCGGGCTTGACCCATCAATCTCTGACCTGCCCAAATCCGGAAGATGCCTAACGAGTATTTCCGCTTTCGACAGGATTGGGCACGAGGCTTTTCCGCAGAGCATACGGCTGCCGCGGCACTGCATGCACATGGTGGAGGACGTTGTTTTGATGAAGGTAAGAGATTCATGGTTCTGGGCTGGGTCTAGGCCGGTTCTCTTCTGAATCCACTCAAGGTCTTGAAGCGAGCCCAAGCCTATCAATACCATAGGAAATTGAGGGACTGTTTAATCAGGCTGAGAGTTTAATGAAACTAATCGTTCACTGCTGGTTCACTATTTATCTACGCACACGAACATATGGGAGTATGGTGGCTCAAGCGGCATGACTCGAATCGCGTCCCAACAGAAGGATGGTGTGTGGTTCACTGTAGCCCTGAACGCGAAAGGTGAGCTGACGGCTTGCGCGTTCTCGGACCGAAGCAAAAGCGCAGCCGAGAAATCAGTCATGAAGATGATTTCAAAGTCACAAATTGAAAACGGCGACCCAGTTGATCCGAGCGTATTCCAGGAAATTTACGCAACTTATGCTGGGAAAGGGAACCGTCAACCCAAGTCCCTTGATCTATCGCATGTTTCTGAGTTCAGGAGGAAGGTCTACTCTCTCCTCCAGGCGATTCCGAATGGCAAGGTGGCAACCTATGGAGCCTTGGCAAAGAAGCTTGGCGGGATGCGTTACGCTCGTGCTGTAGGGACGGCGGTCGCCACCAACCCACTACCATTAGTCATTCCATGCCACAGAGTCGTACCGGCCTCGTTGAAGGTTGGGAATTTTGGGATGCCTGGCCGGAAACCTTCTGAAGGGGGCTATGTCAAGCGCGGATTACTTGAACGTGAAGGCGTAATATTCCGCGGGGCAAAGGTTTCTGCAGAATCACTTTGGAAACCCGAATGAACGAGGACATTCGTAGAAATCACGTTTCATTAAACTGTTAGACCTAGGCCTGTGCAACTTAACTATCTCAGCACAAACTCGCGAACGCGGCTGTGGGCGAAAGTGTTCTCTTAATAGGTGGTTGAAGGCATGGCACGAAACAAAGCCGGGATAACTGGGGCTTGGACAGCAACAAACAACGCGGGTTGTTGATCGGGCGCTTTCAACCCTTTCACCTAGGCCACCTGCAATGCGTCCAACATATACTGAAGAAAATGCCTGAGGTCATCCTAGCAATAGGCAGCGCCCAGTTCAGCCACACGCTACACAACCCCTTCACTGCCGGGGAACGGGTCACGATGATCCGCCTCGCCTTAGATGAGGTCAAGATAGACCCAGCGAAATATTACCTAATCCCAATCCGTGACCTTCGAATTCACGACCTCTGGGTCCCACACCTCGTCTCCCAAACCCCTCGCTTCGAAATTGTCTTCTCAAACGAACCAGTCACCTCACGCCTCTTCAAAGAAGCGGGCTTCCGCGTCGAACCTCTACCCTTCTACGACCGGGAAACATACTCGTCAACTGAAATACGCGAACGCGTAGTTCGCGGCGACAGCTGGGAGAAACTCGTACCCGACTCGATCGCTGGCTATATCAAAAGCATATTCGGCGACGAAAGGCTGAAGGAACTCGCACTAAGTGATGAGCCTAAACACCACCGACACGGACAACACTCCCAATTCTAACGCGGAGCCTATCCGCCGCACTAGCCTCGCGGCATGCAACTTCAAAAAACCCGTGGCTTCCGAGAAGAATACCGAATTCCTTGCCCTTGAGTTCTGAATAGGTTCGGACGAAACGCGCTCGCAACCGTTTCTTCCCGAAGGTGAGTGAAACCTTATCCCCGATCGCTAGTCCAAATCTTTCGATGCCATTCGAGAGGTTCGTCACGATGTTTCCGAAACCATCAATGTGAAAGACTTCGCAAGTAATCGTTTTACCCTCGAACGTGGGCTGGACATAAGATGGCTGCACGTAATCGGAGATCTCAGGCCCACAATCCCTTGGCAATCTCCCAGAAACTAAGTGCGCGGCGGCTGGGGCGAAAACATCCCTTCCGTGGAATGTTGCGGAAACTTCCTCCCGCATCAAAGAACGATTAGTTAACTCGTAAACGTGAAGAATATCTTCACGCTGCGCCGCGGGGACCAGCAAACCATTGTCGGGGCCGACATAAACAGCCCGCGCTGTCTCTATAACGATTGCACGACGACCGCTCCCCACGCCAGGGTCGACCACCCCAACATGAACCGTCCCTGCCGGAAAATAGGATGCCGCCCCGGCCAAGAGGAAAGAACCCAATCGAACATCGAACTTCTGCACCTGATGTGTGATGTCGATGATTCTAGCGTCGGGGCAAATCGAGAGAATGACCGCCTTCATTTCACCGACAAAAGGATCTAACAACCCGAAATCAGTTAGCAAGCTGATTATTGCCATTGCGATCACCGGGCTTTCCTATCCATATCAACGGCATCCACTGGTGACAGGGCGACTAATGTGTTCTGCTGAGTTTCGGTTTGCTGACATATCCGTTGTTGGTTTAGTGTTTCCTTTCGAAGACTAGGCAATGTCGTCCCCAGTGTTCTCGCTTGAATCCGAGCTTCATAGCCGTTCTCAACTTGTATCTGTCATACGGAATATAGGCACCTATCACTCGGGCTCCAAGTGCTTCTGCCGCCTCCTTAGAGTGGGTAAGTGAGCCCGTTACCTTCCCTGTTAGTAGAGTTAAGCTGGTTTCGAGCTCGCCGAAGATTCTCTCAGGCTTAGTTAGAATAAACGCCGAATCCTCGACCGCGTACAGTTCCCCCCTTTGCAGTACTAACCTGAGGAGGCGCTTGTTTGCTTTGACGAAGTGCCACTTGTACGCCAAGTACCCGCTCATCTGTGATAGGTAATCAGAACTTAGAAGTGACTCAAGCTGATCTTCCGACACCCGGCTGCAAGGGTGGATGACCGTGTTCTTAACTTTCGTTTTGAAATGGTAGGAAATGTGGGCGGCTTCGCATACCTGTCTGAATCCGCCCTTCCGGATTGCGCTTAGTGATGGCTTATTCTTGGAGGATGTCCACAACCTGAGAGTTGTAATTCCTCTTCGCTTAGCGTAAGACGCTATCTGCCTTTGAAGGAAGAGGGCAACTCCACTTCGGCGCCAGACCGGGTCCGTGCGCGCCATGCTCAACCAGCCGCTTGCGTCCACGCATTTCTCAAAATTCGTCATACCAACAAGTTCCGAATCGCGCCAAGCAAGAAAGAGGCCTCCGTCATCAATTGTCTCCCTAAGGATCGAGAGCACATAGTCTCTCGGGCCGGCTGCACGTCTGCAGAGCCTTCCGATTAACCGACCGTCAGATGGCCTAGCCATCCTAGCTGTGAGTCGCATGTGAGCTTGTTTCATCGGTTTAGAACTGTGCCTATGCTGGGTTACTCGGTCAGTTCAACGCGACGTGGACGAAAACTTTAGCGTCATTGACCATGTTGTCGATTTTACAGTATTCATTGGGTTGGTGAGCCATATCATCTAGTGTGGACCAGACGGCAGTTTGGATACCTTTCCGCCTGAAATACAGTCCCACGGTTCCACCGCCAATGCCGATTGGCTTTGCGTCTATGCCCCGTAGCTTCTTGAGGGCCATCTTCAATTTCTGAACAACTTCGCTGTCGGTTGGAGTTGGGTTAGTGTTCTCTTCGGACTGTACTGGCTTTACCTCGATCGTTGCCCCCGTTTCTTTTTCCAGTTTCGACTTCAAGGATTCGATGTCTGAAATCACCGTCTTTAGGGAATATTTCGGAAGTACCCGGCAGTCAAAGTATTGCACGTCGAGGCCTGGGACAGTGTTCACATTATCCACATTCGCTTCGTGTTTCGTGGGTTCGAAGGTTGAAACTGGGGGATCGAACAATGGGTCGGTTTCAACATACTTTGTGTGCAGCAGTTCATCCATTTGTAGAGCTAGTTTCATCCCGATTCTGGCTGCGTTAAGCCCCTTTTCAGGCGTGCTACCGTGAACCTGTTGACCCTTCGTTGTAATCTTCAACCACAGTATGCTTTTCTCTGCGACTTCGATCTGCGACCCGTCTGGAGTGCCTGTATCTGGGACGATGGCTATGTCAGAAGGCTTGAAAACGTCACCCTTCTCTAGAAGCGGGATCACTCCGTATTTGCTGCCCGACTCTTCATCGGACACGTATGCAACTCCGAGGTTGATTCTGGGCTTAAGGCCCAACTGCTTCAACGCTTTCACAGTGAACAACGTAGAGCCGACCGCTTGGCCGTTATCCTCGGAACCCCTTCCGAATATTTTTCCGTCCTTTATGACTGGGTCGTAAGGGTCTGTTGCCCATAGTTCCCGGGCGCCCTCTGGAACCGTGTCTAAGTGTGCGGCCAACCAGAGAGTCTTGCTCTTGTCTTGCCCTTCAAGGATTGAGGTTAGGTTTATTCGGACGCCTTCTGGGACACGCTTATCCTGAACGTCATGGCGCGTCACTTTGAATCCTATGTCTTCTAGCCATTTCTTGACGAAGAGCGCGCGTTGATACTCACCTTTGCCGCCGCCATCTGGGTTTACGGCTTTGATTTTCAGCATCTCTAGCATGAAACGTGTCATATCATCGCGGGACCTTTCAATCCAACCTAATGCGTCATCTAAACTTGGCAAGTCAAACGTCTCCAGAGCAATCGGGAACATGAGTTGGCCCTCGACCGAAAGATAAAGGTTGACCGCTGTCTAGGTAAATGCGAGTTGTTTGAGTTTGGGTTTGTTTGAGAAATCAGCTGGCTATTACGATGTCATCTATGATGCAATGGGAAAGGACTATGGGAGAGAAGCAAAACGGCTGCGCGAGTTAATTCGAAAACATCAGAAGTCTACCGGCAAGACGCTGCTGGACGTAGCCTGTGGAACAGGCCGTCACATCTCATTTCTGAAACAGTCTTTCGAAGTTGAAGGATTAGACCTAGACCGAAAGTTACTTGCAATCGCGCGCAGGAGAAACCCCGGCATTACGTTTCATTACGGTAACATGTTGAACTTCAAGCTCTACACGCAATTCGACGTTATTACCTGTCTATTCAGCGCGATTGGGTATATGACAAGTTATCGGAGGCTAGAGCAAGCTATCATGAACATGGAGCGCCACTTAAGGCCTGGCGGAGTGCTAATCATCGAGCCCTGGATAACGCCAACCGCTTACATCCCCGGCCATGTAGGCGCCGTGTTTGTGAATCAACCCAAACTGAAAATCGCAAGAATGAACCGAGCGCTCATAAAGGGCTGCATATCCATACTCGATTTTCACTACTTAGTCGCGACACCGGATAGTATCAAGTACTTCATGGAACATGGCGAATTCGGCCTCTTCACACACCGTCAATACGTGACGGCGTTTCATGCGGCTGGTTTGAAAGTGGTTCGCGACTCGAAAGGCCTCATAGGAAGAGGATTGTACATCGGAACCAAACCACTCTGAGAGCTTACTTCGACTGGCTCAAAGTGTTTCAAATTCAACAGTTGGAAGGAAGCTTGGTGCGCGTCGCATCTTTGTAGCCTGCTCGAAAGAGTATGCTAACCTGAGCAGAGTTGGTTCGCCCCAGGCCGGGCCAAAGAAAGATATCCCGACGGGTAGGCCGCCAACGAATCCGGCAGGGACTGTAATGTGTGGGTAGCCGGCTACGGCTGCTGGCGTGGAGCAGCTTCCCGACTCGTGATCGCCTGTGAGCCAATCCGTTAACCAAGCGGGGCCAGTGGTGGGGGCTACGATGGCATCCAGACGATTTTTGCCGATGACGGCGTCGATTCCTTCGGTGCGAGAGAGCTTGTGGTTTCTTGCGAGCGCGTTCTTGTACGCTTTCTCCGTGAGAGGCCCTTTCATCTCGGCTTTGATCATGATATCTTGTTCGAAGTAAGGCATTTCCTCGGTGCGCCTCTCTTCGTTGAAGGCTATGATATCGGCCAGTAACCTAACGGAGAGAGAATCTCCTCGCGTCTTCAGATAGGCGTTGAGGTCAGACTTGAACTCGTATAGTAGAACGTCGAGTTCTGTGTCTTTTAGTTTCTCATGAGAGGGATAATCGACTGGGTCAATTATTTCTGCACCCTCCCGCCTCATTACAGCGATGCAGTCGTTGATCACTCGGTCTAACGCGGCGTTGAAACCGAAGAATCTTCGAGCAATCCCTAAACGAGCGCCCCGAAGCCCTTGCAGGTCGAGGAATTTTGTGTAGTCCGGTTCAGCCTTTGAGGTGCTCTCTTTCGTGGCAGGGTCAGCCGGGTCCGGGCCGACGAGAACGTTTAGGAGGATGGCAGCATCGCAAACAGTGCGCGCCATTGGCCCCGGTGTATCCTGGCTATGAGCAATGGGAATGACCCCGCTTCGGCTAATCAAGCCCAAGGTGGGTTTGATCCCCACAATACCATTCACGGCCGAGGGACAAACGATAGAGCCGTCCGTTTCGGTACCCACGGAAACCAGGGAGAGGTTAGCAGCGACGGCAACCGCTGAACCTGAGCTTGAGCCGCATGGGTTTCGGTCGAGCACATACGGGTTGCGGGTTTGGCCGCCCCGGGCGCTCCATCCACTTACGGAGTGGGAGGCTCGAAAATTCGCCCATTCGCTCAAATTCGCCTTTCCGAGTATAACCGCGCCTGCCCAGCGTAGCCGCTCCACCAAGAACGCGTCCCTAGGAGCGATCGAGCCCTCTAAGGCGAGGGATCCAGCGGTGGTGCTCATTCGGTCTGCTGTATCGATATTATCTTTGATTAGGACGGGTATGCCGTGAAGAGGCCCCCGTGGTCCCTTCTCCTTGTATTCTATGTCAAGTTGGTCAGCGATTGCGAGGGCGTCGGGATTCAGCTCTATGACTGCGTTGATGGTTGGGCCCAGTTTGTCCAGCAATTCAATGCGGGTTAGGTACAGCTGGGTTATGGAATGAGCCGTATATCGGCCCGATTCGACACCACGCGTCAGGGCATTTATGGTAACCTCATTGAACTCGAATGAGTCCTCGATCATGCTCAATCGCTTGATCCTCAGGCGGCGGGCGTCAAAAACATCTTCTAAAACTAGAATGTCAGATCTACCACTATGGCTAAGACCTTTCGCTTTGCGGTCGCTGGATGTGTAACATTGTGGTGACTGCAAAGCCCTCAAGCGAAATAGGCAACGCTATCTGCATTTCTAGTCTGGTCCCCCAGACCTCTGCGGCCCCCGCCTCCGAACGACGGGCAGGACGATTTCGGCTCGGATAAACCACAGTGCTATGTTTGTTTCAATGTTTATTAGCTTACTTCTGCTAGAATAACCAAAAATCGGCTTCATTTGACTGCAACACATCATTATAGGACATAAAAATACCTCTTGAAACGAACGGTCGATTGTTTATTATAAACTCAGTCTTGTCCTCACACTGTGCAGAAATCAACGTGCCTGTCGCTCATTGGCGGCATACCCATGGTGCGATGTAGGCCAGTCTGATCACAGGATTGATCTCCTCGATGGTTTCTCGGATCTCCGCGAAGGCACCTGACGAAGTCAAGAATCTTAAATTTACAAGGCTTCACAAGGCTAGAAATGGTTACTTTGCACGCAGGAATAACGACGCACGGTTTCTGTAATCGTCATGAAGCCCTTGTGCTACCGCACCGCCTCTCTAGTCTGGTCCCCCAGACCTCTGCGGCCCCCGCCTCCGAACGACGGGCAGGACGATTTCGGCTCGGATAGAGCACAGATTCATGTTTAAGCAACGAATATGTAGTTAGTTTCAATAAGACAAATATATGCCGATTAGACATAGTCTTGCTTCGACAAATGAATCGGTAGGTGAATGGATTGACCATAAAATTCCAGTACGATGGTGCATGGAACGCCGGCCGCATTCATATTGAAACGGACACTCTGGAAGAGCTTACCAAAACAATCCGTAAACTCAACGAAAACACTAACCTTGGACAGAGCGGTTCCAGGGGAAGTGAACCGTACGTAAACACTGGTGTTGAGTATCCATCGATTCCAGGCAACCTTGGCTGCGCAGACTCAATCAGAGCGATTCTGGGGACCGAATACGGCCGAAAGGAACCAAGAACTGAGTCAGAACTCACGGCGGCAATGAAAGCAAACGCATTGCACTTCCCACATGGAACGATAGCTGGTCTCTTGAACGCGCTCACAAAACGAGGTGAACTGCGACGCGTGGGCAAGAAGAACGGTGCATATGCCTACACAATCAGCAAAGTTTCGGTGAAATCAGACCACGAAGCGCTCGTCATCAGGGCATAGACCCTGCGCATCAACTTGAGGGAAAATAATGCGTCCAGCCTTTTTGGCCAACGATAAGTGGCAAATGAATTCAGTGGAGGTGTAAGTATGTCTAGAATGGGCATGTGTCCAGAATGTGACGAACACGGAATCGTCTCTTCAATGTGGAGGGACAGCGATGGGGAGTGGCATTGTGATTTGTGCGGATTCATTGGGGCCAGACTTTCAGCGTATCCCGCTGAGAGGATTCAGAGAAACCTGACTCAACAATGAGTGGCTTATGACCTTGGACTTGGAATAATGACGAATGAAAAGCCATCGTGGCCGAAGTAGTCCGTTGATTACCTATAATTTATAGGAAATAGGGAGTACTAGAATCAAACATTCTGGAATCCAAGGGCCAATTTGAACCGAAAACTGAAAACAACCCCGTGGATCATTTCGGCTCAAATAAAATTTTCCGAAGTTGAATCGCATTCCGGTAGCCATTTGAACGCGGATATTCTCAGAGAGATTATTCGAGCTCAATATAAGCTAGTGGCGTTCTGTGACCGATACTTTCGATCTTGAGTCACTTAGGCGGCGCATCCGTGAAGGAAATCCCCCTCCTGAGTCGAAGGAGAACTCGCCAGTTGCGGCGGTTGCGATAATCATCAACCCGAATGACCGCGGAGGCTCAATCCTTCTCATCAAGAGAAGTGAACGGGTAGGGGACCCTTGGTCAGGGCAGATGGCTTTCCCCGGCGGCCACAAAGCCCCAAGCGACCGAAACTTCTTAGAAACAGCGATCAGGGAGGCACATGAAGAAGTCGGAGTCGATTTGCAGGAGCATGAACTGCTTGGGCAACTTCCATTAGTGTACGCCCGCACACGTCGAGTCCAGGTTGCCCCCTTTGTCTTCCAATTGAAGACAGGTGTGTGCGTTAGATCGAATGAGGAGGTGCTAGAAAAATTCTGGGTACCCCTCAGCATCTTCGAATCGAGCGAAGTCAATAGAACCGAAGTAAAGGTCGACGAGGGGAAACTGAATGTTGAGGCTTACATTTACGGCGGAAACACAGTGTGGGGATTGACTTTTAGAATAATCAACATATTACTTGACAGAAAGGAAACGAGCACGCTGTAGTGATTTTGACGCATCGAATCTCCTTCTAGGATAAGGCTTAATTGATATCAAATTTGATATCCGCTTCGATAGTAACTTGAGAACCAGTCTTGCCTTTATCACCGTCACCATCTTCCTTGTCGCAGTCTTCTTCGGACCCACAGGGACTCTTAGCTATATTCAGGCAGCAAGTTGCTCGCCAGCCGGTGACACAGGACTAACCGCGGCGGTAGTGGCCAATTCAAATCAAGTGATAACTGGGATAATCAACGCTGCAGGTTGCGATATAGGCATCTACGTCGGACCAGGAATTGACGTAGTGATCGCAAACGCCACAGTCACAGGGGCAAACGACCACGGGATATTAGTGCAGGACACCACGAACACCGTAATAGAGAACAGCCTCATCACTGCAAACGGCATAGCGCCTCACCCAGCTTGTCCATTCGGGACGGCCTCGACTCCATCAAAACCTTGCATTGCTGCCAACTACGAAGTTCTACTTGTCGGAACAAGCCACGCGTTAGTCAAAGGCAACACAGTAAGTTTCAATCCTGCTGACGGAGGCATCGCCGTTGCCGACGACGGACCGGTTAACCCAGGCGCTCCAAACCCAGGAACGCCGCACCAAAGCGTCGCGAACATCATCACAAACAACCTGATTGAAAATAACATCCCAGGATGTGGCATACTGGTTGCTTCGTACAACTCTGGCCCGAGCGCGGGCGCAGTGGGTAACATCGTAACATGGAATCTGGTTCTTGGGAGCACACCTGATGTTGGACCATACAATGGCCAGATTGTTATGGCCGCTAACGCTCCGAACACAGTTATCACCGACACGATCATTTCTGACAACATTGTTGATGGAAGCATGCTACCTGGCATAGCGGTTCACGCGAATGCCCCCGGTGATGTGATTTCACACACAACCATGGAGAACAACCTCATCAGCAACAACGGATACTACCCACCATCCTTTGCCTCTCCAAACACTCCAACGGGTTCGAATGGAACCGTGGGCATATCACTCGTAGCGGAAGCCGCCCCCGGCATGCCTTTCCCTCCAACCGTAACGGGCACTTCTATAGTGTCGAACACAATCCTCAACGACAAGTATGGCGTGTGGACCTGCAACACGGCTAACACGAACATCATGGACCTGCGCGGAAATGCGAGTGTTCCGATGGTTGATTGTCGAGCTTCATCGGCTATGTCCTCAACCACCTCTATGACTTCAGCGATGTCATCTCTCCCGACCTATACAGTTCAGAATGCTTGGATGAGCTCGTTTGGCCTCATTCTGGCGGCTGTGATCGTCATCGTTATTCTAGCAGGCATAGGCGTCTGGAGAAAACGCGGAAGAAAAACGTGAGTCGGTTTTTCGTCTGTGTAGTCCGTGCTATCATGCCTGGCCGAATGTATGTCTATTGTCTTGCGTGACAGTTTTCACTTGTGGGCTTTGTCGGCCAATTCTTGCAGCAGCGCTGCGTGGCGATGTTCGTCCGCCATGATCTTGTTGAAGGCTTTACGTATCGAGGTGAGTATTCGAATGTGGTTCTTAGAGTCAGCTATGATCTTGTTGAGTGTGGTTTTGATTTTTCTGTTCCTGCTCTTCTTGGCTAGCTTGGTATAGCTTTCGATGATGTCTTGTTCGACAGCTAACCAGTAGGAGATGTTCTCGTCGATGACGCCGTGGTACCCTGACTCCACGTCCTTCTCGGCTTTGACTGCTTGGTCGAAGGTTTCCACGTCTTTGATTATTCGTTCTCTTCCTCCTTTACTCACATTTTCACTCATTTCAGGTCACCATGAGAAACCGGCTAGTATACTATTTACAGCGTTTGCTGCTGGTTGGTAGAAAATGTTCGGGTAGAGGCCGGTGATTAAACTGAGCGCGATTAGGATGATGCATGGAATCAGGAGGAGTTTGGGTATTTTGGCCATCCCGTTTCTGTTCAAGTAGCTGCTGGGTTCTGCGAAGGCTACGGTGCGTATTACTCGGAAATAGTATGCGATGGAGATGAGCAGGTTGAGTAGCATGAACACAACCGCTGCATCTAGGATAATTGATCCGGCTGCTAGGCTTGAGAGAACTATCAGCAGTTCACTCCAGAACAAGCCGAAAGGTGGGACGCCGGTCATAGCCAACGCGCTGAGCGCGAACAGCGCCGCGAGAACTGGGCTTTTTCTCCCCAACCCAGCCATTTCAGTTAAGCTTCTGGTGCCAATCTGGAAGGTAACGATTCCGGCTAGGAGGAATAACGTCCCCTTCAGAAGCGCATGGTTCCAGATGTGGAAAATGCTTGCCGAGAAACCTTGGGGTGTCAGGGTGGCGATTCCGAGGAGGATGTAGCCGATTTGCGCGATGCTCGAATAGGCTAGGAGCCGTTTCAAATCGTCCTGCTGTAATGCAGACAAGTTGCCTACGAACATTGTTGCAACCGCCGCGGCCGCAAGTATAGGTTGAGCGAGAATCGCGTAAGAGGGGAGGGTTAGAATTCCGCCGAATAGGCGGATGAACGCGAAGCTTCCCACCTCGATGATAATTCCAGACAAGAGAGCACTCATTGGGCTCGGGGCGGCGGGATGGGCGTCAGGCAACCACATGTGTAACGGCGCGATAGCGGCCTCAACGCCAAACCCGATGAAGACCAGAAGAATCGCCAACGTTCCAATCGGAGTTAGGTTGGCGAAGCCTTTGACATAGTTTTCAACGTTCAACGTCCCCGTTAGGCCGTAGATTAGGGCGATTCCGTAGAGGGCTGTGAGGCTTCCTATTCCACTCATCAGTAGATACTTCACCGTCGCTTCGATAGCTTCCCAGCTGTGCTTGTAGAAAGCAACCAGCCCGTATGCGGCGACGCTCATACCCTCCCAACCAATGAAGAAAGTGAGCAGATCACCTGAGACTGTGACGGCGTATATGCTCAGGTAGAGTAGGAGAATTAGGGATTGGAAGAGCGCGCAGCTCCCCTCCTTAGAGAGGTATGCAATAGAGTACAGGCTGATCAGGACGCAGAGAAGCAGTGCGATTGATGAAATGTAAATGCCTAGCTGCGTTATCGTGAAGGTCGTAGCTAGCAGGCTAGGTTCGAGGCGTATTACAATGGGCTTACCCGTCGCCAATACAGCGGCAGCCTGTTGCCAGTTGCTGTAAGCGATTAGGGAGAAGGCCCCGAGAGCTGTTATGCCGCTCACGGCAGAGCGATGGGTCGTCCTATTCTTGAAGATCAAATCGAGGATGAGTATTGCGAAAGCGCCAAAGAAACCTGGGGCGAAAGTTGAGAAGAGCGTAATCCAGTCGCTCATAGGTAAAGCACCAGCCATAGCGTGAGAATCACTAGAACTGCGAGCATAGGCCAGAGATTCTTACTGAGTATGCCTGTTTGAATCTCCCTAACCGTGTTCGAGATTTTGGAGAGCGAATTAACGAAGACTCTTTGATAGAGCAGGTCAAAGCCATACCCAGCCAGCATGACTTGCCTCAACCTGCCGAGGCCTGGGTGTTCTTCAAGGAAGGTTTGCGGGTTAGGTTTGTGAAGGTAGAATGCAAAGTACGATGGCGTCAGCCCAATCATAATCGCAACGATGGCGGCGCCGATGATTGGTAGCTCGAAGGCAAGGTTCGCCGTTATGCCGAGTAGGTTCGCTGCTGAGCTTTCCGTAAAGCCCAACACGAGTACGCTGGCGCTCAGGACGAGGAGCGGTACCGTCATGACCTTTGGCGATTCGTGGATGTTCTTCTCTTGCGCCATCTTGCTTTCAGGCCCGAAGAAGACTTTGAAGAGCGCACGGAACATGTAGAATGATGTGAGCATCGAAACAACGAGCATCAGCAGGGCTTGCACGTTCTGGCCAGCGAGGGAGAGCTCGGTTATGATGAGGTCTTTGCTCCAGAAGCCAACGAACGGTGGGATGCCCGCTAGGGCGAGGGTTGAGAACAGGAATGCAATGAAAGTGATGGGCATCCGCTTCCTCAGCCCGCCCATCTCATCCATGTTCCGGGTTCCGAGAACGTGGATGATCGAACCCGCTGCCAAGAATCCCAGAGCTTTGAAGAACCCTTGGCTCATGAGATGGAACTGGGACGCAAACCATCCGCCCGCCGTCCCCGTTCCGAGTGCGGCGAACATCATCCCAAGTTGGCTAATTGTTGAGTAGGCTAGGACTCGCTTTATGTCCATAGTGACGGTGGCGATGCTGGCCGCCAGCAGGGCTGAGATTACGCCAACCCATCCCACCGCTGACAACCACGTTTGACTGGAGGAGAAGATTGGGTATGTTCGCGCGACTAGGTAGACGCCCGCGTTGACCATCGTTGCAGCGTGGATTAGGGCGCTGACGGTCGTCGGTCCTTCCATCGCGTCAGGTAACCATATGTGGAGAGGGACTTGTGCTGACTTGCCCATCGCACCGACGAGGACTAAGATCCCTGCAGCTGTAAGGATTGATGCAGGGATGAATCCCTGCGATGCCATCGTACTCAGTTTCTGGAAATCTATGGTGCCACTTGTGACGTAGAGCCAGACAAATCCGACCAGTAAAGCTGCATCTCCGACTCTTGTGACGATGAAGGCCTTCAGGCCCGCACGGACTGCTTCAGGCCGGTCATACCAGAAGGCTATGAGGAACGCGGAACAGATACCTACTATTTCCCAGAAGATGTAGAGCTGGAGAAAGTTTCCTGCAACCACAAGCCCAGTCATAGCGCCAATGAAGAGTTGGACGAGCGAGTAGTACCTGGGTAGGCCTTTCTCATGTCCCATGTAGCCCTGCGAGTACACAACTATTAGGAAACCAAGTGAATTCACTACCACCGCCAGGAAGGCTGCCAAGCCATCTACGTGCACGGTCACTTGGAAACCGTAAACTGACAACCATGAAACCGACGAATTGATGATTCGACCGCTTTGAACTTCGAGCAGCAAGTCAACTGCTAACAGGAAGGTGAGTCCAGTTATGGCTGCAGCGAACCAATTTCTCACCTTCGGCCAACGGGATAAGCCGAGGGTGAAAGGTATCGCGATGAAGGGCAGAGCCCAAACAAACCACTCCGCGTAGAAATTAATCAGTGGGCGAGCCTCCTGATCTCCCATGGGTTGAGTGTTCCGTACCTTCGGAACACAAGTATGACGAGGGAGAGGGCTAGTGCCTCAACACTCGCTCCGATGGAGATTGAGATGACTACTAGCGAAGTGGAGAAGAGAGTAACTTGACCGTTGATTAGGCCTCCCGCGAAGAGTGCGAGGTTAACTCCCCAAATCATAACTTGAAATCCCATAATCACTTTGACGAGGTTCTTCGTAGAGGCAATCGTTCCGAAACCTGAGACGAATAATAGGGCCGCTAATACCTGCAGGAGCTGCTGCTCGTTCACTTTTCTGATCCCCCTTCTCGTGAAAATAGGTTCATCACGCCAAGCATGGCTGCGGCTACAAGTATGACAACTAGTAGTAGGTCCCAGGATCGTAGGGCCCACAGAAACCAAAGTGGGTTGTTATATTGACCCGCTAAACCTAGAAGTTGAGTTCCTTCATCCAACCTCGCTGGGAATGGATTGAAGTTGGAGACTAGGACCACGAGCGGGATTGCAGCGAGAATGGCAAGCACCATTCCAGTATAGTTTTCCTTGCTGAGCTTATCGGTGTAGCTGAGGGTTTGATCTCCGACGATCATTAGTATTACCATGAAGAGAACGGAGACCGCACCGGCGAAGGTTATGATGTGGAATAGGCCGGCGAAGGTTGCCCCATAGCTGATTAGTAACACGCCGAAGATGATACTAGAATAGAACAGCATGATTAGAGACCAAACCAGCTTGCGTACCATCAACGCAACGATGGTGACGCCGACTAACATTGTTCCCAGAATGAGTGTAACGTCAAAGCTCATTTTGCAAGTGCCTTCTTCATCACCAAGTCCTCTTTGTGTGGTGTAGCTAACTCGAACTGTTTCGTCATCTCAAGCGCGTTAAAGGCGCAGTTGTCGACGCATTCGCCGCAGAAAATGCATGTAGCTAATTCGAAGACTGGCCTTTTGACGGGGAGTACGCGGTCGCCGACTTTGCGCGTCCCAAAGTCAACCATCGTGATAACGCTGGCAGGGCAGACCATTGCGCAGACTTGGCAGCCGGTGCATTTCTCGGGGTCAATGTCCAATTTACCGCGGAACCGTTGTGGTAAATCCACCTTCTGGTATGGGTAGACTTGAGTGCTAGGTTTCTCAAGTAGCGTGCGGAACATTTCAGGGATAGCAGCGCCTGCCTTTCTACGCGGCAAGAAGAATTCCTCCTTGAATTAGCACTAGGACTAATGCAAGTTGTACCAGACTCACGGGCGTCAGTACCTTCCAGAAAAGTTCAGTTGCTTGCGCGATCTTAATGCGGGCCAGCGCAGTTTTCATTATGAATATCAAAAAGCCTACGGCCAGAAGTTTAATCATGAAATAGATGAAGTACTGGAACCAGGCTGGGATGGCTGCGCCTAGCTGTGGGCCAAGGGGGCCGCCCAGGAAGAGTGAGACTGCCAGTGCAGAACCGAAGACATACCCTACTTCTTTTGTAAGTTTCAGGAAGGCTAGTGCGCGCCCGGAGAATTCTGTGAGCCAGCCGGCCACAATTTCTGTTTTAGCGCTGGGGATATCGAAGGGGGGCTTCTCAAGTTCCGCCATCAGGGCGATGATGTAAACTACGAAGGCGAATGGCATCACGAAAACGTTCCAGATACCAGTCTGGGATGCGACGATTCCCTCCACGGAGAGACTTCTCGAATATATTGCTGAGGTGATTATTGCGAGGACTAACGGGATTTCATAGCTAACGTATTGCAGGACCAGCCTGCCTGTGGCTATGGTCGTGAAGCTGCTAGCTGAGGAGTAGCTGAGGACCGCAACTACGAACGCGGCGTAGGCTAGGAGGAAGAGTATGGCCAGTAAATCAAAATCGAAACCTGCAATAGCGGTAAGGCTGATTATCGGAATGAAAAGCATCGACAACAAAGGAGCTAGAAAGTAGAGCGCTGGGGCGAATAGAAAGATCACTTTGTCCGCATGGGAAGGAATTATTTCCTCCTTGAAGAGCAACTTCAGGAAGTCAGCCAGCGGCTGAAGTATTCCGGATGGCCCAGTAATCTTCGGTCCTATTCGGCCTTGCATTCGGGCCGCAGTCTTTCTGTCGAGCCAATCGAACAGAAACCCCATCGCGATGGTGAACAGTACGCCTGGAAAAATAATGCCCTCTAAGATATCTATGGCCGTCACTTTTTCGGTACCCCTCGGGAGTAGTAATTGATCCCGTATTGTCTCAGTTCTTCCCCTGACCAGGTCCATTGACGATTCGTTTCAGTATCCAAGAAGGACATCCGATCCATGCAGCCGAAGCATGGGTCGATTGCTGTGAGGACTATTGGTACGTCGGCGATGGTCTGCCCTTTCAGAAGCTCTAGGGCTGTAGGGAGGTTAGCTAAGGTCGGCGTCCTAACCTTAACGCGTTCTGGGGTTCGTCCGCCGCCGGATTTGACGTAATAGAAAATCTCTCCTCGCGGGGCTTCACAATGCGTGGAATTTTCCCCTGCTGGTATTATGGGTGGAATCTTAACCCTGATCGGGCCGTCGGGTAGATGCTGGACGGCATAGCTGATCATGTTGGCTGAGGCTACGATTTCGTCTAGGCGGAGCTGGAGGAGCGCGTGGACGTCGGCTTCATTTCTGATGATTATGTCGAAGGGTACTTCATCGTAGGCTGCGTAGGGGTCGTTCAATCGAACATCTTCTCGTAGGCCCACATAACGGGCCATCGGCCCAACAGCACACAGCTTCTCTGCAGTGTCTTGGCTTAGCTTTCCAACATTCTCTGTCCGTTCCAGCATTGTTTCTTCGGTGTCAATGATTTCCTTGTAATACCGCGTCCGGTCTACGAGGAATTTCATGCGCTCGACAATTCTGTCCTCCATGCCTTCGGGCATGTCGCGCCTGACGCCTACGATGGCGTTCATTGATTTGTGAATGCGATTGCCGGAGATTGCCTCCACTAGGTCGAGGACCACTTCGCGGTCGCGCCATACCCACATGAACAATGTTTCGAATCCGGCCCAGTGACCCATTAGGCCGACCCAGAGTAAGTGGCTGTGGATCCTTTCCATCTCCGCTATGATTAGCCGGATGTATTTGGCTCGTCGCGGGACTTCGTAGATTGTTAGTCCTTCCACCGCTTGTCCATACGCTAGGCTGTGAACGAAGCTGCAGATGCCGCAGGTCCTCTCGAACATGTACATGTTCTGCACCCAAGGCCGCGTTTCAGCCGCTTTCTCAAGGCCTCGGTGAACGTATCCGATTCTCGGTATGACCTGTACGATTCTTTCGCCCTCGAGAACCAGTTTGAAGTATTCGGGCTCTTTCAGCGCAGGATGAATAGGCCCAAATGGAACGAGGTTCTCGGCGGAGTACTTCATCAGGCCAGCCGATTCTTCCCTTTGCTTGGGTTGGGTAGGCTCAGCGCTCATTTGCCTTCAACCTCCAGATGCAGTCTTTTTCGAATCTCATCAGGTTTCGAGCTTTTCAGAAGTGGCGGTGGTAGGTCCGCAGGCCAAGTGTCCGGGAGCAGCAGTTTTCTATCCATCCATGGATTGCCTTCGAAGTTAGCGCCGAACATGTCGTGAATTTCCATCTCGTAGAGAATTGCCCCTGGGATGATGTCCACTATAGAGACAGCGGTCGGCTGGGTCTTCGGAACGACTGTTTTCACGTCGATCATATCCTTGCCCCGCGAGAAGTGGTAGATGATCCCAATATTCTGGCCGAGGTCGAGGCCTGTCATTGTAGATAGGTGGCGGATGCGGAGGTCGCTAACTATGTGGGAGATGAAGCCCTTGACGTTTCCTTGGTCGACGTCGACGGTGACCTCGCCTTTCCTCAAGACCGTGAACTTGCCATTAGCGTCCGCGGCGTACTTCTTGAGCTGTTGAAGCAAAACTTCGCTCATTTAACTTCCCCCAAGAGTTTCAGGACTCCGTACATAATCGCCTCAGGGCGGGGTGGGCAACCAGGGATGAACATGTCGACGGGGATTACGTCTTGAACTCCCTGGCCGACATTGTAGCAGCCCTTGAATACGCCACCCGCGGCCGCGCAGGCTCCTATGGCGATCACATGTTTCGGTTCGGGCACTTGTTCGTAGACTCGCTTCAATCTATCTTTGGTCTGCGCGTTTACCGTTCCAGTAACCATGAGAACGTCTGCATGCCTAGGGCTCGGCACCAAGACGGCTCCGAACCTTTCAATGTCGTAGCGTGGTGTGAGGCTAGCGACAAGTTCGATATCGCATCCGTTGCATGAGGAGGCATTTATGTGGTAGACCCAAGGGGACCGTTTTCTCGCCCATTTTGCTACTTGTTCAAGCAAGCTCTGCGCCTCCAGTTCCCACGAACCAAAGCATCAAAACAAAGAGAGAGAAACCCCCCGCCAAAGTGAATAGTAGCGGCCAGAGGAATCCTCTTGCCGCAATCGAACTAGCGAGAAGCAACCCGATTACTTCGAATGCTACGAAGAGAGCCGCGTAGACGAATAGCTCGGAACTGTATTTTCCACGCTCGGGCGGAAGTTCTTCTCCCCCTGCAAAGGCGTCATACTTCGGCCCGCTACCCATGCTAACCTTACCAAACTTTCCCGCCACAAAGTAGAAGGCTAGCACGAAGAGTACGACCGACAAGATCACCGTAGCAAGGTCAAGACTAACCAACAATTGATTGACCTCCTTCTACCAAATTTGCTGAAATGAACTTTGAAACATTCGTGGCGGTGAATCGAATTTCCGGGGACAGGCTCCCACCAAACTCTGTCTGTCTGGGCTGAATTGCGAGAACCCAGACTTTGCAGTCGGATAGCATTTGCTCGGCTAGCACCTTCAGCGGAATGCCATGGGTTGTGAAGAACGGATAACTTGTCTCTGTGACAGACAGCAGGCTTACTTCCCCAGGCCGCAGGCCCATCTCGCAGGCATCGATGAATATCACGTGTTTCAGGCCGATTCTAGCAAGCTTTGCAACAAGCGCTTCCACGGCGTCTTCGGCGTCAAAGAGATAAACTCCCTGACGTAATGCGCCGTCCGTTGCTTCCATGATGGCCTTCACGGCATAGCTGCCAACATAATCGTCCCCGCGCAGTGGGTGGCCAACGCCAACTATTGCAAGCCTTGCTTCTGATGAACAAGACTTCAGCAATATTCTTAGCTGAACTTGCCAATTTTCAGTCGAAATCGTCCGCTCTCGCTGCTGCTCCTGCGTAGCCAAGATTAGACGAACCTCAAGCCGGCCAGTGCGTCTGAGCCTACTTAAGAGGTCAGCATAGTTCTCGTGACTGAAAAAGAAGCTTTTCGCGGAAAAGTAGAGAAACTATATTCTATTCTAGGTTGTTCAAATCAAACATACAATTCTAGGACGGTCCTTTACTTCCCAATGCGAAACCACTTATTTGAGATTCATACCAACGTTGAAACGACCCCGCAGTGCGCTGTGAAGAGCGAAATGCCAAGCGAAATCAGCAATGTCACCTTCGTAAACCGGATCTTCCAAAACCTGGACCAAGCAAACCATGCGGAAATCGAAGCGTTGTACCACGATATTATGGGTGCTGCAGTAATACTTCCATCAGGCGAAGGGCGTTCGAAGGGAGCGCTTAGCATTGCTTGCAGTGAAATGGCTAAGATGCGTGGCGGAAAACTCGTTCTAGACCGTGGAGACATCGGGTTCCCGGGACGAAACCTTATGGAAGCTGCACCAATCTTGATGCAGCGTTTTGGGCAAGTTTGTTTGCTAATCAATTCGGGAAGCGGAAAGTCGCTGATGCCGCTTCTTGACGCTCAGCATTTGGCTATGTACATTGCACAGCACGGAAACCCGCGCGACTTCCGCATAGACGTGGTCACCTCTGAACGTGACTCACCGATCGGTAAACTCGGGACCAAGTATGGGAATGTGCTCCTACTGAAAGGACGGGAGCCTGATGAGGAACCGACCGAATCCAAAGAGTTTCGGACGACGGGGATTCTTGAGGATTTGTTCATTTTGGGCACGGGTGTGCTCTTTCAATCAATTGCCGAAGCACTATACGAAGAGGCTCCGGCAGGCCGAGTAATAGTCCGATCAAAGGAGCTGTTCACGGAGATCGGGTCGCTGGTGGATCAATTTGTCGCCTCAGATTTCTTCAAGTCACTAGTAGACGCCCTCGAACAGAGGCATTCATGCTTTTTCGTCGGGTTGGGCAGCGGCAGAGAGGTCGCTCGTATGACTGCGGTGCGGGTTGGCCATGTGAAGCGCGCGATGGGCGACCAGATTTACGTGGCGGGAGAATCTAACACGCCGGCACCACGCGCGGGCGACGTTCTAATCGTAATCTCGCACAGCGGCGAGACAGAAATAGTGGCTGGCTGGTGCAAGAACTTCAAACGCATGGGAGCCCTCGTCGCATCAGTCGTTGGGAACCCGGACAGCACCATAGCCGCAACCTCCGACCTATCCTTTACAATAAAGGGCAACGGTGTTGAGGGAAGGCCTAACAGTTTCTACGTGAAAGCCGCCTTCGCACTTAGCCCCCTCCCGATATATCTGGTTGAGAAAGTTGCAGAGCGCGGACTCAGGTTACCCGAATACATACTTAGATGGCATCACTCAGTCACATCCTGAGAGAGTCTTCGCACGCTACTTGGTCAGCATTCCTTCCCTTAGCTTGGGACTTTTTCTCCTTTCACACGCGAAACCTCATATTTGGGGAGCCACGGTCAAAGAGACTAAATGTCGATTATACCTCAGCGTGAACGGTAATGTCAGAGACTGACGATATTCCCCATTCTGGAATAGCCTGCGATTCGAAGGGGATAATCACCTCATACGGTGTCGGCGCCCAAGAGCTATTTGGCTGGACTGAGGACGAGGTCGTAGGCAAGCAGAGTGTCGTAATCTTTCACGAGCCTGACGCGGTTCAGACGCTCGTCCCTCGGCTCTTGAAGACGGCGGCAGAGACAGGAAAGTTTGAGGAAGAGGTGACGCTCGTAAGAAGGGATGGGAGTAAGTTCAGAGGCTTGCTAACCGTTCGACCCTTGAAGAAGGGGAGCGAGATTACTGGCTACATGGGGATTACGAAGCATATCAAGGATCTGTAAGGATCGGCAATAGTCAAGAATGTCTCAGTTGAGGAAGAACTTAGATTAGGCATGTGCCTTCCGAGGGCGCATGGTCACCGGTAGAAGATTTGCACACTTTAAACGCAATGTTGCGCCTCCGCGGATGAAAGAGATTCCAGAGGGCGGTTTCTGCATCTCGGCTTTCGTAATCATCTCGAAGACCAACAGTCCAGAACAGGTTCTGGTGGGACGCATCAACAAGAAGGCCCCCTGGGACCACATAGGTGCGCTAGATCCGGAAAGAGTAGAAAGGCATAGCAAGGGTTGGATGCTACCCTCCTCAGCCCTCATGCTAGGCGAGCCACCAAAACAAGCAGCGGAAAGAATCCTCAAAGAGCAATTAGGCGTCGCGGACCAATCCCTCGAAGGTCCCGTTGTCTTCTCAGAGGCCTACGGGCAGATGAACCACTGGGACCTCGAATTCCTCTTCCTAGGACAACGCTACAACGCCCCCTCCAACGAGGTTTGGAGTGAACTGAAATTTATTGACCTCACGAAAACGGGGAAAGAAAACATGGCGAGAGGCCATGAAGATATATTGGCCCACGTCGGAAAGTGGAAAACGTAAGCTAAGTGAGTAAACCGTCTGGTTCGGTTTACCTTAGAATTCTGGTGTTAGTGATTCTTCCTACTACAAACCCTGCGAATAGTATCACGAGATAATGTTGAAAGATTAACCAGGCCAAAGCAACGGCGGTTACAAGGTCGCAAGTGGGCGTTCGTGGGTGCGGTTGGCAGGTGTACTGGATTGCCCCTAAGCTTAGGGTTAGGTTGATCGCCCAACTGGTTACGACGATTAGTACGATTGCTACCCACTTTGTGATTTTGTCTTTGGAGAATAGCTGAGGCATGTTCATTCTACGGCCACTGTACGAACGGGGCGAAAGAGGTTTTCATAATACTCTCTCATCCACGGTAATATCTCGCGCCCCAGCAGATTCAGGAATCGTTCTTCGATGGGGCTCGCGCTGTGGATGTAAACTCGGTCGAACCCCATCTTCAGAAATTCGCCCAGGCGTTTGATGATGTCATCTGAGTCCGTTGTTATGAGCCAGGATTCTTTGATCTTTCTCTCCTCCTCAGGTCCAACGAGCGCCTGCAGCTCCCGCGGGTCCCATATGTGTTCTCGTTTTTCGCGTGGTATAGCTGTGGTCGCCCAGAACATGGCTGATTTCAAGGCTCGGTTGTAGTCGATATCATAGGCAACCTTGAACTCCATGCTCTTACTCAACTTAGTTGGGTCGCGGCCCACCTTTACTGCGGCCTTCTCCATGGCGTTCACGATCTTCCTGAATCGTTCCAACCCCCTGGGGTTCGTGAGGATTCCATCGCTGAATTGGCCTGCGAGCCGGGCGACTCGCTCATTCGAAGTAGCCAAATAAACTGCGATCTTGGTTTTCGGTTTCGTGTAGAGCTTAGCCTTGTTGAGTTGGTAATACTTCCCCTCATAAGTAAGAAAGTCACCCGTCCAGAGTTTCTGTATTATTTCAAGTGCCTCTTGGAGCCTTCCAACTTTTTCCTCAAACCCAGGCCACTTGAAGCCCAACGGTGTCTCATTCATCGAGTGACCCGTGCCTAGGGTTACGAAAATTCTTCCCGGGTAGAGGTTGTCGAGCGTTGCAAAGCCTTGCGCGACTATTGCTGGGTGGTAACGGAAGAGGGGTGTCGTGACGGCGGTTCCCAATTCAACCTTCCTAGTTTTCTCGGCAGCGGAGGCGAGCCACACCCATGGGAACCCCGACTGGCCGCCTGTATCGCTCCAAGGATGGAAATGGTCGCTGGTGACTATCATATCGAAGCCGACAACTTCAGCATGGACCGCGTATCGCAGCAGACGTTCAGGGTCGTATTGCTCCTGCGCAGCCCAATACCCGAGCCGAAGCGTGGCCACCAATTAGACGCGCCTTTCAAGCAATCCCTGAGTACGGCATTCTATTCCTTAAAGCTTCCAGAAGCTTCTGCACGCACGACTCGTGCGTTTATCATGTGCGTGTTAACGCCTTCTACGGCCTGCGACAACTCAACTTGTTCCGATGCTGCCTTGAATGCGTGCTTCTTCCTCGATCTTGTTAAACGCAACGAACCCGACGAGCAACATCGCGATCGACAGCAGAATCCCAGCTACGTACTCTAAAGCTTGGGGAAGAATCGTGGGACCGCCCAGCGCTGCGTGACGCATTAAGTCGTTGAAGTAAGTGAAGGGAATCGCCATCGAAACATAGCGGAACGGCATTGGGATGACTGTTACAGGGAACAGGGCGCCTGTGAGGATCATGTAGCCAAAGAAGACCAGATTGGCTAAGGTGTTATAGGATTTAATGCGCAACGTTAATGCGGCTACCAAAAGACCGAAACCTATCAGAGCAACCTCATAGAGCCCCAAAGAGAACAGAAAGAGTGCCGGATCAAGAAGTGTTACGAGGCCGCCGCCGAGCAAGTAGAGTACAAGTGTCGTGTAGCTGATTATGACGGTGTCAGTAAGGAAAACCCGTGCCCACCTACCAACGATAAGGGTTATTCGGTTGACTGGTGCGAGGAAAAACTGTTCCAAGGTTCCCGCGGTTTGCTCATTTCGGACACTCTGACCTACGCCCCAAACTGATGTGCTGAAGAGAATTATGAAAATGAACCCGAAAAAGAAGAAACTCATACCGCCCACGCGAGAGGAAGAGGCTGTGACAGGGGCGAATAATGTCACGCCCAGCGCGAAGAAGAAGAACCAGAGCGGGGTACTGATGAACTCACCTAAGACCCAGGCAGGGTAGCGCACGTAAGACCGAAGATCCTTCAGAAATGAGGCTTTGAATTCCTCAAAAAGGCGCTGAGTGAAATTAATATTTCGAGAATTCACCTGTCACCCTCGCCCTTTTCTCAAGTTGCCGAAAGACCGCATAACCAAGAATCGGGTAGACTAATGCTAGGCTTAGCAGTATGAACACGCTGCCGTAAAGGCCAACCAGCGTCTGATCCGCAAGAACAATCTTGCGCATGTCTTCGATTACATAGGTTTGTGGAAGAGCGCCGGATAGGAATTGGACCCAGTAAGGCAGGAATGTCACGGGATAATATGTCCCGGTTAAAGTGGCGAAGATGAGATTGATCAGCTGGGTGAACACGTACGGTTCCTTGAACTTGACCACGAATCCAGCGAAGAGGAAACTGATACCAAACAGCGGAACCAGACCGATGAGTAACGTAAAGAAAGCTGGGATGATGCTCAGAAAGCCGGCAGGCATTACGACCGCAATCGTCGCGCCGACCACTATGAGGAAAATGGTTGTCGTAATAACAATGTCAGTAAGGCTCATACCTATCAGGAGAGTAAACCGGTTGATTGGCGCTAAGAAGTTCTGTTCCAGAGTTCCCTTCATCTGCTCGTCTCGCAGAGCGACTCCCACATCTTCTACTACCACCCAACTTGTCATCCAGACGGCGCTTCCAAGAATCTCGTAAACAACGATGTTCGTTGTCCCAGTTCGAGCGGCAAAATTCGACGCGGCATTTCCCCCGCCCACAAATTGTCCCATGCCGAAGATTAGCACCGTAAAGAGGAAAGGCATGATCAGGTAGATCACAAAGCCTCCTGGGTACCTGGTGTAATGCTTTATTCCTTTCCAGAAGATTGCGGCCAAAGCGCCGATGGTCCCTTTAGCCCCGGATACGGTCCGCATCTTAGTCCCTTAGGCTCCTGCCCGTTTCAACAATGAAAACGTCCTCTAACGTGGGTTCAATGAAATTGACCTTCGTTATGGTAGCCTGCTTGCGAACCAAGAACTCAAGAATCTTCGGCAAGACCTCCTTTCCCTTCTCGGCGTGGATGCGAAGTAATCCCTTCTCGCCACCGGCCTCGGCCGAGGAATACGCGGCTTTCGAAACCTCGCTGAACGATTCAAGAGCGCTAGCTGTTTCGTCGGAAAAGTTGCGGCCCTCTATCTCGATTATGTCGCTGCTCTTCACCTTCTGCTTCAGTTCTGATGGAGGACCGAGACTCACTATCTTGCCATGATCGATTATTGCGACCCTGTCGCTCAGCATGTCGGCTTCTTCCATGTTGTGAGTTGTGAGAATGATTGCGTGGCCTCCCTTCTTCAAATCACGAATAATGTTACGGATTAGACGTGAGGATTGAGGGTCAAGGCTTGCTGTTGGCTCATCGAAGAGCAGGACTGGAGCTTCATTGAGGAGCGCCTTAGCGAACGAGAGGCGTATCCGCATCCCCGTTGAATAATTCTCAACCAGCATATCCTCGCGTTCCTTCAAGCCAACCAACGCAAGCAAGTCTTTGATGCGCCGTTTCGTGTAAGTAGGGTCAAGATGGTATAATGCCGCAAAATACTCAAGGTTCTCGCGCCCTGTCAGCTTCCAATATAGGGTTCGCTCTCCGGTCAGCATTACGCCGAGATTTTCCCGAACCTTCTGCTGATCCTTGGCTAGGCTGAATCCGCTAATGTGGGCATCACCCGATGTTGGCGTTATCAAGGTGCAGAGCATTTTGATAGTTGTCGTTTTCCCCGCGCCGTTCGGTCCCAGAAGGCCGAAGATTTCGCCTTTAGGGACACTGAAGCTAATGCCGTCTACGGCAACTACTGTCCTAGGAAGCTTACGAAACAGTGGCCCTTCCTTCGTCTCGAAAGTCTTCGACAGTGCATTAACTTCTACAGGGTTCATGGTGCATCGACATTTTTCGCGAGCACGCAACAAGGAAAGTTCCTATTTAGGTTCGCTAATTCCATTCTCTCAATCACTCATGCAGGCACTTTGGAAAAACAAATATAGAGTCAGAGGCCTATTCATAGAATCGTCAAGCATCAAACAGTTCTCATTCATTTATGGAGGTGAGTTTCAGAATGGCTATGTACAAATGCGCAGCCTGCGGCAAGGAAGCGAGCGCGCCTGGTATGTGTTGCGGGGCACAAATGAAACAGATGCCTTAGGCAGGCGCGCCGCGGAGGGCCTTTTTCAACCGCTCGTACTTAGCGGGGTCCTCTCCCACATCTATTGAAATCGCATTGGTCCCAATGTAGACAGGTATCCAATCCTCGTATGCGCGCTGGCCCCGTGCCTTAGCGATTCGCATCTGGCGTTTCTTGCGCCCGTCAACTTCCACGATTCGAAGCTCTACTGAGAAATCCATAAGCGTCTCCAAACGCTTGGACACCTCCTCGTTAATTGTGCCCGATGTTATTGAAAAAATGAATGCGCCGCCCTTTGCTTTCGTCTTGACTGCCATACTGGCGAGAAATTGCACGACGAGTTGCGGGTCCTTGTAGGTAAACAGTGGCGTAGCAGAATCTATAATGATCTTGGGGCTGCCAAATTTTGTCCTCTCGTTTAGTAAGTCGGTAATTAGGAGGCTTAGCTCGTTTAGGTCAGCGCGGTTCTTCAACGCATATTTCTCTTGACTGGCAACGCCGGCGATGCACGCATAGCAATCCACGAGAGTCGCTAGGCCGGAGCTTTCGTATTCCGGCAGTTTGCCATGAGTATAATCTCCTAAGGGCCGACGCAAATTTGATGGGGAGTCGTCGAATGCGAGCAGGACAATGGGTCGGTTGTTCCGGAAGTAGAAATCGCACCAATAATGAAGGCTAGGGGTCTTCCCAGCTCCAGGCGGGCCACCAATCATCAACCCATAACTGTCGGGCATCAATTGAACGAACTGGTCGCAATGGTTACAGTAGTAGAATTCCGTGACTTCATCGTACATTGAGGGTTCGCCGCAGAGCGGGCATAGCTTAGCTTGTGTTGCTGGAGACTGCAATGCGATCTTTTCCTAATCCAGAATAATTCTGACCATAGACCAATCTGACTACAGAGCCTTAATGGTTGCTCTCGATCATGCCTAGCTTCCCCCATGCGTCAAGCTAGGATCGGTATCAGCAACACTGCAGGCAATTTCCACAATAATCGCATAGATAGTAAGCTTCATTCCGGCATTTTTCACATTTGAGAAGCTGACTGGGTATAGAGAGACTTCTGCTAGCGACGCGGACTCAAAGCGCGTGTGTTGAAGGCCACTTGCCAAATGAGCTTCGCCACGTTGAAACAGTTCTCATGGAATAGACCTTCCATTCTATCACCCGCACGCCAACTCGCAGAACTAAACCCAAGTTCCTTCGCCCGCTCCATGAGCTTCTTTTGTTCATGGGTTATTTGCAACCGCATCAACGCTGGTTTACCCCGAATCGGTTTACCACAAGCAACACATTTCTGTGCTATTTTTGTTGGCATTTGCATTTCACGGCACCCAAATCAACAACTATGTGCAGGAACAGAGAACCATTTACGGGTATCTCTTAATTCGCAATATCGATGGAGTGGCCGATGGGGCATCATGACAGCGTTCTACGCGTGTAAAACGAATCACTAGGGTGAACTGAATCTTTGTTTCAGATTAGGGAGAACGTCTTTGCTGCACATCCCTAGAAAATCCTCCTCGGAGGGACTGGCACTATGGAATTGAATTTCATTATAGCCCAAGGATATAGCTTCCTCAGCCTTCTTAATTATGGGTTCAGCGTCCGTTGCGATCGTCCACACCTTTGCGAGTTCTTCATCTGAAATTTCGTTTCCCTGTCTTTCAAGTTCCCTAGGGTCATGAATTGGTAGATTCAAAATGTTGGGTATCAGAACTGATTTCCATCTTCTCGCCGAAGCCAAGGCTTCGTCATAATCCTGAGAATATGAGTAGAAGAGCTCAACGTTCTTTATGAGTTGGTTCGCGTCCCTTCCGGAGTCGTTTGCTGCTCCTTCAATTATGGGCCACAAGTTCTTGATGTTACCCTTCACCGGGTCGACAGTGGCAAACCCATCCGCATATTTCCCCACTAAGCTGGCAGCCTGTGGGCCGTTCGCTGCAACATAAATCGGGATATGCCCTTTCGGTCTCGTGTAGAGTTTTGCACCCTTGAGCGTGTAGTAGTTGCCTGAATAGTTTACAAAATCCGAAGTCCATAGTTGGCGAATTATTTCCAGGGACTCTTTCAATCGTTCCAGTCTTTCCGGAAATTTCGGCCAGGGATATCCCAGCGGGGAATCGTTCATGGCTTCTCCAGTTCCTAATGCAATGAAAATTCGGTCGGGGAACATGACGTCCATAGTCGCGAAAGCTTGAGCAATCACGCCAGGGTGGTATCTGCCAATCGGCGCGGTGACTATGGTTCCAAGCCTGATATCAGGGATTGTGGCAGCAGCGGCCGACATCCATGACCATGCAAATGAGCAAGCTGCGTTGGTGTGAAACCATGGATGGAAATGATCGCTTATCGGGACGAAGTTGAAGCCGGACCGTTGAGCAAGCGCGGCGAACCTCAAGAGGTCGTCTGGTTGGTATCCTTCAGCTTCTGCCCTATACCCAAACTGAATTCGCATGAAATATGCAGATTGTTCTCAATAACTTAACCCGTTCCCTCTTCCGTTGGGCCATGGTTCTCCTACGGAGTTTTCCAAGTGTTTTTCACTACCCAGACTGGTTCGTCTGGGTTGAAGTATTCTTGGCCTTCGGCCTTGTGATCCTCTAGAACCTTCTCATCTACCTCGACGCCGAGTCCTGGTTTAGTTGGCACCGCGGCGAGGCCGTTCTCAATACTTGACTGGTCATTTACCAATTGTCGTTTCCATGGCGGAAAGACGTCGTAGAAAGATTCCTGTATCAGGAAATTGGGTATGGCCGCGTCTACTTGGATGGTAACGGCGTTCTGGATTGGGCCGAAGGCATTGTGGAATGCTATTTCCACCCCGTATGCCTCTGCAATGGCCGCAACTTTCCGGGTTTGGGTTACCCCACCGATGTTTGTTATGTCGGGTTGAAGGAAATCTGCTAAGTTGTTTGAAAGAATGTGGACCACCTGCTCCTTAGTCAATATTCTCTCACCGAGGGCGACCCTAACGTCGGTTGCTTCCCTGTATTTTCTTAGGCCGTCTAGGTTTTCTGGGTGAATTGGCTCCTCCATGAAGAGTGGGTCGAATTCACGCAGTCTCTTTGCTATCATGATTGCTGAGTTGGGGTTGAACCTCCCGTGGTGTTCTATGAGCAAGTCCACTTTGCCGCCCGTTGCGTCCCGAACGGCCTTAACTCGATCGTATGCCAATGCCAATCCTTTCTCGTCAATCCAGTCATAGTAATCGCCAAAGGGGTCGAACTTTAAGCCCGTGTAGCCCATTTTCGCAAACTGTTTCGCGCGTTCGCCAAATTGGTCTGGTGTTACGCAGTTGATGTACCAGCCGTTTGAGTAGAGGCGTATCTTCGTTCTCATCGATCCGCCTATCAACTGATGTATGGGTGCGCCGAACTGTTTTCCGATTAGGTCCCAGCAGGCAATGTCGAATGCGCTGACAGCGGTTGTCGACTCGAAGGAAACAGGTAGGTAGAAGTCGTGTTTGTGCCACTCGTGCCAATTGCGCTCAACATCAAGAGGATCCTTCCCTAAGTATACACGGGCGACTTCGCGAAGAGACTGTATGACCGGTTGGACTCTCAGCGTGGGCACTGCCTCGCCGTAACCCACTAGGCCGTTTGATGTTGTGAGCTTGAGGATGATGGAGTTCGCGGCCCAGGTTGCGCTTCCTGTCGCCGCAGGTTCACCGAGCTGGTAAATCTCAACATTAGTTATGTTCATACTTCCCGCCCTTTTCTCCACTTTAAGGAGTAACGATCCTATCTTCTGAAAAACGTGCCCAAAGACCTTTCTTGAGTTTGTCCCTTTGGGCTCTTATCAAAGCCTTCTCGACCGCTCGTCAGCCGAGCTTTTCTCAGATGTAAGGGGTGATTGTATGTCGGAAGTTTCTATGTACGATCCGTTGTAACTCCTTTCTGAGCTTCTCGTCTAGCTTTGTATGAGATGAAGAAAGAGCCTCTATCGGCCTGCTCGATTGAAGTATAGGACCTTGCAGCACAGCCGGATTTCCCATAGCTTCAGTTGAACTGACTGGTTTTTCAGCGAGAAGCCTACCTGCAAGCTCACTTACGGCCCGCGGGTCATCTATCAGGGCCGCGAGCTCCTTCATTTGTTCGAAGCCAACCGGCCTGAAACCGAATGGGTGTTCATCAGAAATCATAGGTCCTGGCGTTGGACTGGGAAGTCTGGAGCCAAGTCCCACGAACTTGTACGGATTAACCTGGTACTCTTTCACCTGCCACGCCTCCGCCCCATGCGAGATCAGGACGTCATAGAATCCCATTTTGTCCTTACCGACCAAGACTTTCCAGCCTTGAGGGTCCTTATCGTACAACCTCGATATTTCCCGCCGTATCCTGGTCGAGTCAAGCAAGGTTCGAACGCCGCTAACCGACTAGCAGAGTTGCCCTGAATTAAGTGTTACATTAAATTCCCTTATCCGCGGAAGCCCATATATTCACGCAGCTAGCGGGTAAATGTTGGAACCCTTTGGCAAACATCAAGGAAATCACTGAGAACATCTTCAAACTTGACAAGCGAATCAGGTACGTTGCTATTCTGAATCATCAGTACGGTCTTCTTGAATCGAGAATGCGCGAAGGCGTTTCTTCGCTGACACCCGCGCAAACTGACCGAGATTTCATGACCGTTGCTGCACCCTTGATAGTAGATGCTGCGGAGAAACTGCGGCCATTCTGCGGCGCCATTCGACGCTTGGTCGTCCGCTACGACAAGGTGCTCCTAGTTTTCTATCGGACGACCGTGCATCTTGTGGTCCTCAGCCTCGAACCTCAGGTAGAACAAGCACTATGGATGAGATTGGAAACTCAGTTAGGAAGTTAGAACTTGCAAGTGCTAACGGCCAAACGGAGGAAGACCGCCAGTAAACCTAACGGACTAGCCTGAAATAGACGCAGAGTTCCTGGGAAAATCGTCGGTAGCTTAGGCTTTGATGAGTGGGACCGCCATGATTTGTTTCTCACCATGCTGATATTGCATGGTAACATGCGTCGGCCTTAGGATTCTTTTGAAGGTCTCGAGCGCTGCCCAAGGATTGCTGTCGCAGCCGCAGGTAGCGCAGTCAAACTCAACTGTCCTAAACATTCTTGATGTGTGAACCGTTAGATGGCTCGTTGTTATGAGTGCGTTAACGCTCACTCCTCCGCCCATGATGTCGTCGCCAACTCGGTACACGAGCGGGTTCGCCGTCTTCGTCTTCGCGAGATGCATGTTAGCGTTCCGAATCGCTTTCAAAGTTGTGTTGAGCAGAAGTTTGTCGTCGAGAAGGTCTGAGCGACATCCGTGAAGGGTTGCTACAACTTGCCTGTAAGCGTAAGGTCTAGCAGACAATTTTTGTACTCAAGATCCTCCGGTAAAATTCCCGACTTTGCTCTATCATTAAATAATTCTAATATAAGCCTTGTCTCATCGTGATCGCGGACTGCGCGAAAAAATCCTTCACCAAAATTTCCCGCCGCATCACGAATTTCGGTTTGCATTCCCGCGAAAAACCGAAATGTTACAACGAATCCCAATTGATGTTCGCGGCAAAGTAATTTTTTGATGAGAAGTTTTTCTGTTTTCGGCCCGCGATTTGTGAAATGGATTGGAACTGGGAATGGGATTTTTCGACTAATGTGGATGAAGAAGTCAAGGTGAGTGGTGAGCGATTATCGAAAATTCTCTACATGTGCCTCAGGCGGGGCCGGTTAAGTCTAGTCGAAAAATGTGAATGGAGAAAAGGTGCACGTTTACATGCGTTTGCCATTGCGGATGGCGTCGAGGAGTTTACCAGCAACAACGCTGGGAAGATTCCTTATCTTGAATCGAGTGACCCAAAGATCTGTATTCGAGTAATAGACTTGTTTCACTTCGGTCAATTTGCGCTCTTCTTCGCATGAAGAACAGGCTCCCAGCAATTCTTTGCCTTCGAGTAGGATCTTGTGTACGGTAGTCTTCTGACATTGCAGGCAGTAATCGTTGAACATGAAACCTTCGACTTCGACCCCCATAATACTACATACCCTTGTCAGGGCTGGAGGTCTGCAGAATTAAAGGCATGGCAAGGGCCTCACGTGGTGCTGGGGGATGGCGGGTAGGAATGTCGGGAACGAAAATGGGGAGGAACGTAAGGGGATGGTAAGTCGCCCTTACGTTGTGGACATTATGCCCATGAAGGCTAGTTGGTAGCGCAGGATGGCGTGGTTGCTTTCAATCGTTCCTATCGCCCCTCTGAGTCCTATGACGACCACTCCATTGTAGAGCGCGGTCAATCCGCTTAGGTGCCATAGGTAAGTCGCGCCATCTGGGCCAGTGGCTTGACCGTCCATACCACTTGCAATCTCATCGAAAGCATTCATGTGCCCGTCACCACCTGTTACGGTGTAGGTTTGACCGTTGATAGTGAATGTTCCGCTGAGTACCTTCCACCGGATGCCCCCATCCTTTGTGAAGTTCAGGACCTGGGCGGTTATTGCGAGGGAGGCGGAGAACTGTGTAAACCTCGGTTTCGTGAAGTTGTCTTGTACTGCTGCGGCGCCATTCAAAGAAGTAAAAGTAATCGTGCTTCCGATTGGGAACTGAGTCTGTGGATTAAAGGCCCCCGAGCCACCAACAGCGAAGGCGGCGGGTTGTGAAAGAGCAAACCCAGCAATGACCATCACCGCCAGTATCGCGCAAACTGATATTTCTGTGGATTTCTGCATTTTTCGATTCACCTCTAGATCTGGACTCGGATGAAAAAATGAATAAAAGGAAACGGAACGATTCGTTCAGACGCTTCGTACACTATTCAGGTAAAAGGCGAGCAGTATGCGGTTACCATTGAATAGGACATACCTGGACGTAGAGGAATATGTGTAGAGAGCGTCCGTTCGGCCAGAGTTTTGGTGGTCTGGAAGCAGGTCAAATGCGAGGGCAGTTCTTCTTGTGTAAGGCGAAGATTTCTTGACTGTTTGTTTCAAAACCGCACTTGTCGCATATTAGGGCGCTGGCCTTCCTTCTCAAACCTTGACATCAATGGAAAGCAACCTGCCAAGCAGAGCTATTCTCTCATGCTCATACTTTATCGCTTTCAACTAACCTTTGAAAGACATTCGCCTGCATGGAGGCGCAATTTACATGGAACCGCTCGCCTACTATCTATCCGACCCGTTCCACAAACGCTTGTTTCTCAACGAACAAGGAGTCGAGCCGCTTCTCATCGCCGACCATGACCCGCTCAATTCCCCCCAACGAATCTTTCTGGTCCGTTACGTAATAGGTGAGGGTGGGGCGGAGAAAGTAAGCGAGCAATCTTCAAGGATGAACTTACCGGGTACGATTATGAATTGAAGCTGGCGTACCCAACCCAGAGGGTTCAGTTGGAGGCGTTGCAATCCATCCTCGAGCTTTCGATGTACGGCTCATCCGAAGCGCAATTGTCAATGGTTACCGCAGAAAACATGTCCACGAAAGAGCAAAAACCTATCAAGGCGTTGGTTTCTGAAACCTTGGTCACGAAATTAGTTGCGTTGTACGAATACGCTTGGTGAGCGGACTAGTAAATAGAAGGGTGGGCAGCGTGATTAAGCTCGGAATTCTGCTTGGCTTCATTGTGCTTGTGGTGGCCCTTGCTGCTGCTCCCATGCCGCTGATGGTGGAGTTGCAGAATCCCGCTCGCAACGTCCTAATCTACCCGAACCTTCTGTTCGCGGTTCCCCTAATCCTCCTAGGAGTGGTATTATTGCTCTACGGAGCCGCAGCTGGAAATCGGAAAGAACAAGGCTGCTAGCTGCAAAAGCGTAGTGTACTTCGCGTAGAAGAACATTGTACTGATCGTGTGCTTCTTGGAGGAGGCTTAGAGAGGTTGTAGAAAGGATGAAATAGCCATAGGTCGGAATAGAATGGGTAGTTGTCGTAAACTTGGCCTCGATTTTCAGAAGCATCCATACCGTTCCAAGCCGACGGGCTATCGTGAAATCGTTTGTGATTCTATTGCTCTTTCTGCTTTCCTTCTCCTTTGTAGGCGTTGGTCAGCCTCTTCTCAAAACCGTGTATGCACCATCAACAGGCGCGACACTAACCGAATGGGCCGTCCCAACGGCCAGCAGCGGTCCCGCTAACATCATTCTTGACTCGTCTGGAAATTGCTGCTGGTTTGTAGAATCATTCGCCAATAAGATTGCACACTTTGATCCGGCATCTAACACCTTTCAGGAATGGGTTATTCCAACAGCTAGTTCGCAACCCTTGGGTATAGCCGCGGCGACGATCTCATCTCAAACGGCCATCATTGGAACCGAGGGTATGGGAAACAAAATGTTCGTTTTCTTCCCGACAACCGGTCTCATCAAGGAATACGCGCTTCCGGTCGGAGGTTCGTTCCCAGAATATGTATCAATCGAGCCCGGAGGCTCAGGACAGACAAGGGCATGGTTCAGTGAGGCAGCAAGAAATGCATGGGGCGAACTCGTATATGACCCGGCACTTCCAAACGCAGACATCTTTGAGGATGTCTTTCCTGGTGCAGTTGGTGGAATAGCGAATGGTGTATACGCCGGGTCGGGAACAATTTGGTTTGCGGGGGCTACCTCAATTGCGCGATTTGACAGGGCCTCTTTGCAGTATACTATGTGGGCGCTGCCGACTCACGGGTCAGCGCACGGCGCTTTTGTTGCGGTAGATACGCTAGGTCAAATCTGGTACACTCAAGGTGTCGGAAACAACGCCGCCGACCCGAATAACTACGTGGGTGTACTCCAGAACCTGAATGCCTTCAAGGACTGGCAAGTTCCGTCTCTAGGTGCCGATCTACGAGGCATCAACATAAACCCGCTCACACAGCAGCCTTGGGTCGCGGAGTATGCACATGCGGGCTCGGGGGCAGCGAAGGTCGCGGTCCTCGATCCTTCAACTGGCGGAACTGTTAACGGTGTCCTTTCGACATCGGTAGGGTGGACCGGCGGAGTCACCAATACAGCTCCTGCAGTGCTTGGCCCACTCGCGGTAACAACTAACGCGGTTGTCCCTGCGTCAGCCAGTAACATGGGCACAACGACCGGCCCCTTCACTGAATGGGCATTGAATCCTACCAGTGGTCCGCATGATTTGGTTGTTGATTCTACTGGCGCTGTTTGGATTGCGGAAGCCAACGGTAACAAAATCGCAAAATTGACACTTACTCAACCTGATTTCACCCTTAGCCCCGCGCCGCCGACGATTTCAATTCCGCAAGGCGGGTCGGGCATGGTAACGATTACTGGCACCTCGTTGCTGAGTTTTTCAGGTTCTGTCGCACTGTCGGTGACGGGCTCTGTTCCCGCAGGCGTGTCCTTCTCAGCCTTCAGCCCCAACCCGATCGCTGTTCCTTCAGGCGGTTCTTTGTCGGCGACGCTTACGATCAACGTTGCACCAAGCGCGTCGGTGGGAACCAGTACCATAACAGTTACTGGGACGGGTCCATCATCAGTACTTCACACAACATCTTTCGCGCTCACCATTACTTCCGGTGCCGATTTCTCATTGTCTCTCAGCTCACCAACCCTTAGTGTCGGAGCCGGGAGCTCGGCCACTGACACTGCTTCGATCACATCAATGGGGTCGTTCAACTCAGCTGTCGCCTTGAGCGCGAGCTCTCTACCAGGAGGCGTGCATGTAACTTTCTCGTCGCCAAGCGTAACGCCACCGGCTGGCGGTACTGTCACATCTGATGCAATGATTAGCGTCGATTCGGGGACTCTTCCATCAGTCACTGGGATAACGATCACGGGTATGAGCGGAAGCCTTACTCATTCGCAGCCGCTAACGTTGACGATTACCGTTACACCCGATTTCACAATTAGCGGAAACCCAGTATCAATACCAATAATTCAAGGAGCAACCGGGACATCAACAATCACGGCTACCTCAATAAACGGGTTCAATTCTGCGGTTGCCCTCAGCTATTCCTGGGTCGGGTCTGCCCCAACCGGTGTCACAGCTAGTTTGCCGAGCCCTGTAACGCCCACGTCGGGTACACCCGCCACTTCAATACTCACCGTGAGCACAACATCTTCGTCGTCAACAGGTTCCTTTACTCTGTCCGTTACAGGGATGAGCGGCGCGCTAACCCACAGCGCGAATCTAGCAATACAAATCTCAGCTGCAGCCGCTCCGAAATGTCTCATAGCCACAGCCACATACGGTTCCGAGCTTTCGCCTGAGGTTCAACTACTGCGTAATTTCCGTGACTATTCAATTATGAAGACGCAGTCGGGTTCAAACTTCATGGTTGCCTTCAACGCATGGTACTATTCATTCAGTCCGTACGTAGCAAATTACCTGATCACACATTGGGTTGAGCGGACCATTATGAAAGGGGTGTTGTATCCGCTCATAGGAATTCTCTACCTAACCTCAAACCTGTACTCGACCACTTCGACATATCCTGAACTTGCAGCCCTCCTCTCCGGATTGTTGGCGAGCAGCCTAATTGGCGGCTTCTACCTTGGTTTGCCGATGAGCCTGCTCAGGGCAAGGGTCCGCCGCCTGCGCGGATTGAGGGCGCAAAGCTTACTTCAGAAACTCCTGGGCGTTAGCTTACTCGGCGGAATGGCTGCTCTTCTGCTAGGTGAAATTCTCAGTTCCTCACTACTTCTGATGGTATCCTCTGCAACGATTGTGCTCTCAACACTCTTCCTATCCGCCGCACTGACCTCAGCTAAGGTCGCAAGAAGACTGCACAGCAGAATATGATACGGAAGTTTACCGCAAGGGTTTTCTTCCGTAACGGGCCCTTGCCGTCGAACTTCAAGTTTAGCCGGCCTTGAGTTGAATAAGTCTCATGCTTTACTTCTCTGCCTGCTCGTAACTTCTCTCGCCCTTGCGTTTCCCAACGCTTACGCAGTTCAGACGACAAGGATCTATCAGCTCGTGCACCCGAGCCGCACGGTTGCCGGCGGCTTCGACCCCATCCACGTCACGGCAACTGTTTACTACAATGATACCACCCCGGGAAATACCCTCGCAGTCGGCATACTTGACGCGGAAATGACCCCTCAGAGAATCGTACCAGGAATTGTCACATCTTCACCCGACCCCTGCCTGAACCAGTTTGTGCTCACCGCGTTTTGCGTTATCGACGTCAAAGCGGCATCGGGTGCTGAACAGTTGAACTTTAGAATTGGCGGAATTATCGGAGGAAAACATGGACCTGGAACTTGGAATTTGAACGTAACAACGGCGCTCTTCGACGCAAACAACATGCTAATCCCGAAAACAACGAGCAGTATCCTATTCTCCATCGCACTGACTCCAGTAACCTTGAAGGTGACAGTACCATCAGCTGCGGCCATCTCCGTCGACGGAGTACGACAACCGCCAGGGCCGGCCGCGGTTGGAGTCGCATTGGGCGAACACAACATTACAGTACCCTCCCTCGTTCAACTCAACCCAACAACCAGGTTAAGGTTCGACCACTGGCCAGATGGGTCGACCAACATGAACAGGACCTTATTTGTAACTGGCGACACGAGCCTCGACGTAGCCTACGTGACGCAGAACCTGCTCACAATAACCGGCCCACAATCAAACTCTTCAGGGGCAGGGTGGTATGATGAAGGTACAATCGCAACCTTCTCAGTGCCGCGGACCGAGTCGATGGGTGGGCTTCTTGGAATCTTGGGAGGTAAGCTGAACTTTCAAGGCTGGTACGAAAATGGCCAATTACTTACACGCTCAACCACGGGAACTATATCTATGAACCAACCCCACATGATCACCGCGGCTTGGCAGGGAGACTATTCTGAACCGACGGTTATCCTTGCAGGAATTGTAATCATCTTCGCTTTCGCTTACCTCATAGCACGCAGAACAAAGGCCAAACCTGCGAGGCGCCGCTCCCACCGTCGCCGCAAGCTGGCCAAGCGGCGAAGCTGAACTCTTTTTGAAGCTACGCAGAACATTAGGTAGCCTGTGCTGAGGATGTTGGGTGGCAAAGACGTAGGATTGATTGGGCTTGGCGTCATGGGCCAAAACCTGGCGCTGAACTTTCAGAATCACGGCTATTCTGTCGCCGTCTACAATCGCACCGAGCAGAAGACTAGGGAATTCGCTGGCAAACATCCTGAAATCACCACAGCCTACACCCTCCCTGACTTTGTCAACACGCTCTTGCAACCCCGGCGTGTCTTTTTGATGGTGACGGCTGGTTCGGCGGTCGACGCCACCATTAGCGGTCTGACAAGCTTGCTTACGCGTGGGGACGTGGTTATGGATGGAGGAAACTCATATTTCCAAGACACAGAGCGAAGATGCAGCGAGCTAGCAAAACAGGGAATCCACTTCTTAGGCGTAGGCGTGAGTGGAGGTGAAGAAGGCGCCCTCAAAGGCCCATGCCTAATGGCCGGAGGCCCGAAGGAGGGCTATGACTATGTTGGCGAGATGTTAAACCGAATAGCGGCGCAGGTGGATGGGGCTTGCTGCCAATACCTTGGTCCACGCGGCGCAGGCCACTACGTGAAAATGATTCACAACGGCATCGAATACGCAATAATCCAAATCATAGCTGAAGCATACGACCTGCTAACACGAGCTGGCCGACTGAGCACCAGACAGGTTTGGAAGGTTTTCAAAGAGTGGAACGAAGGCGAACTAAACTCCTTCCTAATGGAAATCGCAACTCAAGTCTTAAGGAAGTCAGACCCGGAAACCAAACGTCCACTACTTTCGTTGATTCTTGACCGAGCACAACAAAAAGGGACTGGAAAGTGGACCTCACAGAACGCTATGGACCTCGGAATTCCAACACCCACGATTGACGCCGCCGTCACCTCGAGGAATCTTTCCGCACTAAAGAATGAACGTGTAAAGGCCGCGCAGGTGTCGAAAACACGTAGAAGAACTGCGCGGAATTCACTGCCCGGGAATTTCACGGAGAGGTTGGAGGGTGCGGTTCGAGCCTCAATAATAGTGTCCTACGCGCAGGGCTTTCATTTAATGCGAGCTGCTTCGGAGAGCTATGGGTACAGGATTCCATTTGCGGAAGTTGCGCGTATATGGAAGGGGGGATGCATAATTCGCGCCAAAGTTCTCGATCCAATTAGTAAGGCCTTCCAAGCGAACGCAAATCTACAGAACCTATTGGTAGACCCTGAATTTGCCGGAACGTTAACCAAGCTTGACAAGAAATGGCGAGACACGACTAAGGTGGCAAAGGTTGTGCGCGTACCGATTCCTGCAATTGACGCCTCGTTAGACTACTATGATGGCTACAGAAGCGAAAGATTGCCAGCCAATCTGATTCAGGCGCTACGTGACCGTTTCGGGGCGCACGGCTACGAACGAATCGACAAGCCAGGGCAATTTCACAGCGATTGGTTGTCCTAGGCGCCTAGCCCAGATTGCTACGCAACATATTCGGGCGGGTCGGAGGAACCCACAGACTGGCTGTGTCGGGCTAGCATCTTGACCTTGCGTTTCTTTGGCAAACTTGATTTCACCACTTTTCTAAGGAGGATTAGCATTTGCTAGGTATTAAAGCGGGTTGGAGAGAAAATAGGAAACGGAGATTATTCCCCTTTTCTACTAAGTGGAATTATTCTCACTCTCAGGTATGGTGCTACCGGCTCAGGTTGAGTAGGTAGTTGTAGGCGCTGAGTGCAGCGTTGGCTCCTTCCCCGATCGCTATGACAACCTGTTGGGCATTCACATCAGTTATGTCTCCGGCTGCGAAGAGGCCTGGAACGCTTGTTTGGTTATTCTCGCTGATCATGATCCTTCCCTCTGCGGTTGTTTTCACTAGACCGGCGAACAATTCCTTGTTTGGAATGTACCCTAGTTCGACGAAGACTCCCTTCACGGCAATTTCCCTCTCGGCCTTGTCAGTCTTGGACCTTATCAGAATACGCTCTATTGACGTAGTGCCTCGAATCTCCTCAACCTCGTAGTTGCTGAAGAATTCCACCCTTCCAGAGTGGCTAAGCCTCTTGCCTAGCTCGGAGTCCACGTACTTACTTGGGATCCCAACTACGTTGACTTTTCTGGCTATTTGTGCAAGTTCAGCAGCGGCGTGAAGTGCTGGTTGTCCGTCGCCTACGACGGCGACTTCCATGTCAATGAATAATGGTGCGTGGCTGACAGCAGAGTAGCTGACTCCGCGGCCTAAGAAGTCTTTCTCGCCGGGAACGTTGAGTCGTTTGGGCATTACGCCTATAGCGATTATGGCGGCTTTGCCCCTGAAGGTCTTTCCGCCTTTCGTTGTTGCAACGAACCCGTAACTTGTTCGCTCGAGTTGCGTGACTTCGTCAAGGTAGCGGGCAAAGTCCAGGTACTCGATTTGGTTCTTGAACTTGCCAACCAGCTCTTCACCATCTATCACGAGGTGCATGTCAACGCCCGGTAGGGAGAACTTATAGTTGGTTTTCCCCCCAAGATCTTCGCTGATTAACATTGTTTCAATTCTCTTTCTGACTGCGTATGCCGCCGCTGTTAGGCCCGCTGGGCCGCCGCCGATGATTAGCAGGTCGTATTCTTTTTCTGAGGTGTTTTTTTTCAAATCAATTCGCCTCCACTATTCCGGCGGCTTCGGTATGTAGCCGAGTTTCATGGCGGTCTGGGTCATGTCCCTTGACCTCTTGATGATTGACGTTGCTTGTTCGAGTAATTGTGTTCTTGTCATCTTTAGGTCAGCTACTCCGACCTCTTGCGCCTTAAGCCCGACTGCCACCGCTTCTCTCGGGTATACCTCCCATTCATCCATCGTTGGGGCGATGTAGTCTTCGCTTAGGCCTTTCTCACGCGCGCAACTCGCAAGTTCGTTAGCTGCGGCGATGCACATCTCATCTGTGATCGTCCTCGCCCGAACGTCAAGTGCCCCGCGGAAGATTCCTGGAAAGCCAAGTGAGTTGTTGACTTGATTAGGAAAGTCGGACCTGCCGGTTGCGACTACTCGAGCCCCAGCTTCTTTCGCTTCCCAGGGCCAGATTTCAGGGATGGGGTTAGCGCATGCAAAGATAATGGAGTCGTTTGCCATTGATGCAACCCATTCTTTCTTGATTGTATCCGGCCCGGGTTTGGAGAGGGCTATACAGACGTCGGAGTCCTTCATGGCTTCAGGTATTCCACCTTTCCGTTGTTCTTTGTTCGTGGTTTGGCAAAGCCGCCACTTATCAACAAACTCGGCCTTGCGCATCGCGATATCCTGCCTATCGGCGTTCAGGGTGCCCTTAGTATCGACGACAATAGTATTCTCTGGTTTTATGCCGTAAGCAAACATTAGCCTACTACATGCAACGTTCGACGCGCCCGCCCCGACCATTGTCACGGTCACATCCCTCGCTTTCTTGCCGACCAAATCGAGGGCGTTGATCAGTCCTCCTAGAACAATCGTCGCGGTTCCCTGCTGGTCATCGTGCCAAACTGGGATCTCAGCTGAGGCTCGGAGGGTGTCGAGGATGCGGAAGCATTTGGGTTGGGAAATGTCCTCGAGGTTGATACCGCCGAAGGAGGGCTGTAGCCATTTCACAGCCGTTATGATCTCGTCAGGGTCCTTCGTTCCCAAGCAGATTGGAACAGCGTCGACGCCTCCCAGGTACTTGAAGAGAATCGACTTCCCTTCCATGACGGGGAGCCCGGCCTTCGGCCCGATGTCTCCAAGACCTAACACGCGCGTCCCATCAGTAACAATCGCGACCATATTCCACTTGTTTGTATAATCGTAAACAAGCCTCTCGTCCTTCTCAATTGCTTTGCAAGGTGCAGCCACTCCAGGGGTGTACCAGATCGCGAAATCGTTGAAATCACGAATAACGCACTTTGGTGTGATCTCCATCTTTCCGCGGTAGAAGGGATGGAGCTTCATCGCGTCGAGTGCAGGCTTCTTCGCCTTTTCAAGAAGCTGTTCCTTCGTAAGCGTCTGCAGATTCCTTCATCTCCTAGGTAAGGTTGGAAAATAGAAAACTCGTCATTTAATTATCGTGCACATTTAGCATATACTTCTACATATGACCCCATCTAACACCGAAACCGACGAGATAGAACGTGGGGTCGTTGCGCTGCTGTACTCTTGGTTTTGCTTATTTCCGCTTGCAATTCATCGTACGCGTTCTTCATTTCTCCAATGCTTGGGCATACCCCGCCGTGTAAGCTAGTTAGGTGTGATGGTCCCAATGGGTAGGACTGTACGATGGTGAGTTTCGTTTAAGACCTCGGCGATTGAGAGGTAGAACGCGCTGAAACCGCAGATGACTCCTTCGACTCCAGCTACTAGTCGGAGCTGCGGCATTACTTCTGCTGCGGCGAGAAGAAAGAACAGTATTGCAAGTGACAGAAACACCATTTGAAGGGCTCTATTGGTTTTGAGGGTTCCGAAAAACATCATCACGGTGAATAGTCCCCACAGGACCAAATACGCCGCCCAAGCAGTATTGTCAGGTGCAAACAGCGGACGTTCAACGCCAGACATTATTATGAAGACGAGTGTCAGCCAGAAAAGCCCATAGGAGGTGAATGCAAGGGTTCCGAACGTGTTTCCTTTCCGGAACTCCATCACGCCTGCTACTATCTGTGCGAGTCCGCCGTAGAAGATTCCCATTGCCACAATTATGCTGCTGATTCCGAAGAGGCCCATGTTGGAAAGGTTGAGTATGATTGTGGTCATTCCAAAACCCATCAAGCCAAGCGGAGCTGGGTTTGCAAGTAGCGATTCTTTCGAACTCATATCAGTTCACACCATTTATTTCGATGCCGAAGTTCTTGCTATTTCGGCTTGTAGCTCGCGGTATGCATTTTTCATTTCCTCGACGCTCGTCTCGTCTTCGAGCGTTGTGACATCGCCGATGGGCTTACCTTCCACGACGGCCCGAACGACTCGTCTCATGATCTTAGCGCTACGAGTTTTCGGAAGCTTGGCGACAAAGTAGATTGCTTCCGGTACCGCTATTGGGCCGATGGTTGTCCTCACATGGTTCGACAATTCTTTCTTGAGTTCGGGTGTGGGATCGAAGCCAGACTTGAGCACTACGAAGGCGACCGGCACTTCCATCTTAACTGGGTCTGACTTTCCGATAACGGCTGATTCCGCCACCGCTGGGTGCGAGATGAGACTGTCTTCCAATTCGATGGTTCCGATTCTGTGGCCTGCAACCTTCAACACCTCGTCCGCCCGACCTAATAGCCAGAAGTAACCGTCATCATCCTTGAGCGCGTAGTCTCCAGCATAGTAGATTCCTGGGAACCGCGTAAAGTATACCTGTTTGAACTTCTCGGGGTCGTTCCATAACGTCATGAATTGGCCAGGCCACGGACCCTTAATCACCATGTACCCCCTTTCGCCAACCTTGACGGCTTCGCCTGTCTCGCCGAAAACGTCAGCGTCGACTCCAGCAATCGGGAGCGTAGCCGATCCGGCTTTCAGTGGAATTGGGGCAATTCCCGGCTGAGGGCTGATTAGGATTCCACCCGTTTCCGTTTGCCACCACGTGTCTACGATTTGGCATTTTTCGCGGCCTATGTTCTTGAAGTACCATCTCCACGCCTCAGGGTTGATTGGTTCCCCGACCGTGCCGAGCAGCCTGAGTGAGGTTAGCTTGTGTTTCTGGGCCCATTGTTCCCCAAACTTCATGTGCATTCTAATCGCCGTGGGGCTCGTGTAAATAATTGTGACATGATATTTTTCGACCAGGTCCCACCACCGGTCGGGCTGAGGGTAATCAGGAGCGCCTTCATACATCACCGAAGTAAGCCCTGTCATTAGTGGACCATAGACAATGTATGTGTGCCCCGTTATCCAACCAATATCAGCGGTGCACCAGAAGACATCGTCCTCTTTGACGTCAAAAACTGCCTTCTGCGTGTACTGGGCCCAAGTCATGTAACCACCGGTGCTGTGAATACAACCCTTCGGCTTTCCCGTGGTTCCGGAAGTATACAAAATGAAACTTGGGTGTGTGCCTTCTACAGGTTCGGGCTCAACGAATTTATCCGCGGAAGCAAGTAGGTCGTGGTACCAGAAATCGCGCCCGCTAACCATCGGTACCTGATTGTTCGCCCTCTTCACGACGATAACTTTCTCAATTCCGCCCGATCGTTTGATAGATTCATCAACGATGGACTTCAAGTCGAGCGTTTTCCCTTTCCTGTAAGCACCGTCTGCGGTAATCACAATTTTCGATTTTGAGTCCATCGTTCTGGTGGCGATTGATTGGGCCGTGAAACCAGCGAAGATCACGTTGTGAAGGGCCCCGAGCCTGGTGACAGCCAGCATACTGATAGGAAGTTCAGGGACCATTGGAAGATAGATGGTGACTCTATCACCTTTCTTGACTCCGATTTTCTTCAACGCTGAAGCGAACTTGTTCACCTCTTCGTAGAGGTCATTGTAGGTGAGGGTTCGTTTATCGCCATTCTCGCCTTCCCAGTAGTAAGCTACCTTATTTTTTCTGGAACCAGTCACATGCCGATCAAGTGCGTTGAAGGAAAGGTTAGTTTTCCATTCTGGGAACCATCTCCCATAGGGAGGCTGGTCCATCTTTTCAAATGCCGGGCCTTTCTTTTGATACCAAAAAAGTTCCTCAGCGACCTTGCGCCAAAAGGAATCGGGATCTTGAAGGCTCTTCTTGTGAATGTCTGTTAGTTTCTTTATGTTATTTCGATTTTCAGGGAATATCATTGTGGTAGTCGGGAGAACTTCGCGAAGCGCCAATGCAAACACCATCTTGGTTACGACGAAGCTTGCGAACTTAGCGAATTCTTAACTGTTTAGTTCAAATTCCATGTTCTGGGCTACCGCGACGGTTGGATTCTTAGCTCTCTTCTCAGAATTTTGCCAACAGAACTCTTGGGCAGTGCGTCCCTGAACTCAACTACCTTGGGCGCCTTGTAGTCAGCGATTTTATCCTTGCAGAAAGTGATGAGAGTATCGGCTGCAATCTTTCCTTTGAATTCCTCCTTCAAAACCACAAACGCCTTCACGGCTTCTCCGCTTGTCTGGTCAATTACGGCGACCGCTGTTGCTTCCTTGACGGCAGGATGTTCGTAGAGAACATCTTCCACTTCCCGAGGCCACACCTTCAACCCCGAAACGTTGATCATATCCTTCTTCCGGTCTACGAGACGGAAGTAACCATCAGAATCCATCACCGCAATATCGCCCGTGTAGAACCACCCGTCCCTGATCGCCATCTTGGTTTCCCCGGGATTGTTCCAGTAACCTGTCATGACCTGTGGCCCTCGGATAACTAACTCTCCGACCGTCCCTGGAGGTGGTTCGTTCACACCTGTATCTAGGTCAACAATCTTCGCCTCCGTGTCTGATATTGGGATACCGATGGATCCGGACCGGTTCTTGCCTGGCTCATCCAAGGGGTTAACGTGTGTGACGGGGCTTGTTTCAGTTAACCCATAACCTTCGACCAGCCGACCACCAGTCAACGCCTCGAATTCCCTCTGGACCCGAACAGGGAGCGGTGAAGCCCCTGAAACGCAAACGCGAATTGAACGTAGGTCATGTTGCCTTATGTCAGGTTGATTGATTAGAGCGATGTACATAGCCGGCACCCCGCAAAAAAACGTGGGCTTGTAAGTGTCGACGGCTTGAAGAATAGCCGCGATGTCCCGACCGTCTGGGATGAGAATCATTGCAGAGGAGGTGTAAACCGGGACATTCATGGCCACAGTCATCCCGTATATGTGAAAGAACGGCAGGACTGACAGGTGCACCTCGGCGCCCATAGTCATCCCAAGCCACGAAGAGAATTGCACGGCGTTAACTACAAGGTTATAGTGGGTCAGCATCGCGCCTTTCGGTACGCCTGTTGTGCCCCCAGTGTATTGGAGGAGGGCTAGGTCTTTTCTCGGGTCGATTTGCACCGTTTTCGGGTGACTATTGTAGCCTGCGAGACAGGTGCAAAGATCCTTTGCGTCCGAGGGAGGGGACGGCGTAGGATGATTAGGGAGGTAGTCACTCGCACTCGTTGTGAAGACTTGGCTGAGCTGGGTCTTCTCTTTCACCGAATCAACGTATGGGTATAGTTTGTCCAAACACAGGAGCACCTTCGCGCCTGAGTCTGTCAGGATGTGGGCGAGTTCTCTTTCCTTGTAAAGGGGGCTCGCTGTGACGACGATTGCGCCAACCCGCAGAGCGCCGTAATAGGCAAACACAAACTGAGGAAGATTGGGTAGGTAGATTGCAACTCGGTCCCCTTTCCTAATTCCCACGTCCTGAAGGGCCGCGCCGAAGCGATCGGCCAGCTTATCAAGCTCCCTGTAAGTAATCTCGCGGTCGCTGAAGTACACCGCAGGTCTTTCCTGCGACTTAGCTGCCAATCCTCGAAGAATTTCTCCCAACGGGATTTTCGCATAATCAATTGAGTGTGGTACGTTCTTGGGCCAACTGTTTAGCCACGGTCTTTCTAGCGACTTGGGTGTCACGATGATTCAACCAGATGATTCCTTCCGAACCGCCTTAAATCCCCTGAGTTAAGGGGCGGCTGGTGATCAAGAATTGCAGACGAAGCATTGGCTCCGCGTCATACTAGGCGTCGTCCTGTTGAGCTTGTCCGTAACTTCAGCCCTTGCCCACCCGCTCGGTGTTGTTTCGGTAAGCATTAAGTGAAAGAGCCTCGCGAGAAACATGTCTAGACTATGCTATACACCGACAGGACGGGAAATAACGCCTGTAAGCTAGAGACATGGAATTTCGTGAAGGTCCAAATCTCTTGAGCATGGGATTGGAACGGGCGGAACAAATCGTAATTGAACTCTGGGACGAAGATGCCAAGGCTTGGCAGTTGTACTGGGTTCCAGTATTCCGAAGGTTCGCACAAGACCTCATTCTGGACTCAAGAGTTACTCCAGGCCAAATCGTTTTGGATATCGGTACTGGCACGGGTATAGCGGCGTTCGAGGCGGCTAGAAGGGCCAAACCAGACGGGTTTGTTTTCGGCATAGATCGTTTGGAATCGATGTTAACTGCTGGGAAGGCCGAGCCTGAATCGAGAAGGCTCAAAAACATGCGCTTCATTTTGATGGACTCGAAACGGCTTCTATTTCCTGACCGAATATTCGATGTGGTAGTGTCTAACTGTGGGATCTCTCCCGTGGGATTTCATCAAACAGTTGCCGAAGCTTTCAGGGTGCTCAGGAAAGGCGGCACTTTCGTCTACAATGATTGGCGTTTGAAGGATGTTCCGGCGCACAGAATGTTCGGTGAAACTTTGCAGCAGCACCGAACAGAGAAGCCTTCAAGGAATTTGGCGCTTCAGAGAGCCGCTCTTGCAACGTTAGAGCGGTTCGGCAATCGCGAAATGAACTTGAATGAACAGCTACGTGAGCTTAGAATGTTGGGTTTCGAAAATGTGGAAGTCAAGTTTCGCAACTATAGGGTCGAACTCGACGGTACTGATGAGTACTTGGATATGCGGCTAAAGAGGGCAGCCCTCAAGCAGGAACTCGTGGAGCTGTCCGCTAAGAGACGGAAAAGACTAAGGTCCACGCTCAAGGAAGAATTGAGGCGGTTCGTTCGCGGCAGGCGCTTCCTATTTGATTGGAAGGTAATATTCGTTCGAGCAAGAAAACCGTAGGCTACACAGCCAAGAATTCCCTTAATACCACAAGCCTTGGATGACACTTCCATGGTGGACCTAGTTGACCACGCGAATGAGAATTTCGTCGGGCACAAAGTGGGAACCAATAGTTGGTTATTCAAGAGTTGTCAAGGTAGGAAAGCTTGTTCACGTTTCAGGGACCACTGCGACCGACTCCCAAGGCAACGTGGTTGGGATAGAGGACGCAGGAGCGCAAACTATTCAGGCATTGAAGAATATCCAAAGAGCCCTGGAATCAGTAGGTGCCAGGCTCGAAGATGTGGTACGTACGAGAATATATGTTACCGACATCAAGCGGTGGGAAGAGGTTGGCAAAGTGCACGGCGCATTCTTCAAAGAAATCCGGCCGAACACAACCATGGTAGAAGTGAAAGCCTTAGTGAACCCAGAAATGCTCGTAGAAATAGAAGCAGAAGCCGTACTCGATTAACGCGGGCGATAGACTTGCACAGCTGGAGAACTCTAATTTGACAATGAAAAACAGAGGCCTCAAACTCGGGGCGACATTCGGCCCCATTTACTCTGAATCTAATTCTGGTATTTTGAATTTCAAAATGCTCTTGGACGGCGCCTGGGTCGGGCTACCTGAAACGATTGAGATTCGGAGCCCAATCGATAATGAATTGGTCGCAACCGTTCCCTCAGCCACGGAACAAGAAGCTGAACGTGCCGCAGAAGCGTCCTATGCCAACAGAAACCGGATTAGAACTATTCCGGCTGTGATGAAAATAGAAATCTTCCAGCGTGCACGCGAATTACTGCTGCAAAATATCGAATACTTCGTGACTGTCTTGACTCTGGAAGCCGGCAAACCAAAGTCCAATGCCGAAGGAGAGGTCAAGGCAACAGCTGAGCGATTGAAATTGACACCGGATGAGTACGGGAAGATTCGCGGCGAACATATACCAGGGGATTGGTCTGAAGAAACTATAGGTACATCTGCGGACGTGCTAAGAGAGCCGTTAGGTGTTGTCTTAGCAATTTCACCTTTCAATTACCCGCTCTACATCACGGCCACAAAAGTCATCCCCGCACTTTTGGCCGGCAACTCGGTTGTTGTAAAGACTTCCAGCAAAGATCCACTGTCATTTCTAATGTTTGCAAGAGTTTTGGAAGTGGCCGGTGTTCCCGCGGGGACACTCAATGTGATTACAGGCAGAGGGCCGATTGGTGAATACTTGGCGGCTCATGACAAGATCAACATGCTTACCTTCACAGGCAGCACGGAAGTTGGTAAAACGCTCGCTCGTGTCGCCGGCCTAAAGAGGCTGCATATGGAACTCGGAGGAAAAGGTTGCGCCATTGTCCTGAAAGACGCAGACTTGGAACTCGCTGCAGCTGAGACTGTCAAAGGTTCGCTAAGTTACAGTGGTCAGAGATGTGATGCAGTGTCCCGCGTTCTTGTGGAGCAAGAAATCGCGGACGCGTTCGTGAAGAGGATTTTGAAAGAAGTTGCGACGTACAAAGTGGGTGACCCGCGTGATTCTTCTGTCAAGATAGGGCCGCTGATTGACCGAGATGCTGCGGAAAGGGTCCATGGTCTCGTTACTGACGCCATCCGTAAGGGTGCCAAGCTCCTAGCGGGGGGAAAGCATGAGGGGAATTACTATGATCCAACAGTCCTGGATTACGTTCCAGTTGAAGCCAGGATTATGTGGGATGAGACCTTTGGCCCCGTAATCCCCATTGCGCGTGTGAAGGACGTGGACGAGGCGATCTACATCACTAACAAATCTAGGTTTGGCCTAGATTCATGCGTGTTCACTAACGACATCAACCTCGCAAGGAAAGTGGCCAAGCGTTTGGAGGAGGGCGAGGTTACGATAAACGCCGCGCCCCGACATGGGGTAGGCTACTATCCGTTTGGGGGCAACAAGGATTCAGGCATAGGCAGGGAAGGTATTGGTTACAGCATAGAAGAGATGACTCGGCTGAAGACGGTTGTCTATAACTGGAGGCCGGCGAAGGTCTGGGCCGATCTTATGAAGGACAGAGATCGCTCCTAGGTGCAGTCGGTTAGCATGCAACGATGGAATATCGGCGGCCAAAGGGCACTATTCGTAATGCTGCTGATCGGCTTCCTGTTCGGCATCGTCACGCTCGCAGTCGTCCTGGTCGTCTTCCATTTGATTTCTGGTTCATGATGACTGCTAGAATTCGAATAACGGCCCAAAAAATAGGGGAGTTTACCGGCCAACGTTGGCCGAATTCATACCTTCAGACAGTGATTCCTGATTCATGCGAACCACACGGCATGAGCCGCACCAAGAACGTTTGAACCGAATCTAATGAATCTTTGTCATCCCTTAAGCCGGGCATTCTAAGGTAGGATCAACTGCTCGAGCTCGGGAACGCATGGCCAGAGCATGAACGTCTATTTTCTGCAGTCTTACTGCTAGACCATTTCATCACAAGCTTGTGCAGTCCGCGATTGTCAAAAATTCTTAATATGCTTAAATTCGTGCGGAGCTAGGAAATGGTGGTGAGGAATTCTGAAGTTTGGATCGTTCCTGTTTTCTGAGCCTTGGGACTCTGTCAAATACGTGTATGTTGTCCTTAGGTTGGTTATTGCATCGTTCTGGTTGATCAGCGATGCTCCACGTTGGGCTGCGCTGGCAGCGGGGCATCCAGTATCAAACGGCCTCGTTCGTTCATTATTTGGATCAGGTCTCGTTGTGCCCCTGACCTACCTTTTCACACTCTTTGAGACTCTTGGTGCAATCGCCTTGATCTTGGGTTTCGCGACAAGGCTTGCAGCCATCTGGCCAGTCGTCGAGTTTGCTATAACAGGCACTACTGGGGTGCTCACGGGGAACATTGGCTTAGCCCATGACTACGCCTTTTTCGCCGGAGGATTGGTGCTTCTCTTCACGGGAAGCCCCGTGCTGAGTGTTGATAGCTTACTCGCGAAACGTAGGAAAAAATGACTCGTCGCAGGATCTAGTGCTGTTTTCTAGAATATCACGGTTCCTCTTTTATCGGTTCAATTCCCTAACTTATAGTAACTTGAGGACTGATGCGTAGGTAACTTCCTTTTCCGAACATTCCATCACGTTCTATAACCTCGGCTGCTCCGCGGACTTTGATCCCACACGGCCTCCAGGGGTCAACCAAATGCAGGTATTCTATTACAAGAGAAACGCGCATTTCCGTTCTTGATGTTCTTGGTACCTTCAAGTCCTGAAGAAGATTTGACTGGTCGTGGCTTCCGACGTAGAAATATTTACCATGATACTCGAAGGCCACTTGGGGAAACTTCAGGTTCGCCTTGTGGGGACGCTGTCGCAATCCGCGCGGAGGCGTTGATTCTTCAGGTACTCGACTTCCGGGGCTGATAACACAGTCTCACCAGAAACGGACTTCTTGTAGCCCGACTAGTATGTTCTCCAGTTCGCAGAGGGCGGATTCTCTAGATGGTTATCCTAGTCAAGTACTTGATTGTTGTCCCAAGCAAGTATAGGGCAATAGTCGCACCAAACATTATGGCTGTGATTTCTATGAAGTCCTTCTTGAATGCAGCTCCGGAAATGACGGCGCCGTAGAAGCTTATGAAAGCTATCAGTAGCACAGCAAAGAACAGCGAGGCACCTAAGGCGTCAAACATAACCTTCGTCAGGAAGTACGGCGTCGCCAAGATCACCGCCGTAACGAAGTAAGACACTCCAGTGTAGACGGCTGAAAGCGCCGCGGATCCCTTGAAACCTGTCTTCGCCTGTGCGTACGCGGCCGATGCCATGGCTACTGACGCAGCTGCTCCAGCAATTATTCCGGCCAACCCTGCCAGTTCTGTTGAGTTGTAAATCCCCAGTGAGCCAGCGTGGATGCCCGCGATTTCAACTAGCGCGTCCGCGAGGCCTAGCACTATGAAGGAGATGTATTTGATTTGGGGTTCGTTGAAATCTGAGAGCTTCATCTCATGTTCTTCTTCGTCCGCTATCATTTCGTTGTATAGCTTCTTATCTTTCGAGGGAATCATGTACGCTAGATCACGGTACTTCTTGATAGTCTTCTTCTCATTCCGTTCGAGGTATCTTACTGCGAAAGTTACTCCTAAGATGAATCTAAGGAGAACGATCATGTAAACAGTGAGCTTGTTAATTGTAGGCTTTCTTCCCGGGCAATACTTTTTCCAGAGAATATAGTGGCGGTATTCCATACCGGCAAGTCGCCGAAGTGTTCTGCTAAATTCACGGGTCTTGAACCTAAGTTCCGACAGCCTCTTGTACACAGCGAAATCGGTATACTCGTCTTTCGCGCTCTCGAAAGCAATCTCTGCAAACGCCGCTTGATTCAACTTTCCGCCACCCAACTCCAAGTAGACTCGGTATGAGAAATCATTATGGCAAATAAACCTGAAGCATTTACTGTGTCAGAAGTGAATTCTTCACAGCTACCTAGGCTGTAACCTAATGCTCTCTCTTGATCGGCTCCGGTCAGTAATCTCTAGGGTGAGCCTTGGGCTTCTCCAGCCTGGGCTTCACCGGTCCCAGCGCGCTTCGCCAACTGGGCCTGTACCTCTGCCACCTGTTGCAAGCGCCTCCGAGTAAGGATTAGAGTTGCACTGCAGGATCGAAGCCATGCACTCATTGTGTGATTGAAGTTACGTTGATTACGTTGTTGCTTGGGCAAGCCGCGCCAGTGGGGCTCGTCGTGTAGCCTTGGTTTAGTTGTCCGGTCACAGTCACCCACGCCCCGCTGGGAGGGTATGAAGAAGGCAGATTATGCAACGTGTAGTACTGGTATACTGTGTATGGGCTGGAGTTATAGGGGTCAATTATTGGGACTGCCAGTAATACACATCCGCCCGAAGCCCCTTCTAGGTATCCGTAGCACTTAGCCTGGTTATTCGAGCCTGAAGACCGACAAGTATTATAGTTATTATAAATAGCCGGGTTTTGATCCGGACAACCGTAAATCATGCAAGCCGGATAATTGCCATAACCAAACCCGGTGAATGAAGTTCTTGTCACCGTGGTGACACTCGTTACTGCACCAATACTCGTCACCGTCTGGGTTTGTGTACTGTAAAGGTTCGTCGTGTTTGTTAACAATAGATTCTGAGTGATTGCTACTGTGTGGTTATTTAGCACACTGTACCCTACGAATGCTAGGCTAAGAATCATGACGAGAACCAGTCCGACAACGGTTAATGAAGGAAGACGACTACGACTTGGCTTGCTCGGCAAACCCGCATCTTTAGCTCGAGACATAACAAGCACGCATTAATGTCCGCGAAGAGTCCCTTAAACCTATTTCCACTTAGTGGAAATCTCTATCACCGCCCTATTAAGAAAATGTCTTGCATTGCAATGGCCCCTGGTTTGGAAGCCCGTTGGAGCATCCATTCACGTCGTGAACCGACGCAATTCTTGGTTCAATTATTCTAGGGCATGTAGTTGCCTAGCCACCATTTCGCAATATCGACCCTGCGCGCTATCCAGACCCTCGGCTTCGCCTTCGCGTACTTGAGAAATCTGTCCACTGCGATCGTCCTCCCGGCTCTGCCGGATATTCTTACATGCAAACCTATGTTCATCATTTTCGGGTTTTCACGTGCCTCAGCGTACATCTGGTCGAAGGAATCTTTCAGGTATTGATAGAACTCCTCGGAATTACTGAACCTGTTGGAGAAGTAGTGAAAGTCGTTTACGTCTGGCGTGTAGGGGATCAGGAGAAAATTCTTGCCGTTAACATTCACGTAATAGGGGAGGTCGTCATTGTAGACGTCTGAATCATAGAGAAATCCTCCCTCTTCGGCGAGAAGTTCAATAGTGTTCTCGCTAGGTTCCCTACAATACCAGCCAACAGGCCTCTGTCCTGTCACGTTCTCAATTGAAGCTACAGCCTTGCGAATGACTTCGCGCTCTTCTTCCAGACTCAGTGTAAAGTGTTCGATCCAGCGGTAACCATGGCTGCAAATCTCATGTCCACTTTTGATGATTTCCTTGGCTGATTCTGGGTTGGTTTCCAAGGTTTTCGCCGTGGCGAAGAACGTGGTTTTTGCGTTGTATTTGTTGAACGTCCTAAGGATTCTCCATATCGCGACTCTTGTCTCGTATTCGAAGATGGATTCAATCGCTAGGTTCCGTTTGGGTGGAGTTCCGTATGAGGGAAATTCGCCGAAAGTTTCAGCTCCTTGATCCCCGAAGGCGATGGAGCGCTCGCCTCCCGCCTCGTAATTGATTGCGAATGTTAGCGCGAGCCTTGCTCCCTTGGGCCATCGAACCTTCGGCACGGTTTTGCCGTAACCGATGAAATTTCGCGGTAATGGGCTCATGGTTCTTCAACCTTGAGTGAGCAGGAAATTCTTCACGGAACCATCATCTAATTCGACTAGCGCACCCCGTAGAATACCTTCGCTATACTCGCTTCCAGGGTTAAGGCAGAGGGTCCTTCCAATCTTCAAGAAACCTTTGGACTCATGGATGTGGCCATGTAAACCCAGCAGCGGCTGGTATGTCTCAATAGCCTTTCGAACCGATGTACTCCCACCTCCGGTCATTACGATTTCTCCTCCGGCGATTACAGGCTTGAGGTTTTCGTCAAGTTTGGGACAGGTGTCGAGGCCAGAGTCAACGGGCGGCACATGCAGGTTGAATATGCTATTCTTTACGTTCTTGACCTGGGCCGCCATCTTTTCTATCTTAGCCCAAAGCTGTTCTTCAGAACATTCGCGCGCAGTCTTCCAAGGTGTTGGGTTACTCCAGCCTGTGCTAACCATCTCAAACTTACCGTCGACATCTACAACTTTGTCCTCGGGGTCGATTACGTAACTTGAACTCCCGATTATGTCTTCGATTTCCGCTATGTCATCGTTCCCCCCGGTAATGTAGACCTTCACTTTAGACGCCTTCAGTCGCTCCTCCGCGAGCTGAACCCATCGCTTAACAGTGTTCAGCATGAGTTCTTTGAAAATGCCTTGCACTCTCGAGTCGTCAGTCTGAAGCTGCTCCATCTCTTGGGGGTTCGTCATGTATGGGTAGTAACCGGCAAACCGTATCGCTCTCTGCAAATCCTGAAGCTCCTCTTCGTTCCCCGCTGAACGCTTGTTTCCCAAGAATGTCGCATGACATTTGCCGTTGGGTTCCTTAATGATTGGTATGATCATCTTGCCGGTAATATCGCCGCCCATGATGAGCGTATTGGCTTTGTAGAACTTGGCTGCGTTAACGAATTTCAGAAAGCACTTCTCCGACCCATGCAGGTCGGTTGCAAAAAAAATCTTAGTTGTCATCGAAGCATCATCCCAAGTAGCTAAGTCGCGATTCGATTTTCAACATCCTCGGCATCGTCATACCATTTTACTCTAGTGCCGGCCCTCGCGCGCATCTTCCACTTCATCGACTTGCCCTCTCGCTCGATTTTGTCCAAGAGCGCATCTATTCTGCTCTCTACAATTTTCCGGTCTTCTGGACTAAGTAGTGCGAGGCTGCTCGCGTAATCTCTCGTTTTCTTTAGGTTGGTTGTTACAGTATAGTAGAATCCCCAATCATCCGCCAACAGTTTCGCGATATAGTTCACGTTTGTTCTTCCTTTGTCTTGATCGCCTAGTTCGTGTTCCCGAAGGAGGATTGCGGTGTCCTTCACGTCTTTCTCTCCAATCTTCACGATCTGCATCTTCTCGAGGAAGAGATCGGCCAACGTGAGGGTGACCGGGTCTATCTCCAATCTGCGGGTTAGGTCAACTTCGTGGCAGAAGGTAAGTTTGTCGACGAACACGTCGACGTGTCTTCCATTTCTTGGGTCAGCGTAGATTTGTCGCCTCAGGCCGTATAGGGCATTTACCCGCTCATTCCCTTCGAAGCCGAGGCTTGCGAACAAATCAGGAATATGCCTCACATACTTGGACAAAGTCATGAAATCCAAATCGGTAAGTGCCCTACCCATTGCATCGATCAAATTTCTTGAGTTTGGGCAACGATAGTAAATCGCTGTTGCACCCATCAGCCTCAACTCGATTTGTTTTCGTTCCGCGGCCTCAATTATCGCTAAGGCATCATTGAAGAAGTCTGAGAGGCCGTTTTGCTTTTCCAAGAACGGGCACTGCCAACGGTTTGGCCTTGTACCAGTTATTCTTTGCTACCGAATGCACCCTTTTCCAAGAATGGTTCTTGCTTGGGAATATTTTATATCCTGACAGATTCACATGATTCACTGAAAATCTGCAAACAAGATGTGATCATGTAATGGCTCAAAAGACCTTCTTCGCAAGAACATCAAGTGGTTTAGTCAGAGAATTCGGAACACTCGACACCCTATTAATCGCATCAGCCGCCGTTTTCGCCCTCACCTACACGATCCTTCAGTTCCCGTGGTATTACGGCTTCAACCCTGGCGCGAACCTTCCATTGGCCCTGGTCATAACTGGCATCCCATTCGTTCTGTTGATGTTGATTTACTGGGCTATGGGCGTCATAATGCCCAGGTCCGGCAACGACTACGTCTGGGTTGCAAGGATTATGCATCCGGCCATAGGGTTCGCCTGGTCCTTCCTCTACATGTTCTCAGTATTCGCCACAGCGTACGTCGGCGGGACAGCCGCCTACGCATCTGGGATATCAACGGCGTTGACGATCTGGGGGTTCCTCTACAATTCGCAGGGCCTGATTGCCTTAGGTACGTATCTCAGTAGTCCGGTGGGAGGGTTCGGGCTTTCAGTTCTAATCACTGTGTGCTTCGCAATTCTTGCCATCGTCGGAGCAAAAGCTGTGAAAGGCTTCCTCTATGTAGCATGGGCCCTAGCCGTCATAGGAATTATTGTCATGTGGGGCTTCGTAAGTTCAACGAACCCAGTAGCCTTCGCCGCTAAATGGGACAGCGTCCTAGGTCAGTTCTCAACTTATGGGGGACTGACAAAACTGGCAACCCAATCGGGATGGTCCCCTTCAAACATCACCTTGGCCGCCTCTGTGGCAAGCGCCCCATTCGCTGCCCTGTTCCTCCTCGGGGGAAACTTCGCTAACGTCGTCGCGGGTGAGGTGAAGAATGTGAAGCGCGCGATTCCAATTGCATTGCTACTTTCGCTGATCCTGGGGATAGTGATTTGGTCCGTTACAGCGATGCTGACGTTGAATAACCTCGGCGAGAACTGGATGTACTCGGTGGGCTACCTGTGGGACAATGCTCCGGCCGCCTACTCAGGTGTAATGCCTTACGCACCAACCTATCCCATGATGGTCTCTCTAATCGCCTATCCGAACCAGTTTCTAGTCTTCCTAGTGCTCTTCACAATGTTAGCGGGCTCCCTCACAGCCCCGTTCGTCTACTTCTGGATCCCAAGCAGATACTTCTTCGCATGGTCCTTCGACCGGATCATTCCAACCAAGATGGCTGATGTGAGCAAGCGGTTCAGAACACCACACATTTCCATAATCACCATAACGCTGATGTCAGTGCTCATCTTCGCCCTATACTGGTTCACTTCGTGGCCTACCGCCGAAACCATAGGTACATTCCTCTGGGCGTTCTGCTTCGTAGTGCCAGGAATAGCGACAACAATCTTCCCCTACACAAAGAAGGACCTGTTAGATTCGGCCCCAGGGTGGATGAGGAAGAAAATCGCCAGCGTACCCGTCATTAGCATACTGGGGTTACTGACGACCATTGCTTTCTTCTACATAGGTTACTTGGCTTTGATCAACCCATTGATCGTTGTTCCAACTTTGACGGGAGCAGGAATCGCCTTAGGAATCGTCATCGGCTGCTTCATAGTCTACTACGCGAGCGTCTATTACCACAAGAAACACGGCCTAGACATTGAACTCGCATTCCACGAAATCCCACCAGTATAAACTCAACGCAGAACAACGTCGGCTAAACCTCCCCGTTTCCTTCTTTTTTTCTTCGTGCCGAAGCCACCACGACGCGAGGCTCTACGGAATGAGGAGTGTTAGAAGTGTTTCAGAAGGAAGTTCTTGGCTCCAGGCCACTTCTCTAATTGCTCTAATGTTTTTTCAACTAATCGTCTTATCTGCTTATCGAATACTCGGGTGATGAACATTACAATGAAGAAGCTCCCGGCCGATATGGAAAGTACGTAAGGCAATTGGGAAGTGTTCAGCAGTGATATAATCACTGAGAATATTGACGCGCCCAGTAAACCCATCAATATTGACCGGACTATGAAGTAAAGATAGAGCTCGTCATCCTTACACTTGCGCATGAGCCGTATTCAGATTACGGCCTTTACTTTCTTTACGGCGCCTTCAGAATCAATCTCAATTTGGTGACGCAAATCTACGCGGGAACATCGCTAGCCATCATAGTGTACGGCATATTTTGTTCAATGTCGCGCAATCACAATGCCAGTCATCATGATTATGAAATGAAAGGGCGTTACGCCTGACCAATACGAGAAAGCCAGAGAAGTTCTTGGTTCACGAATGTATTGGCCAGCATACACATTCAATGATTGGGTGTTATACACCCGAACCTCATAAGTGAAGAAGACCACGAGACTGAGAAGTTGGGCGGGGTCCCCACCCCTTGTGGGGTGTCCCCAAATGGCCCCAGATGATGACAGCCAACCTAGTTTCCCGTCTCTAATGTCAGGTTTAGCGCACCACGTTCATAAGTGGTCTGAAGCCTAGCTTGCTGGGTTGAGTGAACGGTGCAGGGCACAAGACCCAGGACTGCCAACTCAACGGGGGTTCCTTCGCGATTTCTTCTCTTCTTGGAACGTTTCTCGTCTAGAGCTGGTGTCACGAAGGGAGTATACTCGATTGCAGTCATTTTCTTCATTTTAATCGTGATAACCCCCGCGATCGCAGGCATAGTTGTTCAACTATTTTCACTTCCCAGTTTGGCTTTGAGCCCTGTTGTTGCGAAAAGGATGCAAGGGGCCATATTATGGTCCTTTGTGATTGGACTGGTCGTTTCAACTTTAGATGTTTTAGGCGGTATCCCGTTGGCTTGGCTTATTGTTAGAAGCCACGGACATTGGACAACAATTCTCGATAGCCTTGCTGATATTCCATTCATAGTTCCCACTGTAGCTTTGGGTTTCTCAATCTTGGAGTTCTGGAGTAGTCCGGTGGGTCTCGCACAACTATTCGGATCTACGGGCATTGTGAGTTCTGGTGTCATACTGATCATGCTCCTCCACTTCGCATTCTCATTTCCAGTTATTGTGCGTGTAATGGTGGGCGAATTTCTGAACTACCGTGAGACCTACGAGGTCGCCGCGCGAACGCTCGGCGCTTCAGCTTTCACTGCAGTGCGAACTGTGACAATGCCCATTCTTAGACCCGGTATATTGGCCGCTTTCCTGTTGGCATTAGCGCGTTCACTCTCAGAAACAGGAGCAACTATAGTTGTGGCCGGAGCATTCGAGAACGGAACGGTGTTCATTAACAACGCGCGTGAATCAGGCTTAACGTCAGCCGTTGTTATCGCGAGCTTGATTATGATAGTCTCGTCGCTCACTGTTTTCGGACTCATTAAAATCATCGCGCCGAGAATCAGAGTTGCACCGCTCAAGGTTTGGCCTAATCTTGAAAGAAAACTAAGCAGGTCACCTGTTGTAGCAACGAGGAATGCGATTGCTCTAATCGTGTTTCTGGTATTCGTCCTTTTTCCATGCCTTTTCATCGCCTTACCGGCGGTAGAGGCTGTTGCCGGCGGAACCGCGACTGAGGCCTTTGCCGGAGTCGGGCCCTGGAAAGCTTTCTGGTCGAGTATGTTCCTCTCTTATGTGATAGCTGTCTTAGCGACCATCGTTAACATCGTATCTGGTTTGCCAGTAGCTATCCTGATTGCGAGGAACAGGTTCGGGACAAGGATGGCAAGGGTTGTTGATGCTCTCGTCGACCTCCCCATAATTGTGCCTTCTCTTGCGCTTGGAGTTTCGTTGAACTTCTTTTGGCGCAACATGGGCGCTTTGCCAGAATTCTGGATAATCGTGTTAGCCCACACCACAATAACCTACAGCTACTTCGTTCGTACAATGGCGGCCTCGATTCAGGGGATAGCGCCCGAACTTGAGGACGCCGCAAGAACATTAGGCGCCCAGCCTCTCCGAGTCTTTCGAAAAATAACGCTGCCCCTCACAAAGTATTCTTTGCTATCCGGAGCCATCTTAGTCTTCACTAGGAGTGTGGACGAAACCGGCGCTACGTCCGCAGTTGCTGTAACCCTCAAAACCGCACCCATACTACTAGTTAGCTGGATTAGGGGGACAGTAGCAGTGACTCCGGCGGAACGCGCGCTGGGAGTCGGTTTTCTCGTAGCAACCTCATTCCTCGCGCTGGTCGTGCTTCGGCTGATCGCTACCCGCATTTCAGGCAGGAAAGTTGCATAGAGCATGCCCAGAGTGAGCTTTGTCAACGTCACGAAGAACTTCGGCAAAGTTGTGGCCTTGGACGGGGTTTCATTTGACGTCAGTGACGGCCAATACCTGTGCGTTCTCGGGCCGACGGGAAGCGGCAAAACAACACTGCTCAAGCTCTTGGGCGGCCTCCTAAAACCTGACGAAGGCACGATCTACTTTGATGGAAAACCTGTCAACAATGTAAATGCGCAGGATCGAAACGCGGTCTACGTTCCACAGCAGTACGCTCTCTTTCCCCATCTGACCGTGCTACAGAACGTAGCCTTCGGTCCATTAGCTAGAGGCAAATCTGCTTCAATCGCACTAGAGACTGCTTCTAAGGCATTGGATTTGGTGAGGCTGTCGTGGCGAGCCGAAGCGTTGCCGAACGAACTTAGCGGTGGTATGCAGCAACGGGTCGCGTTGGCAAGAGGGTTAGCATCAGGAGCACGCTTACTGCTTCTCGACGAACCGCTCGGTGCACTGGACGCGCGACTAAGATTGGACCTTCGCCACAAGCTTCGAGACCTCGTGAAACAGTCGGGTTTCACAGCCATACACGTGACCCATGACCAAGATGAGGCTATGAGCGTTGGTGACGAAATCATGGTTCTGAGAAACGGAAAAATCCAAGATTACGGGCCACAACGTAGAGTCTACAGGAGGCCTGCGAGTATTTTCGTGGCAAACATGATCGGCGGGGCAAGCTTCTTGGAAGGCATAGTAGACGCCACGGTGGGAGAGACCGCGTTGATTAGCGTAAGGGGCGGTCTCACAATCCAAGCACCTTCAACAAGCCTCACACTCACCGCGCCAGTTATCCTAGCTTTGAGAAAGGAACGTATTCGAATATCTCGTAACCGGCTTGAAATGGAAAACGTCTTCAAAGGCGAAATTCGCGGCGTCAGATTCCTTGGAAATTCCAAGGAGTACTTGATTCGCATTCCGAACGGTGACATCATTGCCTCACGCCAGTTCGCTGAAAACGAGGACGACGCATTCAAAGTAGGCGAGGAAGTGTTAGTAGGTTTCCTTGAGAGCGATGCCCTAGTCTTCGAATATCCAGCGGAGGGATTGAGGAAGGAGTTGGAGGTAGCATAACATGCCAAAGCTGGACTTAATTGGAGTATCGAAAATCTACGGAAACATTCAAGCGTTAGCCGACATCTCACTTCACGTTGAAGACAAAGAGTACATATGCATACTCGGCCCTAGCGGTTGCGGCAAAAGTACACTGATCCAGTGCATTGCAGGCATCAACAGACCAGACAGTGGCCAAATTCTCATCGACGGTGAATCCGTTGAACAAACTCCAATCGAAGATAGGCAGGTTGGTTACGTGTTCCAGGATATTGCCCTCTTTCCACATATGTCCGTCAGGGAGAACATATCCTACGGGCTCGCGGTTAGACACGCAGAATCAACTGAAATGACAACCGTTACAAACGAAATGTTAGACCTCATGAACATACGAGACCGCTCGAAGGCCTATCCAAGAGAGCTGAGCGGCGGTGCGCAGCAGAAGGTTGCAGTAAGCCGAGCCATTGCAACCGGATCTCACCTTTTCCTCCTAGATGAACCACTTGGAGCCTTGGACGCTATAGTTAGGGCAGAACTACGTTATGAGCTGCGGAAGCTAGCCTCGGACCTCGGCCTGACAGTAATCCACGTGACTCACGACCAAGAGGAAGCATTGTCCATTGCGGACCGTGTGGTTGTAATGAAAAGTGGCCGAATTGTCGAGGTCGGTAAACCATCCGAAATTTACCTTTCACCGAGGAACCTGTTTACAGAGAATTTCGTTGGCGAAACCAATCTTCTAGAAGGAAAAGTGTTAGGAACGGATAGGTCGCAGTGCACAGTGGACGTCAAAGGGCACAGAATCAGAGTTTTCGGAATTGGGAAAAAAATTGGCCAGAAGGTGATCGTATCGATTCGCCCTGAATTCGTCCCAATGACAACGCCAACTGAGATGGGATGGAAGGGGCTAATCAAGCAGGTCACTTTCTTGGGTAACGTGAACCGTTACGTTATCGAGGTTGAAGGGGGAATTGAAATCATTGCTGAGGTGTCCACTGCGGAATACAGTACTGGGTTCAGAGTGGGTGAGAGAGTTAGCGCATTCCTTGATGATGTGCATATGCTCTTATTCGACTATCCCGCAGAAGGATTGGAGAAAGAGATCAGTCTGGAGTAGTTCAATGCATCATGATGATTGAGGTGTTATGAGATGTCACTAGAGAGTTGGTTGTTGGCACGTCGAACCGTGAAGGCAATGAGCCTAGTCCTTGAGCACTCGAGAATGACCACAGTTACCGTTGAGTTACTGGGAAAATGTATCCAAGATGCTATCAAAGATGGGAAGGAGGAGTTAGGGAAAAACTTCCACTTGCTTGAGCAGAGGGAGCATGAAGCGGATGTCTTGCGGAGGCGGATTATAGAGGAACTGGCACGTGGAGAGTTGCCTTCCGAGGACCGTGTCAGCCTGATGCGACTGGGCAGGCAGCTTGATTGGATAACCGACTGGGCACACGAAGGAAGCCGCATACTCGTCATGTTCGACCTCTCCAAAATGCCCAAGCAAATTCAAGACGTTTTGCTGGAAATGTGCTCCACGACGACCGAAGCCACATTACACGTTACAGATACTGTGCAGAAACTCATGGACGGTAATCTTGACGCATCCCTGAAAGCGGCCGACCAAGTCGAAAGGTTGGAGGAGAAAGTTGATGGCCTACACCAGAAAGCACGAGGTATCCTCAAAGACATCGAAACAGATGGGATACATGTGGGTTCAATCATTCTGCTCAGCCAATTCTTGGAAGCCATTGAGAATACTGCGGACCGCTGCGAAGATGCCTGCGACCAAGCTCGTGTCATGGCCGTTACATTGTCGAAAAGGAAAGAGTGAAATTAGTTTCACGCACGATGGGCCTGCATTTGTCCCTTGCTATGCAGAAAACTGCGAGTGAACTCACGCTTCTAGCCCGCTAGTCCTTCTCTTCAACAAACGACTGTGCTGGCGCCGGGAGTGACTTGGACAGACGCTAATGCTGGTTAGTCATCAATTCTTAGGATATCAAATGTCTATCTGACCCTAGCGAAGTTCAAAATTACGAGTCCAACGAAAACCGTGGACGCCCCTACGAACCCTTCGACCGTGAACTCTCTCAGAATGAAATAGGAAAGGAATATTAGCGGTACAATTTCCGCATTCGCCAAAATGGCTACAATGGTTTCTTCAATTCTTGACTTCCCAGAAGTCAGCTCAAACGATTTTAGCGTGAGGACGACACCTGCCATTACGAACAACCCGGCAATAACTGGAAAAAAGTCCGTCAGGCCTGAGAATACTGGTGCTGGGAGACTCAATCCAAAGAAAAGGTAAGCTGTGGCTGCGACCATTAATGAAGCTAAAGAGTAGTTGAAGACTGCGATCGGAACTTTTACCTTCAACTTCTTGATCGCAACGAAAGAAAAATACGCCCAGAGGCCTGAGCCGAGAGGAATGACAGTCGCTACCATGAGAAAATACGGATTGATTAAAGAATTCGTCAAAAGATAAGAGAAGCCTCCCGCCGTCGATGTCGAAGCAAGAAACAAACCAACGACAGACACTAGAATGCCAAAAACCGCAAAAGACTCCTGCCTGCGAGATAAATCGGGTTTTTCAAAAGCCAGCATAATCAAAAAGAAGATAACGGATGCAAATGACACAAACGAAAAGACCACCAAGACCTGATTCGAAATCAACATATACAGCATCGTGAGCATTCCTACACTGGAAAAAATCCCTGACAGAAACGCTTCCCTAGAGAAGGAGACGCTTCTCTCCATTGCCAAACCAAGAATAATCCCAGAAATGGCGGCTGTACCACAAATAGTCAGGCTTGAAATAACAGGGTGGTAAAATATAGAGAGCTTGCTAAAGAAACCGAAGAAAGCAAACAAAAGAGTTGCCACGATGCCTGTAAATAACCAATTCATGAGTTTTCTCTCAATTGGAGAGCTCTAGACAAGTTCTTCGAACCATCTGCTGAACATATACTAAAACGGGTTCCTTTCTCTAGCAACCTATGAGAGTTGGCGCCGGGGGTGGGATTTGAACCCACGAGGCCCAGAGGACCAACAGCTATCTTGGCCCATACTATTTGCAGATCTCGAGGTTGGACGCTCCGGTTATTCGGAAGCTCTGTCGCCTTACCTAGCTAGGCTACCCCGGCGCCGGCATAATTCGAGTGCAATGGATGTATTAAGCCTAAAATGAAATTCAATGCCGGCACTGTTGGCCCCCTTGGTCCCTGGTGCGTCTTGCTAGCGTTTTCCTAGGACTTCGGGGTTGACCGGATTAGGCGGCATTTCGCCCTTTAACCCAGCAATCAAATTATCCGCCGCCATAAGTCCCATCTTTGTTCGAGTCGCCACTGAGGCACTCGCGATGTGAGGGACTACAATCACGTTATCCAAAGTAAGCAGCGGATGGTCAGCTGGTATCGGTTCCGGTTCGGTCACATCTAACGCCGCATAAGCAATTTTCCCAGAGCGAAGAGCATCATACAAGGCCATGTTGTCTACGATCGGCCCGCGCGAAGTATTCACGAGAACAGCGGTTCTCTTCATCTTCTCAAATTGCTTCTGGTCGATCAGGTGATGGGTTTCAGGCGTTAGGGTCGTATGTATTGTTATGAAATCTGACCGTGTGAACAAGGTATCAATATTGACGTATTCGATTCCAAGCTCCTCCTCGGCCTGCTTATTTCGTACCACATCAGAGTAGAGTATTCTCATACCGAAGCCCTTTGCCCTTTTGGCCATAGCTGAGCCAATTCTTCCTAAACCAATAATGCCGAGGGTGGAACCGTGAACGTCTTGGCCGAGCAAGATCATCGGTCCCCATGTCTTCCACTTACCTGCTCGGACAACTCTATCACCTTCAACGACTCTTCTCGCCGCTGCCATTAACAATGCAAATGCAAAATCGGCGGTCGTATCGGTCAATACGCCAGGCGTGTTGGAAACAATTATGCCCCGCTTCGTTGCTTCTTGAACGTCTATGTTATCGAAGCCCACAGCACAATTGCTAATGACTCTGAGTTTCCGTGCTCGGTTCATGAGTTCAGCGTCTATCTTATCTGTTAGAAGACTGAGCAGGCCGTCGATGTCGGTAACGTTTTCGAGGAGAATGTTTCGGGGAGGGGGCAGTTCGCCTTCCCACACCTTCGCATCGCAGAAAGAATGAATCTTATCCATCGCATCTTTCGGGAGAAGACGGGTAACGTAGACTTTCGGTTTCATTGGTAGCTGACCTCCATCTCCTTGGCTAGATGAGACTCCAAGCCTTCTTCCACGTCCTCTTACCATTGGCAATGACCGAGTCCGGCCTTTCATCTCGGGCTGGCTTCAATTCAAAGCCAATTACAGGGGAAACTTCTCTAGGTTTGGAGGGAATATAGCCAATATCAAAGAGGGCGCGCAAGAACCTCACAAGTTGAGGAACATCGTTCTCGCTTCCACTGAACCCGAAACGAGGATGTTGGTCTCCGTATGCGGGAAGGCCGGGTTTCTTGACACAGTTACCGACATGAACATGAACTAAGTGGTCTTTCAATAACATCAAAGACTTCGCAGGGTCCTCTTCGAGTAGGGGGGCATGGCCCATATCGTACATCAGGCCGAAGTCAGGAAATTGCTTCTTAACAGCCTTCGAGACCATTATCGCTTCGTCCGAAGGCCCAATGAGGCTCTTTTTCTCCACTGTCCGGTCAAATGTTTCCAATGTAACGTTAATCCCCTTTTCCTTCCCGTGTGAGCAGAGTTCTAGAAGAGACTGAATAAGCAGCTCCCTAGCCTCAGTTCGCTTTTCTTCACCCGGATCTGGGCCGCTAAGGACCGTGAAGCGTTTGGCGCCGATTTCCTTAGCTTCATCGATTTGGGGGATGAGTGTTGCTAGAGCCTCCTTACGTTTCGTTCCATCGAAAGAGTTCAAGTCTAGCTTCTTGGTGAGGATGGAAGGTTGAGCGCCGAACGCAACTCGGATGTGCGAGGTAGCAATTACTTCCGCAACTTGCTTTCGTACCTCAGGGTCGTTTATGTGACCGACCTCAATCATTGAGAAGAAATCGTCATTGACGATTCTCGATACGGTTTCGAGTATGGGCCCCGAACCAGTTAGAGTTTCGGGGAATATCATGAAATGGACAATACTCAAATCAACTAGGGATTCCCAGGACTCTTTCACTTACTATCACCACAGCACCAGATATTCTCTAAACCTCTGCAGTTTGCATATTTATGCGCCACGTGAGGGCATTCCTTCGGGTTCGGGTTAGCGAAAACTGAATTCTCAAATACTCAGGCATCCAAGAGTTCCGCTCCTTCCAAAGGTGAGGGATGAGCGGGTGACCTCTCTGACTGCGGATTCCAATTTCGCGCATGAAACCTTCCTTCCAGAATCCATATTCAAGATGATCACTGAAGCGAGAGTAAGCGACCCTCGTGTAATTGAGAAATCGGCGGGCCGCAGAAAGAAGAGAGACCGGCTCACGATGGATGGCAGGCTTGCAATCCTTGCCTCGGATCATCCTGCTAGGCGGGTTACGAAATCAGGAAACGACCCAACAATCATGGGAAACCGGCACAGCTACCTTGGCCGAGTTCTCAGAGTAGTTACCAGTCCAGAATTCGATGGTATCATGGGAACCACAGACATAATCGAAGACCTCCTAATCGTTGACCAACTCATGGTCGAAGAAGGCGGTGAAAGCTTCCTTGATCGGAAAGTTCTGGTAGGGTGCATGAATCGTGGAGGATTAAGCGGCGCAGAGTTCGAAATGGACGATCGATTCACCTCTTTCACGGCCGAGTCTATAAACCGGCTTCGCCTTGACGGAGCAAAGATGATGTTCAGACTCGACCTGAAAGACCCAAGGTCCCTTGATACAATCGTAGCTTGTTCGGAGGCTATCACTGAACTAAACAGGCATTCCATTCCAGCCTTTCTTGAGGCCTTCAGCGTAGAAAGGACAGCAGAGGGATACAAGACATTGAAAACTGCGGATGAGCTAATCAAGACAATAGGCGTGGCAACAGCGCTAGGTGATTCTTCTCGTGGGATTTGGTTGAAAATTCCATACTGTGATGGCTTTAACCGCGTCGCAAAGTCAACCAGTTGCCCAATCCTAATGCTGGGTGGAGAATCCCTCGGAAACCCAGCGGGCGTTCTTCAGGAATTCTCTGAGGGGATGGCTGCAGGACAAACCGTCAGGGGAGCCCTTGTCGGACGAAATGTGCTATACCCTGGGCAGGAAGACCCATCCGCTGTGGCTGACGCCGTTAGCAAAATAGTGCATCAAAACTTCACAGTCGAACAAGCCCTTAACCACATCAAATCTGTTCGCGGCCGGAATATGCACAAACTAACGTCCGTACTAGCGTGAAAACTTGGCCAAGAACCTGCTAATAGCCCAATCCGGGGGCCCGACTGCGGCCATAAACAATAGCGTTTGCGGCATCATCGTCGAGGCAATGCAGAGAGATAACATTGGAGGGATTTACGGAGCCATCAACGGAATTCTCGGCGTCCTCAATGAGGAACTTGTCGACCTACGTCAAGAAGACCGGCCCACAATTTTGAACCTGAGGAAGACACCCTCTGCCGCCTTAGGGTCTTGCCGGTACAAGTTGAGTGAACGTGATTATACTAAACTCATGGGAGTCTTTGCAGCCCACAACATATCATACTTCCTCTATGCAGGAGGAAACGATTCGATGGACACGGCACATAAGGTCGCGCAGCTCGCTGCCGAGAGAAATTACGATCTACGTGTAATGGGTGTTCCGAAGACGGTTGACAATGACCTCATGGTCACCGACCACTGTCCGGGTTACGGTAGTGTCGCTCGTTTCAACGCAATCGCTGTTCGAGATTCGGGATTGGACACGGAAGCCATCTACACGACCGATACTGTGAAAATTATTGAAACTATGGGGAGAGACACCGGTTGGATAACGGCCAGCACAGCCTTGGGAAAGTATGGCACAGACAGCGCTCCTCACCTGATTTACCTACCCGAACGCCCCTTTGTATCAGGAAAATTCCTTGAAGATGTCAAATCCGTGTACGATAGGCTTGGCCGCGTTGTGATCTGCGTCTGCGAAGGCCTGAAGGATGAGAAAGGTGAGTTCGTGAAGACCTCGACGAAAAAGATAGACACGGACAAGTTCGGCCACTCCCAATTAGGCGGCGTTGCAGACCATTTGGTCAACCTGATTTCGGAAAAACTGAATCTCAAAGCCCGATACGACAAGCCAGGCACAATTCAAAGAGTTTCAATGACTTGTGCATCCCAGACTGATTTGGAGGAAGCTTACCGCGTGGGACAGATTGCAATTTCGAAAGCTGTTGACGGCGAAACTGACAAAATGGTCACGCTGGTGAGGAAAGGAAGTGACCCCTACGAATGCGAAACTGGCCTCGTTGAGCTGGAAGAGGTAGCTCTCAGAACCAAGAAGGTTCCGAATGAATTCATTAGTAAAGACTCCAATTTCGTTAGCAAGGAATTCCTCGAATATGCTAAACCACTAATTGGGGGGCCGCTACCGGAATATGCGCACTTGAAGAAAAAAATGATTGAGAAACATATGTAAGTTGCGGTAGGGCCGCGTTTGATTACACGCGGGTCTTTGGGGTCTGAAGTTAGGGATTACAAAGAAGCAAGTACAGGTCTCCAACGTTAGTCCCGGTTCTACCAGTGATCAGGTTGTCATTCAGTCGCCTAAAGAACCGGAAGGAATCATTTCTGGTCAAGAAAGACTTGGGATCTACGCGTTTTCGTTTTGCTCGTTGAGCTGTTCGGCCGTCAATCAAAGCACCGGCAGCTACACTGTTTCCATCGATCCCATCGGTGCCCAAAGCGGCAATAACCGTGCCATTGAGGCCTGCGATGCCTTCGACTGCCGAAAGCACCGTTTCCTGGCTTCGTCCCCCAAGCCCACTACCCTTGACTTCTACGGTTGTCTCCCCTCCGATGATGATTGCTCCCGTTTTATTTATCGGGTCATTGTGCAGTTTGCTCGCAGTTGCGATTGCCGCAAGCAGTTTGCCCATGCTTCTTGCTTCGGTTTCGGCGGAGGATGTTAGTATTTTTGTTGGGATTTTGTTGGTTGCTAAGAGTCGTTTTGCTGCTATGCATGCCGCTCTGTTATCTGCGATTATGATGTTGGAAACTCTCTTGAATATTGGGTCTCCTGGCTTAGGAGTCTCCGGAATCCCCCCGCGTGCACCAATCATCAAGTGACTTACCACCGACCGGGGGACTCTGCTCCAGAGGTCGTGTTCTTGTAAGACCTCCATAGCATCCTTGAAAGTAGTTGGATCTTCAACTGTAAGGCCAGACGCTATATCTGGAAGAATGTTTCCGGGCACATCGGAAATGATTAATGAGAGAATCTTTGACGCCCGAGAGAGCCGCACTAGTTGGCCGCCCTTTAGACTAGATATGTGGCGTCTGACCGTGTTTATCTCATGAATCGTCGCGCGGCTCTTGACCAGCTCGTCCGTGACTCTTTTCTTATCTTGAAGTGTGATGCCTTTTGCGGGGGCAGGTAGCATCGCTGACGCACCGCCCGAAACAAGGCATATCAACAAATCATCCTTCCCCATCATGCCTACTGTACGTTCTGTCTCCTGAGAAGCCGCCAATCCGTCAAGGTCAGGAACCGGGTGGCCGGATCGAAAAACCTCAATCGAATCGCCAAACGGCGGTATGTATTGGTCCTTTGGAGCCACCAAAATTCCGTTTACTCTGAAATTTCGCAGTAGCAAAGTCATCGCTGTCATCATGGGAACGGCGGCCTTGCCTACTGCCAGAATCAGTATTCTGTTCACATTAGCGAGTGGCACCGAACACTCCCCGCTTCTGATTTGGCCATTTCTAACCCTAACCTTCGCTAGCAGGCAGCCATAAGGGTCGACAGCTGTGAGCGCTCCTTCAAGCGCATCTAGGGCGAAGCGTCGCGCAGACTGATTGGAATCAGTACCGCCGTTCTGAATGAGTTGTGCACGGGCGCGTATGATTGGTCGATTCTTCAAAGCTTGATCCGGCACTCACATCAGTTGACGAATCTTGGTTCAGTATAGAGCGTGAATTTGTGGTCGAATCATTCGGTCGTAGACAGCCTGAATTCTAGCCATCGTCTTCTCGTCCAGTCGAGGTAGGTTGGCTGCTTCGACGTTCTCGTCTACTTGTTGGGGCCGTTTTGCTCCGGGGATAGCGCAGGTTACCGCTTCGAACATGAGTATCCAGCGAAGGGCTAATTGTGTTAGGGTGGCACCTGCTGGCACGAGCTGTTTGAGTTCCCCTACGGCCGCGAGGGCGACATCGAGGTCGACGCCTGAGAAGGTTTCTCCTCTATCAAAGGCTTCCCCGTAACGGTTGAAGTTCCTGTGGTCGTCTTGGGGAAAGCGTGTTTCGTTTGTGATCTTGCCGGTTAGAAGGCCGCTCGCTAGGGGCACTCGAGCTAAGATGCCGACCTTGTGCTCCTTTGCGGCTGGGAAAAACTCGGTAGCAGGTTTCAGGCGGAACATGTTGAAGATTATTTGAACGCTTTGAACGTCAGGGTATTCCATTGCCTTAAGGGCTTCACTGGTCTTCTCAACGCTGACCCCATAATGCCGAATTCGTCCCTTCCGTTTCAAATCGTCGAGGGCTTTGAATACTTCAGGCCGAGAGTAAACCTCTGTAGGCGGGCAGTGTAGTTGCAAGAGGTCGAGAGCATCGACGCGCAAGTTTTTTAGGCTTCGGTCAACGAACGATTCCAAGTTTTTGGCATTGTACCCATCTGCGATGTGCGGCGAGAGCCTCCTTCCGGCTTTAGTTGCAACGAAAATCTCCTCTTTCCGCTTCTTCAGTAATCTGCCGATGAGTTTCTCGCTTCGCCCGTCCCCGTAAACGTCGGCAGTGTCGATGAAGTTGACGCCCAGGCTCACAGCCCTGTTCAAAGCCGTGTAGGATTCGTCATCGGAAACAATTCCCCAGTTTCCGCCAATCGCCCAAGCGCCAAAGCTGATCGAGGAGACTTTCATATCGGTACGACCGAGTCGTCGATATTCCATTTTACATCATACCTCTTGCCCAACTGAGAAGTCCCGTGAAATTAAAGAATTCAACGTTCATCCAAGTCGGTGCGGGAGTCTCAATAGGCCTCCTTCTTGGCGTGGTTAGGGAGATTATATGGGCCTAGGTTAAACTTCCGCAGGGAATCGGCACCTGTAAGGATGGACCTTACACAAATCGACTTGTCTCTCAACTTTTTTATTGTCAGTTAGTTAACTCAAGGGATTATTCAGCGGATTGAGAGCTATGCGAACTATTCTGGCGGCCTCATTGGTTATTGCATTGCTGCTAGTTGGGAGTAGGTTGGTTGAAGCTCAATCGCCGCAGCAATACTACGGCGACCCGGGAGGAGAGATAACCGGACATGTAATCGGAGTTGATGGGTATCCTGTTGATTGGGCCGCTGTGCGTGCCAGTGACGGCCAACGCACTTACGAGGTATTTTCCGGGATGAGCGGGGTCTACCTGATGCGTATTCCCACTGGGACGTACAACGTTACGGTTGATGTACCCGGATACAGGGCTGACGGCGCAACGGTTAATGTCACAAAGAATTCGTCGAACACGGTGAACTTCCGGTTAGAGGTCGCGGTCCCTGAATTCCAGTCAAACCCAGCACAGTTAGTAATGGCACTGACACTCGCAGGAACTCTCATCTTCATCTCCAAAAGAGGCCCGCGGAAAACGCAAGAGACACTCCATTGAATAGATAATCATAGCCTAGGGTAAAGGTCCGCGAGGAATCTACGCCTGTAAGGATGGACCTTACTTTTGAGAAGCTCAGTTAGAACATAGTAACTGGTTTCGAACTCATTCAAGGAGTTGTTTCTGAACTTCATTAGCGGCATGTTTGCTGGCGGCTTCTCCCACGCTTTATCCCAGGCTTCAACAACGCCTTGCATACCGCGTTCACGGTTCCGCCCTTCCAACTCATCCTTCTCCACAATCATCAGCACGACGACCCTTATGGCGCCTGGGACTCTCGTATTGAGAAGAAAATTGCGCGTACTGTTCTTGGGCGAGGTGGAATCCAACACAACGCTACGGCCGTTTCTGAGTGTTAAATCACGTAAGGCGGCGAGTGTATTGTAAACGAACTCCTCGTCCTTCGGGGGTTCAATGGGGCCGAAGAACATGTCACGCAAGTCATCTACGCTCAGCCGCACGAAGTCAGGGTTCTCGGAGGTTAGCCGCCGCGCAAGCACCGTCTTTCCAGAACCCGGATAACCACTGAGGACTATGTTCCAAAGCGGCATGGCGCTCCAAACTCGTTTACAAATAACCTACGGCCTCTAAGATAACCTCTAGGAACACTGCGCTTGGCCTGGCGGAAGAGCTTAATCGCGCTTTAGTGCCCCTCACTTCCGAGGCTTTCTGGAATGAATGAGCGGGACCTCCTGATGATCCCTGGCCCAACAAACGTTGACCCTATCGTGCTTCGTTCCATGGTTCGGGCTACGACCTCGCATACAAGTGCAGCATTCGCCAACGTCTTCAAGGAGACTGTCACGGGTTTGGGTCGTATCTTCAAAACAAATGGCGTAATCCTTCCCTTGGCTGGGTCGGGAACTCTCGGCGCTGAGGTCGCCCTCGCAAACATAATTGAACCGGGTGACCAAGTCCTTGCGATTTCTGGAGGATATTTCGGCGAGAGGCTTGCGGAAGTAGCCACAACCATCGGCGCGAAAGTAGACAAGCTTGAAATTCCATGGGGTTCTGCCGCCCGGAAGGAAGATGTTGAGAAGAAACTATCGAGCACCGCATACAAAGCCATGCTCGCGGTCCATGTGGACACGTCGACGGGTGTCGCCAACCCTGCGAAAGAACTTGGAGCACTCGCCAAGACGAAAGGCGTGCTCTTCGTTCTTGATACAGTCTGCTCGATGGGCGGTATGGATGTTCAAGTCGACAATTGGGGCATCGACGTTTGTTTCACAGGCTCTCAGAAGGCTCTCGCTATCCCGCCTGGGCTGGCGGTCATTTCTTTCAACTCGAAGGCTTTAGCGGCCAGGGAGAAACGCAAGACTCTTCCAACCTCTTACTACGGTGATATCAAGCGGTGGATGCCTGTTCTCCAAGATCCGACGAAATACTTTGCGACACCCGCCGTCAACATGTTCTATGCGCTTCATCAAAGCTGCGAGATGATACTTTCTGAAGGGTTGGAAGAAAGGTTCGCACGCCACGCGAAGTTGGCTTCGGCTTTACGCGCGGGACTGAGAGCAGTAGGTTTACGGTTGCTGTGCGAGGATGCGGCGGCTTCGAACACGCTTACTGTGGCATATTATCCTGATGGCGTGCGTGATGGTGAATTTCGCAAGGGGATGGCGGAAGAGTATGGTGTTGTGATTGCAGGAGGCTTGGGGTCGTTGAAGGATAAGGCGTTCAGGGTTGGGCATATGGGTAATGTGAACAGAAATGACATTCTTTCCACAATCTCCGCAATTGAAGGTTCGCTTGAGAAGCAAGGTTACCGTTTTCAACCCGGCTCCGGCGTTTCAGCCGCCAACCATACACTCGTAAATCAGAACTGAGATCCCACAATCAAAAATGCAATCTGGGAACTTGAAGAAGCTTTGCGCAGTTCAATTGCCAACCGGTTCTATTGCTGTAGAAATTTAATTATCCAGACGCCTGAGCATATTGTGGGTCCCCTTGCAGGTCACCATAAGCATCCCACACGCTCTGCGCCAATATACTCAAGATACATCAGAAGTGGGCATAGATGCTTCCTCCGTTGAGGAACTTTGAAACCTTCGTAGCATGCGTCAGGAAATCTTCACGATCGATGTACCGTTCTCGTCAGCTCTTCTATTGCGCTGTCATCTTCGATCGTTGAAAAGTCCCCTAGAGGCTTGTCCATCAATATCGACCGAATGAGCCTCCGCATTATCTTACCACTTCTCGTCTTCGGTAGTTTGCTCACGAAATGTATGTCGCTTATGATCACGATTGGGCCCATTGTCTTTCTGACAGACTCTCTCAACGCCTGCTTCAGGCCGTCCGTCGGCTCCACTCCGTTTTTCAAGACAACAAACGCGCACGCTGTTTCACCTCTCAATTCGTCCGGGCGGCCGACAACTGCTGCTTCCGCGACGGTTTGGTGTTGAAGTAAAGCGCTCTCGATCTCGATGGTGCCGATTCTGTGCGCTGAGATCTTGATTACTTCATCAACCCTGCCGAGGAACCAGATGTAACCATCCTCGTCCTTCATGGCTGCGTCCCCGGTTGTATAGACGCCTGGAAACCTGTTCCAATAGTTCTCAACGTATCGCTGGTGGTCGCGCCAGAGTGTCGGCGTCAATCCCGGAAACGGTCTTCTTATGACAAAAGTTCCTTCAACACCCATCGGTACAGGTTTTCCCTCTTCGTCAACAATGTCCGCGTCGACTCCAGGGAGGGGAATTGTTGCTGAACCCGGCTTGATGGGCAGCTGTGATATTCCGACCGGGTTGCCGACGATGGGCCCGCTTGTTTCAGTTTGCCACATATGGTCGATGACGGGAACCTTGTCTCGGAGGACTTTCTTTTGGAGCCATTCCCACGCAGGTGGGTTCAAAACTTCACCTGCACAGACGACAAGTCTCAGCGAGCTCAGGTCGTGCTTCTTCGGGTATTCGTCACCGTATTTCATTAAGGCGCGTACTCCGGTGGGGGAAATCCAAAGCTTACTTACTTTGTTCCTCTCAAGAATCTGCCACCAGACGTCTGGAGTTGGATGGTCTGGGAGCCCTTCGTACATTATCGTGGTGCAGCCGAAGAGGAGGGGTGCATACACCACGTAGCTGTGGCCCACAATCCAACCTACATCTGAGGTGGACCACCAGACCTCGCTTTCGCTCATGTCATAGACCCATTTGCCCATCGCGTAAATGTAGACCTGGTAGCTCCCATGGGGTTGAACCGTGCCCTTGGGTTTGGCCATAGTTCCCGATGTGTGAAGAATGAATGCCGGTTCATCTGCGCGCATCTTTTCAACATCAGCGTTGGCATCTTGGCCTTTCTCGAGCGCTTTTTCCCAGAATAGATCCCTTCCCGGCGTCATCAGAGGAGTTTTTTCGCCGCGTTTCAACACAATGACTTTTTCCACTCCGCTCTTGTGTGTTTTGAGCGCTTCATCGACAACTTCCTTGAGGTTGACAACGTTCCCCCTCCTGTAGCTCACATCTGCAGTTACCACGAGTCGGGATTCCGCATCCTCAATCCTGTCTGCTAATGCTCCATATCCAAATCCTCCGAAAACGACGGAGTGAATCGCGCCGATTCGTGTGCATGCTAGCATTGCTATTGCGGCCTCGGGTACCATAGGCATGTAGACTGTGACTCGGTCACCGCGTTTAACGCCGAGGGACTTCAGGGCCGCAGCAAACCTTTTCACTTCGAAGAGAAGTTCGCTATAAGTGAAGGTTCGTCTTGGAAGGCCTTCTCCGTTCTCCCAGATTATTGCGAGTTTGTTGCCTTCACCTCGCTTAATGTTCCTTTCTAGACAGTTGTAGGCTAGGTTCGTGACTCCACCGTTGAACCATGAAAAGTTTGGGTAATTCCAGTCGAAGACCCTATCCCAACGTTGAAACCAATGCAGTTCGGATGCAACTTCCCCCCAGAAGCCTTCCGGGTCGTCTAAGGCTCGTGCAAGCATGCGCTTCAATTCAATTGGGTATACGACCCTAGAGCTTTCAACCACCGACATAACAAAGCCTCAAAACATTGCACAAGCCGATGAATTAACTACCCATTGCTCAAGCAGACGTTCATCATTTCCGTGGAGCAATGGGCACAGACTTGATGGGGGAAAGCGCCACATACTGAGCACTGCGGACAACGGTCTCGGAAACATTCGCGCTCGTGAAGGTCCATCGAAACCATAGGAACTTCCTGGTCGGCAAAGTAAAACCTGTGGTTTCATAGATTAGCTACGAGGACTACAAAACCCTACTGAATATAGCGAACCTCTCAGGAGGGATCGAAAGTAAATACTGGCCCCAACATGGATGTAAGTCTTCAATCTGAGGCTTCTACAAGGGACCTGTCAGCGTCAACCTTGAGCCTGTCCCCGCTCTGAAAAAGGACCAGTGGGTTTCTCTCCAGCCTGTCCACGGCGGGAATGTCAGATATGATTGCACCAACTGCTACGATGGGTTCGCATTCCACGTTAATGATGGCCCGCGGTGCGACACCATTCTTCTTCAACCGGTACAGAGTGTAGGATCCAACGGTCGACCCCTTCCCGTGAGGGAATACCAACACCCGGTCCTTCACTGTTTTCCCTTCAAGTTCATGCCCCTTCTCCGTCACCACCCCCGTTTCCGGGTTCACCCCTCCAAAGAATGAGATTGGTTCACAGGAGACAAGTGCAAGGCCTTCGGCTCTGCCGCCCGATATTTTCCTTCCTCGAACTAACTCCACTTTCCCGTCACCGCTGCACTAATACACTCCTCAACGCTGCCGATGCGCGTTTTGAAATCGTTCGTCCCCCGCCCATAGTAGCAAGCCTTCGCAGAGTCAGTAGCCAGAACCTTGAAACGCCCTCTCAGCGGTGCCACGGCCATGCACGTGTCACATGCAAGTTTCGCCCCAGCCAGGCGAATTGTCTGCGCATAACCATGCTTCTCCGCTTCCTTCATCGTCTGCCTCGCCGTGCAAATCCAAAATTCCCTTGTCACCTTCTTACCCTCAAGAAGGCCCGCGATCACTTTGATCTCATCCAATGAGCAGTGCGGGCATCCGAGAGCTACGAAATCAACCTCCGCTGTCTCATCATTTAGTGCATGAAGGGCTTCATCAATTTCAGCCCTCGTGACGGCGAAGGTTTCTGCGGGTGTCTCTGTTCGGTTCGGCGTTTTGCCGTGGATGTGGAAGAGGGCTGTTCCACCGTAGGTGGCGATTGAAGCGCATAGACTCTTGAGTTGCTCAACATTCGCGTTACCGATTCCTTCGAACAGGGGGATTCTTGGCCCGGTCTTCTTTCCCACGGCGTAACCGAGGGCCCCAAAATCCGGAACCGTAGCCAACTTGGCTTCGACTCTCACGCGGGTTTGGGCCTTGCGGTTTTCTTCAAGGTGCATCCCGTAGCATGGCGTCCGCCCTGTCAGGGCCGCCGCAAGCGCGCTGGGCCCTCCTTCACGGTTGGTCATCGCCCCTAGGATTGAGTTGGCGTAGGTGACGGCGGAAGATTCACTCCATGCAATGTGCGCGCCGCGGTCAGGTTCGTTGCCGACTAGGTAGGGGGTGCAAGTGCAGGAGGGGGTTATGCCCATTCGCACGTAGGCTCCGATTACCTGTTCCTGTTTCCCCGCGAACTCTTCGTCGATTCCAAGTTCGCGCCAATTCTCCAAATCCATGCCGGCAGGGTTCAGCGTCGTCTTCACCCGGGCCTTCGCGCCCGTGGCGGCAAGGTTTTCAAGATATTCCAGGCCTGCTTCGCCAAGGTTGTAGTAGGAGACTCCTGCCACTTGCACCGAGGAGACTGGAATCGTCTTATCGGCGCCGAATATTTCACCAAGCGCCGCAAGTATCTGCATACTCTTCTGCACCGCGTAACCCTCCTCTCCCGCAAGCATTCCCTCCTCCTCGCTTGTTAGGTGCAACGCGCTTCAGCTCCTCAGGTGAATTCTCTCCAATCCACTTCAGGAAACTTGGCTTTCTCGAAATTCTTACCCTTCACGTGAAGCGGTTTTGTAGCGTCGAAACCTACCTTCGTAGTCCGCCTGGTCTCAGGGTCTGAGGAAGGGTCGAGTGAGGAACCCGTCTCCCCGGCTTTTACTACGAGTCTGCGGTCGCCTTGAAACCGCGTTGCAAACGCCCATTCCACTTCCGTCGAGTCATTGGGGTCAATGTCTTCATCAACAATGAGCACGTGCTTCAACGACGCGTGTCCGCGAAAAGCTGCGTCAATCGCCCTCAGCCCGTCGTCCTCCCTCTTCTTCCGTATCTTCACAATTGCATGAAGCCACGACGCGCCACCCGGCGTGATGAGTACGTCAACGCAGTCGCATACCTTGGAAACTTCGCGGTAGATTGTGGGTTCGCGTGGTATGCCCATCAACATTTTGTGCTCGAGACCGCCTGGAACTAATGCATGGTAGATCGGCCGTTCACGGTGGTATATGCGGTCCACTTTCACTACACGTTGGGATCGCACTAAGTCATAAGTCTCGGTTAGGTCGATGAAGGGGCCTTCCTCATGCAGCTTGCCAGTAATCCTTCCAACGAGGACGAATTCAGATTCCGCTGGGACATAGCAGTTCGCCTCAGCGCACTTTGCAACCTTTAACGGTTCGAGAGTATTTGCGACCTCAAGTTCATCCCTTCCCAATTCAACGGAGCAGGCACCAGCAAGCAAAACGTTCGGGGCGTTTCCGATGCAGATTGCAACTGGAAGTTCACCTGCAGTTTTCTCTAGAATCGTGTGCAGGTGCCGCGGCACAATCCTTATCGCCAATTCGTCTTTGCCGATTTGCATGAGGCGGTGGAAACTAACATTCTGGCCGAGTGTAGGGTGGTGTGCGATTACGACCGCTGAACTGATGTACTTGCCCCCATCCTTTTCCGCGTGGAAGAGGAGGGGCAGCTGGTTCAAGTCCACCTGATTTTCCGAAGCTTCGAAACAAGGCGGGCCCTCCATTTGTTTTGGTTTACTTGGGTGTTCAATCGCGGCCAGTAACTTTGTAACGATCTGGTTGGGCTGAATGTTCAGGTACTCGGCTATGAGGCCGCGGGAGGCGCATACGTTCGCGGCAACAGGAATCTCAAACCCAACCACGCGAAGTAGGGCCGGTTTCGGTTCCAGGGCTTTGATGAACGCTGCGGCTTCTAGGTGGCTTGAGAGGGGTTTCTTTGCTTCGGCCAGTTTGCCACTGGCCCTAAGCCTTTCAACCCATTTCCTGAAGCTCAACCAGCCCATCTCTTGTAGAGGTTCGACTCGATCCCGAGCATATCCAACACCTTCCCAACTACGTGATTAACTAGGTCGTCTATCGTCTTGGGTCTTTGGTAGAATCCTGGGCTGGCAGGTAGGATTACGACGCCTAACCTCGCAAGCTTAAGCATATTCTCCAAGTGAATAGCGCTTAGCGGCATCTCCCGCACGACCAGAACCAATTTCCGCTGTTCCTTAATCGCCACATCTGCAGTTCGGCAAATCAGGTTGTACGCGTACCCGTTGGCGATGGCGGCAAGGGTCTTCATGGAGCAGGGGCAGACCACAACCGCATCCATCTTCGCTGACCCTGACGATACGTCAGCATCGAGGTCATGTTCCGAAAGCAGCCTACCGTAGCCTTTCAATTGCTTGAGCCCTTTCTGTGTCTCTGCTGCTAGAACCTGTTTAGCCGCGTCCGACACGACGATTGTTACGTCAGTTCCAGCCTTCTCCAGTTCCGATGCAAGCCTTACTCCATAAATGGTGCCGGACGCACCGGTAACTCCAAGAACGACTCTCAACCATGAACCCCAAACCGTGAAGAAACTCAAACCCAACCGGCTTTAAGCAGTGGGCCTGTTCTCCAAGCATGAAACCAAACAAACAAAACGAAAAGTGCAATTTTTCCTCAACGTAAATCGTCCAATCCTTATATGATGGCGAATCCTCAAAGACGAAGTTTACCGAAGGATTAGTGGTCAATTTGAGAAGTTTCCTGTTAGTAAAGACGAAACCGGGCGTGGAGAAGGAGGTTCAGGATCGCTTCAGAGCCATGCCTGAAGTTCGCGAAATTCACCTCATAACCGGCAAATTCGACCTACTCGTCGCCCTGGAATCCGCGGAAACCGACCTTGACCCAAGGCAGAAGGTCGTTGAACTAGTCATTGAGAAAGTCAGGAAGGCTGGAGGCATAACCGACACGAGAACAATTCTACCCATAGAATCCGAACTCCGCCCAACGAAGCCCAGCGAACGCCCCACCGCCAAAGGCTTCGCCTTCGTCATGAGCGAAGCAGGCAAAACACAGGAACTCATGCGTAAAATTCTCGAAGTCCCCGAAGTACGCGCCGTCTACATGCTCTTTGGGAAAGCGAACCTACTCGCCGAACTCGAAGTTGAAAAGAGCATGATCAACCCACCCCCACAACGCATAGCCAACATAGTCGAAACCCGCATCGGCAAACTGCCAGCCGTCCACGACACAGAAACATACGTCCCATTAGAATCAATGGTCAAATGACCGAGACAAACAACCGAATCCGCATGATTATCCAAAAGCTCACGGAAGCAATCTGGAACCTAGACCAGCTCCAACCTCTCGCCCCAGGCCTGAAACAAGAGTACGAACGCATCCAGACGGCTCGCGAAAACTTGATGAAGTACGTAAGGAAAGACGAAACCTAGTGATTTCTTAGCGCATCTAGTTTGATGCACTAAGTTCAAGACTTAGCTAGCTAGACATCCTGAGTTTTCGTTCGGGTGCCTCTGGTTTCTTGCGGACCCTCAACGCGATGATAGCTAAGAGTAGGATTATGATGATGCCAATTACGAGAAGCTCATTCTGTTGAAGCATGGCCATTAGGTCGCCCCCGGCGGGGAACGGGGTTTGTGGGGCGGATGTTTGAGTTGTTGCGGACGACGTTGACGCTACGGGGGCTTGGTTAACTGTCAGGACTAGGTTCGCTACGTGGCTTAATCCGCCACCGTTACCTGTCACTGTTAGGGTATAGGACCCTGCTGGGGTAGCGAGAGGGATTGTGACCGTGAGCGTCGAGTCGAAGTTGGGCGCTCCTGCGGGAATGCTGAAAATGCCATTGGCACCTGAAGGTAATCCCGACACGCTTAATGCAACCTGCGAATTGAAACCGTTCATTGCAGCAACATTAACCGAATAGGAAGCCGTCTGACCCTGAAGCGCACTGAGCGCCGCTGGGGATACGTTGATCGCGAAGTCGGGGGCCTGCGATATGGATAGGGTAACCGTGGCTGAGTGTGTAACCCCTCCACCGTTGCCCGTGATGGTCATCGTAACCGTTCCAGGGGATGCTGAGGATGTGTGGTGACCGTTAGCGTGGAACTGTAGCTTGGAGTGCCTGACGTAGGGTTCAACGATGCTGATACTCCGGTGGGGGCTCCTGAAACGGTGAGAAGGACACTTTGTGGTGTACCTGACACGAGGTTCACGCTTACCATGTAGGTTGTGCTACCTCCTGGGACCACAGACTGCTGGGCCGGTGTAACGGAGATTTGGAAATCAAATGCGACTTGGGGTGCAACTGTGAAGGTCGAACTCATCACATTGTTACTGGGATTCGGATCACCTGCCGTCGACAGCGACCAAGTAAGAGTGTGGGTTCCAGGTGTTGCTTGCCATAGTGTCTGCGCAGTTACCGTGAATGGAGTGTCTGTTGGACCGGGGTATGAAAGCGAGCCGCTGCCGCAAGATGCGCCGTCAATCACGCATTCCGCGTCGACACTTTGCGGGAAGGATCCCGAAGACGAGATCGCGGCCATCACCATGCCAAATGTCACTGGCTGACCGACAGTAGGAGCGGGAGGGTTCACGGACACAGAGAGGACCGCCCAGTCCGTTGATACTGATGCCGGTCCAACCACTGAAAAGAGTGACTCTCCTAATTCAGCAGAGCCTCCGCCTGTTTTCAAGAATGAGACTTCCGCAAAGTAACCTCCTGGAGTGTTTATGCCAGGGGCATTCACCTCGTAGTCTAACCCACCACTGATGCTCATTGGCGAGGCCTGCCAGATGGGCGTAACGCTGAGAGCAGGCCGAACAAAAACAGTGGCCATGCCGTTATACTCTACATCAGTGTAGAACGTGATCTGGAAGGATGAACCAGCCTGTATGGGAGATCCTGGAACACCTACGTGAACATGCGAAGCTCCTTCCACAGTCTGAATAAGCGTTACAGATGAGATAACAACCACAAGTAAGATTGCGACCTTCGATCTAGCTAGCATGATCTTCAAATTCTCGCGACTTATGCAGAAATAGCCGGACTGGCCAGCTGAATCCTATGCGTAATAAGAGTTTTACCTTATCGGTTGTCGATGCCGGGACCTGGGATTTTGAGAAGCTAGTTGCCGATTGGTTGTTGTGGGGTTAAGTGCCATCCGGCCTGACGTGTCTTAATCACTTTGCCAGGGACGCCAATGACAGTGGTGTTGGAGGGAACATTGTGTACGATGGTGCTTCCCGCGCCAACTATCGACCAAGCACCAATTTTGACGCCCTCGATGATGTTTGCTCCCGTTCCAACGTAACACCCTTCCTCGAGGGTGACGTTCCCGGAGACGTGAACGCCTGGAGCCAAAGTTACATAATCCTCCATCACGACATCATGTCCAATAGTGCAATCCAAGTTCAAGTGCACCTGATTGCCAATCCTGATCTGATTCGTCAGTATGCATCCTGCAGTTATCACATTACCTATCCCCATCGTTATTCGAGGTGTCAAGACAGCAGTTGGGTGGATTGCATTGCAGAAGTTGCATCCCGCTTCCGTGGCGCGCAAAATTAGCTGACGGCGCACCTGTGGGTTACCGAGCCCACAAATTACGGAAACATCTGCGGCATGCTTCTGGAGCCAATCGAAATCGCCAAGGATAGGCTTGTCATTAATCACAGAACCAGGCCTGCCAAACTCTCTTTCCACAACATAGCCTAGCACGTCGTAGACGGCGCTTTGCCGATTACACGCTTCGAATACATCCAAGACTTCGCGAGCAAAGCCGCGTGCTCCTATGATTGCGATTTTCAGGACCATTCAACTATCGACTACGAAACCAAAGATTGAGTATAAGTCTTCAGGTTGCAGCGGATTTGCTGTCGATGTCTCTAAGTGACATCATCAATCTAAGATAGCGAGTTCTAGTATCATCCTACTGCAAGAACTTCCGAGGCCACTTTCTCAGCTTCGGAGTCTTTCATAGTGTTGTACAACGGGAGCGAGATCGTCTTCTCATATAGAGAAATGCTTTCGGGAAAACGGGCGTCAGCTGTTCTGAATTCGACCTGCCGGTGGATTGGCGGCCAAGGCGTTCTCGCATCTATGCCCTGCTTCTGCAGGCGCTGATGTATCCTGTCTCGAACTCTCCTAGACCGGGATTTTGCGAGGAACAACATATTCGTGTGCCTAGTGGCGTACGCCGGAATTTCCTGGAAAGTCAGAACTTCTGACAACTTTTCTTTGTATATGTGCACAAGCTGTTCTCTCCTGATGAGGCTATTGTCGAGTCTCTTGAGTTGAACGATTCCAATCGCGGACTGAACATCTGTACTCCGGAAGTTCATCCCGAGGCGTTCGGATACGTATTTGATACGATTCTCTCCGTAGCTCCTTATCATTCTGCATCGGTTGGCAACTTGCGGATTATCGGTAAGTATGGCTCCACCCTCGATAGTGGTCAGCTGTTTCGCGGCGTGAAAGCTTAGGATTGATGTCTGTCCGTATGTCCCGACTAGTCGATGATTGCACTCCGCACCGATGGATTCGGCCGCATCTACGATCAGCATGAACCCGTACCGGCGAGCGAAGGTTGATAGTTGATGCATATCATTTGGCAATCCTGCTACATCAACCACAACGACGAACTTGGGTCTGAGGCGTTGAAGGGTTCGTTCAAGTACAACTGGGTTGATGATGAAGGTATCCGGATCCACGTCAACCAACGACACCTCACAAGCGAGGAGTTTGGGAGCGTTTGCCGTCGCGATGTGAGTGAAGTCTGGGATGAGGACACGGTCATGGGGTCTGGCGCCATGGGCCATGAAGGCGCAAAGGAGAGCTGACGATCCGTTGTTGACGACGATGGCATGCCTTACACCGCAATATCTTGCAAGAATGTTCTCGAATTTCTGAGTAACAGCACCCTGAGTTATCCATCCGCTACGCATCACCTTCAATACAGCATCTATCTCGTCAGGACCGATATCAGGACGACTCCAAGGAATAGGGGCAATCATCGTCTCAGTTCTCGTGGCAGCGGCTTAACGCTTCGTCATTCGAAGATCTTAGGGAACGGTTCAAGTTTCGCCACTCATATGTATTTCGATTCAAATATCCGACACGACGATCGAGAAAGCAATAAGATGTCGCAACACTGAACACCTATGGCGGAAAGAACTGGGCTGTTTTAGGACTTGGCAACCTGCTCGATGTCGGTAGTGATCCCGACGTACAACTCCTCGCGGACAATCCGGACAGTCTGTGAGCAGGTTTTGTATGCAGAACCAAACGCCGAGGTGATAATCGTCGACGACAACAGCCCTGATGGCACTGGTCTGATAGCGGATGAAATCGCAGCGAACAACCCGAAAGTTAGAGTTGTTCATAGACAGAGTAAACTGGGTGTTGCGTCCGCGGTTTACGAAGGAGTCCTGCGTGCATCAGCAGAAAAGGTGGTGACTATGGACTCCGACCTGCACCACTCCGCTTCTATCTTACCTCAGATGAGAGAGCTATTGAACAGCGGTTATGATTTGGTAATCGCAAGCAGATACATCCAAGGATCCCGATTCGTCTGTTCCTCGGTCTTGAGAGTTGTGCTCAACAGACTTGGAAACAAATTTGCCGGTGCATTGATGCGCTTGCCGGTGAAGGATTTCACTCATGGTTTCAGAGGATACAGTAAGAGAGTCTTTCTACAATCCTTCGACAAGTCTCAGATGGGCCTCCAACATGTCTCAGATGGAAGTTACAACTTGTCAGTTCTGGACAATGCTTGGAGACTAGGATACAGAATCGTCGAGATCCCGTGTTCGAGCACGCATTCAGGAAAGTCCAACGCGGGAATGTCCTTTCGATACCTGAAAATAGTGCTGCTCATTGGCTTTGACAGGAATAGACCTAGGGGCGCTGAAAGCAAGTCTCGCTCGAATGTCCCTATTCGCGCTTAACGTGGCGAGGTATCCCTGAACGAAGCTAACCAGCCTGCTATAGCTCACCAAGATTCGTAATCGGCAGCTGTGAATCTTCTAGGGAATAGCGTGTCTCACGCCGACGACTTGCGAATTCTCGTTCTAGTTCATCGCGATAAATGGATTAGATACGGCCTTTCTGATTTTCTTCATTGTGACACTCAAACCCCGTAATTTAGTCAGTGGAGATGAACTCAACTTGATCGCCGAAAGGATTTAGCTTGCACTATTTCTTATGGTTATCATCTTCTTGACCTTGTAAGTCAGGTGTAGAACATGGGCGAGAAAGCGGTTGTGACTGGTGGAGCGGGTTTCATGGGATCCGCGCTCGTACGCTACTTGGTTGACCAGAGTTATGATGTGCTCGTTTATGACAATCTCGCGACCGGGACCGCTGCACATCTTAAGGGTGTCGTTCCGCATGACCATATGATTCGCGGGGATGTTGAGAGCTGGAAGTTCATGAAGACGCTATCAGACATTAGGTCTGACATCGTCTACCATCTAGCGGCAGATCCATACATACCCGAGTCTTATGAGTATCCTGAGCGATTCATGCGCACGAACTTTCAAGGTACTATGAATGTTCTGATGACATGCAAGACTTTCGAAGTGGGACGGATAGTACATATCTCAACCTCAGAGGTCTATGGATCAGCTAAGACTGTTCCCATGAACGAGCAACATCCGACAATGCCCCAGTCCGTGTACGCTGTGAGTAAGCTTGCGGGGGATCAACTTTGCAGGGTCCTAGCAAAAGAGCACGGTCTTCCGATTGTCATAGTTAGGCCATTCAACTGTTATGGGCCTAGGGAGACCCATCCTTACGTCATCCCAGAAATCATTTCGCAGCTTGCTAAATCGGCCGAAATCGTTCTTGGAAACTTGGAAGCTCGAAGAGATTTCACATACGTAGATGATACGGTACGCGCTGTTTTTGACCTCGCAGTCAAAGGAGGAATAGAAGGAGAAGTATTCAATGTGGGGTCTGGAAAGGACTATTCAATTAAGGAAATTGCAGAGGTTGCCGGGACTATCGTAAAGGGTGGCTTACCAACTATTAGAATCGACAAATCGCGTTTACGACCTTACGACGTTACACGTCTCGTATGCGATAGTTCCAAGATCAGAAATCTCACAGGGTGGAAGCCTGAGTTAAGTCTAGAGGAAGGATTGCGGAAAACGTACGAATGGTACAATAGTAATGGAGGCACTTGGGAATGGGAGCGTCGCTACTCATCGTAGATATTATCTTGACAGCTTGATTTGAACATGATATCAAGTGGGCATTGGATGCGTTGCGCTCAAACTTAATGAGTTTCATTCCAACCTTGCGTGGGCTCCGAAACGAGCTTGGGCAATCGGAAGCATACGTTGTTGTTCGACGCAACATCAAATGGCTTTTGGTCGGTCTCGCGATACGACTCATCCTCATGCCTATTGCGGCTCACGGTGATCTCATTTTTCTAGTATGGGCCAGTAGCTTCATTGCGTTTCGTTCCGCTGTTTGGAACCCATATTTCGCAGTAGCAGCCATTAACCCTGCGTGGGTGCCTAATTACACAGTCCCCTTCTTATTTCTTGAAGCTGCAGTTCTTCGGCTGGCTAGCTTCCTAATTCCCGACCTTCCAGCATTCACTGCTCAGTTGAATCTCGGAGACCCGTTAAATCCATTCCTTGCAGGTAGCCCTTACTATCTCTATCCACATATCCATGAACTTCTAATGCTGGCAAAATTACCCTACTTGATATTCGATATATCGACTGGAATCGTCCTTTCATTGGTACGAGGTGGAACGTCCAAGTCGAATTTCCTTTTCAGATTTTGGATGCTGAACCCGGTCGCCATTTTCGCGTCGTTTATCTTCGGGCAGTTTGACATAATCCCGACCTTCTTCATGGTTCTAGCTATATACTTCATAAACAAATTGAAGTTTGACGCGGCTGCCATTTCGCTTGGTCTCGGTGCCGCATTTAAGACGTGGCCTCTTCTTCTGCTACCGACACTGGTTCTGGGATTAGCCCACTCCTCGGTTGAGCGTGTCAGATTGACGTTTTGGGGGATCGTCCCTTTTCTAATCACTTCGCTACCATTCATCACGGACAAGGCTTACGTGCAGGCCGTTCTTCTCAATGAACAATCACTTCGAATTGCGGCTGCAACGATTAATGTCGGGACTTTTGATATGTTTGCCATATTTGTTGCAGCGTATGCTGTGATTGTACTGCACTGCTTTAATTCGCCGAGAACGCCCTCTGTCATCTGGCGTTGGATGTTTGCCATCCTCCTCAGCTTTTATTCGTTATCTCTCTTTAATCCGCAATGGTTCGTTTGGGTAGCTCCGCTTGCCGGGCTCGCTTCTGCAAGCAACAGAAAAATGCTCTGGTACTACGTCTTATTGTGCGTGTGCTTTCTTGTCTATACTTTCAACTGGGGAACTGCGCTGGCTGGAAACTTGTTCGCCCCGCTCGATCCTACATTCTTTCGAAGCCTTCCGGCACCAAAAGACCTGATAGCTCAGATAATGGATTCAAACCGATTCATCCTCCTCTTCCGCAGCGTATTCACCGGCACCGGTCTATGGACTGCATATCTTGCGCTAAGTACCCCAAACGACAACGCGTCGTCTCAAGTCTAGGCTACTTTGGGGGTTAAAATTTGGTGGGAATTTGGCATAATTTGATATAAGCATTGGTTGAGCGGGAATCGTAGACTTCGGTTGGGTGGGGAATGGTAGGCTGGTTTAGGGGTTTAAGGTTGAGGCGGTTTTTTGTTGGCGGCCTGTTCGGCGGTATTCTTGCCACGATAATACTTTACGTGGGTGCCGGGCTTCTTGGGTTTCCGTTCCCGCCCCTAGCTATTTTCCAAGTGCTGATCGTTCCGGTTCCAGGGTCGGTTCAATCGTTCATGGTTGACACGTTCCGTGAATACGCCAAGTATTCGGCCTTCGTTGCCGCTTCGGCTATGTACGCTGTGATGTACGGGTTGATTGCGGTTGGTGTAGCGTTCGTGTTCAAAGGCAACTTGCGCGGGAAAGATAGGCAGGTGACGCTTGTGGGCGTCGGGGTGCCAACCGTGATTGCCCTCGGCCTCCAATTAGAGTTAGCGAATGCGTTTCCAGCCATCTCATCCCTGTACGGTTGGGTTCTTGCCGGGGTTCTCGCTGTGGCAGTGAACCTCATCTACGCTAAGACGCTCATCAACTACATCACAATTCCCCCAGCCACCGTAACCGCGAAGCAAACGCCTATGGCTTCGGTCCCGTCCGTGCGGCGGGGGTTCTTGAAGAAAGCGATCATCGGGGCGGCTGTTTTGGTGTTGGCTGCGGTTGCAGCTAAGGTTGGGCTTTCAATTCTCCAGAACCAACCAGTGGTGACAAGCGGCACTTCTATCCCAATTAATCCCAGCGCGGGACAAACAACAGCAATCCAAACATCCCAAACAACAACATCTACCACTGCTAGCAGTCTCCCTCCCATTTTCAGTGATCCAAGAATCAGCGACCTAGTAGCCTCGGAGGTTACAGACGACCGAGTCTTCTACCGGGTGGACATTAACCCGATTCCCCCACAACTGAACCTCGATTCATGGAGCCTGAAGCTTCATGGAATAGTGAACAACTCCCAAACCCTAGGCATGAACTCGTTGCTGCAACTGCCCCCAATCGACGAGTACGCTACGCTTGAGTGCGTTAGCAACACTATCTTCCCGCCCGGCGGGCTCATCAGCAATGCTAAGTGGACCGGTGTGCCGCTCGCCATGCTACTAAAGCAAGCGGGGTTACAATCCGACTCCAACTACGTTGTTTTTCGTTGCGCAGACGGCTACACTGTGGGAATCCCAATCGCACGCGCATTAGAGCCCGGCGCCCTTCTCGCGTACAAAATGAATGATGTCCCGCTTCCAACTGAGCATGGGTTTCCCTTGCGCGCGATTGTTCCGGGGATTTATGGGATGATGAATGCGAAGTGGATAACGGAAATCGAGGTTACGAGTGAGGTGTACTTGGGGTTTTGGCAGGAGCGCGGGTGGTCTAATGATGCGCGAATTAAGACAACATCGATCATCTACTACCCCAGAAGCAGCGTGCAATTGAACGGCTCCACGCCGATCGCTGGCGTCGCATTCGCCGGCGACCGAGGCATCGGCAAGGTTGAGGTGAGCGTTGATGGGGGGAATACTTGGAATGAGGCCACCTTGAAGCCCCCGCGCTCACCCTACTCATGGGTGCTATGGGCTTACGAATGGACCCCAGCAACCGCCGGCACCGCCAGCATTATGGTAAGAGCAACCGACGCCGAAGGCCAACTACAAGATCCAACCGAAACACAATCCTTCCCCGACGGCGCCTCAGGATACTCCCGACTACAAGTCACGGTCACATAATTCTTCGCGAGTCAACTCTCAGCGAAAAAGCAGAAGATAGGGAGAGAATCTCTCATCGCACAACGAAAATGATGGTGCCCGCACCATTAGACCCACACACACTGAGACTCACAGGGGATTTAATTGAACTCAGGCACGCGACTGAGACGGTTTGTTCCAAGAAACCTTGGCACCTCTAAAGACAGATTCCGACCGAAAACCAACTTCAACCAGCAAGAGGTTTTAATAGGGTAGGTTCGAGCAACAGCTCTAGCGATGGCTGGGTCCTTCTAGTGACCGTTTTGAAGGCTTCCGGGAATGGAAGGTTGCTAACTGTCCTCCTATTCCTCACCCTGCTCACGTCACTCTTCCTTTGGAAGAGTGGGGTTGTGAATGTTGCTGCCTCCCCAACAGATTGGTCCATGTTTCATCAAAACCTCACTCATACCGGGGTAACACCCGATGTTGTAACGCCACCCCTCAACGTGGCCTGGAATGCCACAACAGACAGCGCTGTCTTTTCTTCTCCTGCTGTTTCAGGAGGCGTTGTGTACGTGGGTTCGGATGGTGGTAATGTGTATGCGTTTGATGCTGCGACAGGAGCTTTGAAGCCTGGATGGCCCTACACAACAGGCGGTCCTGTCTTGTCTTCTCCTGCTGTTTCCGGGGGCATCGTGTACGTAGGCTCAGATGATGGCAAGGTGTATGCGTTGGATGCAGTTACAGGAGCTGTGGTATGGAGTTACACAACAGGCGACATTGACAGGTCTTCTCCTGTTGTTTCCGGCGGCATCGTCTACGTAAGCTCAGGTAATGAGAAGGTGTACGCGTTGAATGCTGCCACAGGAGCCTTCGTATGGAGTTACACAACAGGCAACGTTGCGGATTCGTCTCCTGCTGTTTCAGGAGGCAACGTGTACGTGGGTTCGTTGGATGGTAAGGTGTATGCGTTGGATGCTGCCACAGGAGCCCTTGTATGGAGCTACACAACAGGCCTCGGTGTCCATTCTAGTCCTGCTGTTTCAGGAGGCGTTGTGTACGTAGGCTCACGTGATGGTAAGGTGTATGCGTTGAATGCTGCCACAGGCGCATTCATCTGGAGCTACACAACAGGCGGCTTTGTGGAGTCTTCTCCTGCTGTTTCCGGGGGCATCGTCTACGTAGGCTCAAATGATCATAATGTGTATGCGTTGAATGCTGCTACCGGAGCCTTCGTATGGAGTTACACAACAGGCGACATTGTCTATTCTAGTCCTGCTGTTTCCGGCGGTATCGTCTACGTAGGCTCAGATGGTAAGAATGTGTATGCGTTGGATGCTGCCACAGGAGCCCTTGTATGGAGCTACGCAACAACCGTTGTCGAGTCTTCTCCTGCTGTTTCCGGCGGTATCGTCTACGTAAGCACAGATGATGATAATGTGTATGCGTTTGCGCCCACTTCAGCTCAAGTGGCTAGCGCCACGGGCGCTGGGACGGTGACGTTCACGATGAGTCCGAGTACCGCTGGAGGATTTGATTTGACAAGTCTAACTGCTTCAGCATTGTCGAGTATCTCAATCCCTCCGCCAGCGGGGTTAACGTTTCCTTACGGTTTATTCTCCTTCACAATCTCCGGCCTCGCAGCGGGGGCAACTGTTACTGTAACCCTCACGTTGCCCAGTCCATTCCCCGCGGGTTCCTTCTCATACTGGAAGTTTCAATCCGGCGCCTGGACCCAGTTTCCGGGGGCGACGCTTGATTCCACGCGAACCATAATCACGCTAACCTTCACGGCCGACGCCCATGGCATGGTTACTGACCCTGGGGGCCCAGCAATCACGCCACCCACTAAGCTTGCGGTGTCGCATGTTCCGGTTGGTGGAGTCATGCTTCCAAGCCTTGGCTTCACTGTTCTCGTACCCTGGGCCGTATTGTTGTCCTTGTTGGGATTCGTATCGGTGGAAGCGTTCCGGGTTAAACGCCGCGCAAAACGACGCTAGTCACGGTCGCTCAATTCTTCGACCACATGCGCACAGCTGATTCCTTCGAATCATTGATTGATTAAAGGCCGCTCTGAAAAGAGCCTTGCAGTAGTGCACGGTCGAATCGTGTGCCCATGTAATAGGATATCTAGGTGGGATTTGGGCGGTGGGGATAGTGGGAGATAGTGGGTCGATAGGGTTTCTCAATTGGGGTGCGCACCATGTTGCCCCATTCTGTCCATGACCCGTCGTAGTTCTTCACGTCTGGATAACCTAGGAGATATTTCAGCACGAACCAGGTGACTGATGCCCTCTCGCCAATTCTGCAGTAGGTCAGGACTTCCTTGTCTGGGGTCACGCCCCTGCCCTGATACAATTTGCGTAGTTCTTCTGCGGACTTGAACGTTCCATCTTCCTTGACGGCTTGCGACCAGGGTACGTTTACTGCGCCAGGAATGTGGCCTCCGCGCTGGACATGTTCATTGGGGTACTCGGGTGCTGCCGTCATCTCGCCCGTGAATTCCTCTGGGTTCCTGACATCTACGAAGACTTTCTTGGATTTATTCAGCGACCTCTTCACGTAATCAAGGTATGCTCGGATATTTTCATTCGGTGGCTTCGCCTTGAAGCTGGTTTTCGCAACGGAAGGCACTTCCTTTGTCACTTCTTTGCTTTCTGCGAGCCATTTTTTCCGGCCACCGTTCATCAAAACAACTTTCTTCTCGACCCCGTAGTATTTCAGAATCCAGAAGGCGAAGGCTGCGAACCAGTTGTCGAAATCCCCATAGAGAACTAGGAGCGTATCCTTTGTGACACCAGATTGCGACAGTACGTCTTCTAATTGCTGTTTGGTTAATATGTCCCGCTCTACAGGGTCGCTCATGTCCCTCTTCCAATCGAAGAGTACTGCGCCCGGTATGTGGCCGAGATTGTAGTTCGCGGTCGGGTCGTAATCGACTTCGGCGATACGAACTGTATCATCTTTCAGATGTTGGCTGACCCAGTCAGTCTCGACAAGGACTTCGGGATGGCTGTACGGTTTGCTTGGACTCTTCTTTTCCATCGTTGATCAATCAAAACCTAGCAAGACGCCTTGGGCGGAATCCTTCGACGGTTATTTCGTGGGCCATATTTAAGACATGACGCTATTTGTGGTATGTGAACTCTGCTTTCTCCAATAAAACTCCACGACTGTCAGAATGCATTCTCCGTCCACAGGGGATTCCGCTCTAGTTTTCGTGTGTGTGTGTGCGCGCACCATTGGCTTCGATCAGTCGGGGTAGAGTTTCATTTCCTGGTGAATTTGAGGGATGCGGAGTTGATGCAGTAGCGGAGGCCGGTTGGTGCGGGGCCGTCGTTGAAGACGTGTCCGAGGTGGGCTTCGCACTGGCTGCATAGGACTTCGGTCCGTCTCATGAAGAAGCCCGTATCAGTCTCTGCCTTCACGTTGTTCTGGTCTATGGGGGTCCAGAAACTCGGCCACCCAGTTCTTGAATCAAACTTAGCCTCGGAACTGAACAGGTTGTTGCCGCAACAAACGCACTGGTAAACGCCGGCCTCATGGTTGTCCCGGTTCTGTTACCTTGTCGGTTGATTAGTTTCAGTCGCCTAGCCACCTTAATTCCAACGTTCTAGTCATCTTTTGTTTAGTCATCAGTCGATGAAGACCGCTCGTTAGGCGATATGTGGGGTTCATACCTGAATGCTGAACGGTCCGATGTTGGGTACGGCGTTGCTTGACCAGCGTAAAACTCTGACTAGGCGAATGGTCTAGCTGGCTTAGTGAATGCTAGGCGAGAGCCGTGAGGTTCGCGGCCGTCGCGTCTGCAGGTGAAGCGATGGTATGGGAATCCGAGACTGACGGTAATCCCTCAGTCGATGCAGATGAGTTACCAAACGAAGAGGTAACAGAACCGTTGTCCCAGTACGCGCCCGAGTATGCCCGCTCGGTTCCCTTCTTTCGAGTTACGTGAAACTGTTCTGGGGTTAGCTGCCGCTTCCACTCCTCATCACTCTTAACGACCTTCTGAGCCATCTTTCTCACCCATCTTCTCACAAGTTATGTTAGCGGAGGCTCATCCAGAGGAGCACGGCTAATCCCGCGGTCTGCGCAACCGTAATCGCCATCACAAGCATCTCCACATCCGACGCATAGTACATGAACATCGCAACGTACGAATAGAACGCTAACAAGTTCTGCAGCAGGAAGACCCCAGCGAAAAAGAGTAACCCCGCAGTAAACGAGGCCTTAATCTTCCTGAACCCATTAGCGTACACAGCAATCAGGCCGATTAGAAGCAGAATGTTCGCGAAAGAAAACACAGCTGCAGCCTGCAGCATCATCTCCGTCATGTCCCACCATCCCCCTAATCCTATGGTTCAAAGCATTATCTACTTTGGCCCAATTTTCCCCCAAATCCAAGCCCTATACCGTTAGCCAGGACAGGAAAGAGAGTTGATGGAACCTCGGGCGAACATGCGATAAGTATCCTTTGAAGTTCGCCTATTCTTCACTTATGGGTGGGACGAGTGGATGTTTGCTGATGGTTTGGTTAGTTCGTTTTTTCAGGATTTCAGCCATTCCTCTTTAAGCATTCCAAAATACAGTTGGTCTTCAAAATGGTCGCGGAAGAAGTGGCGCTGGCGCAAATTGCCTTCATACGTGAAGCCAAGCTTGAGTAAGAGACTCTTGGAAGCCGTATTTTCAGCCAATGGGTTTGCTTCAATCCGATGCAACCCAAGCTCGGTAAACCCGTATGTCAGGATAGCTGAGATCGCTTCGGCCATAATGCCCTGTCGCCAATAAGCACGATGGAGTTCATAACCAATTTCGGCACAATGAAAACCAGCACCGAAATTCCAGAAAGTACATGAGCCCACGACGCTGCTTTCGCCTTTGAGCGTAAGACACCAGAAGAGGGCTTCGCGCCGATAATAAGAAGCCTGGAGTCGTTGAATCCACGCATGGGTGTCGTCGATCGACTGATGAGGCTCCTGCCCATAGCGCCTCGTCACCTCCAGGTCAGACTTGATTGCAAAGAATGCTTCTGCATCCGTTGGCTGAATTTGGCGTAGGTGCAATCGGTTGGTGATGAGGGAGGGGAAGTGGGTAAATGCGGCATCTATGGTCATGGAGAGCTTTCCCTTTTTTCTGGAAAAGAGATCACTCCAAAAAGGTCTTGCGGAACCCTCTCCGCAACTCGCAAAACAAAACGCTGCACCATGCAGCCATTCCCAAACGAGCTTCCACATCAACGAGCTGTTGACGATGGTCGTTGAAGCCTCGGGCGAGAATCGGGCAAGTACCCTAGTTTGCAGGTGCTAGGGTTACGGGAAGACACAGAAAGCCTTGGGTTTAGGGTTCAACCTTAGTACTTCGCCAAGGCCATCAGAATAGGTTTGAGCTCGTTTCATCAACCTAATCTAATCGGAGGTCAGCACAGGTGGCGGAGCCTCCTTCAAGCTTCTTATGGAACCGGTGTGCACGGAAGGGAAGTTGGCCTTGACCACCCCCCTCGATGCAGGCACCGCCCACCTGCGGTGTCCTAGCTGTGACACCGAATCCATGCTAGCGAGCCAGACGGAATATGAGGTGGAACATTTTGGTTCCGTCCTATTGAGCGTACTCACCTGCCAGACATGCGGCTATAGGCATACGGACATAATCACACTAAGAGAACGCGAACCCATCCACCTAACCGCCAAGATTAGTTCGGTTGAGGACTTGAAAATGCGGGTCATAAAATCTGGGACGGCCACTGTAAGCGTACCAGAATTCAAGGCGACCATCACGCCTGGCCCGTATAGTGAAGGTTACATTTCAAACGTTGAAGGCATCCTAGGGAGGATTGAGGACGCGTTAACCTTCATGCTGTCAACGGCGAAGGGAAAACGTCTCGCAAAGGGCGAGAGGATGCTGAAACAAATCCGCCTAGCCAGGGACTCGAAGCCCCGGTTCAGGCTTGTGATCAAGGACCCGCTCGGAAACAGCGCGATCGTTTCACCTACCCCCCGGAAGGTGATGAAACGTAGGCTCACCAAACGGGAACTTCTAACCGTTAAGTACGGTCAGTTTGCATTAGCACAGGAAACAGGACAGCGTTGAGTTAAGAGCGAACCGTTCCTTGCGGCAAGAAAGAATCGGATGGGCCAACGGAATAAGCTTTGACACCGGAACCTCCCGTTTGGTCCTCGACCCCACCTCCGGCAGGCCGTTGGGAGAAGATTGGGATGTGTTCATAACCCACGCACACTCCGACCACACCTACGGCTTCACCACGCCCGCAAAGAAACACTCCACACCTGAAACGCTTCGAATCTACGAATCACTCCAAAAACGCCAAGTCAAAAACTGCCAGACCCTGAAGGTTGGGGAGAGGATTTCGGTTGACGGTGCTGAGGTCCGGGTGCTTAATGCTGGCCACATGCTGGGCTCATGCCAATTCGAAGTTCTAACGCCCGAATACACTGCGGTATACACGGGGGACATCAACTGTGTGGATACGTTGACGACGCAGGCGGCGCAGGTTGAGCCATGCGACTACTTGATTATTGAAGCAACGTACGGCCACCCGTCCTACAACTTCCCCAAAAGAAACACGATCTACGCCGACATCATAAGGTGGACTACGACTGAGCTTAAGGACGGGAAGATTCCCACCTTCCAAGTATACTCCTCAGGGAAACCCCAAGACCTAGTTCGGCTATTCAACGTGTACACAAACGTTCCAGTCATTTGCAGCCCAGGCATAGCCCGCGCCAACAACGCCCACGACGAGAACGGCCTCCCACTCAATTATTTGGACTCGTCCACCGCAGCCGGTAAAGACGCGTTGAAGGCGGGCGGTTGCATTTTCGTTACCACCGGGTCGGAGCGGACGCCCCGTAATGCCTCGCGTGCCGTGGCCACCGGTTGGGCGCTGCGAATGGCCTTCCGCCATTACGCCGCTTTCCCCCTAAGCAGCCACGCGGACTATGGGCAGTTGATGCAGTTCGTCAGCAGCGTCAACCCGAAGAAGGTTTACGTCTTCACTGGATACACCGACATACTACCAACCATAATAGAACGGAAACTGGGCATCAAAGCTAGCCCACTCCCAACCCTAGCCCAAACGAAACTGCTGGACTTTAAAGCGGTTACTTGAACGTCAGGTACATGAAGAGGCTTACCGCGACGAGGCCGATGGAGAACATTACCACAACCTCCGGCCGAACCTTAACCCCCGGAGTCTCCTCCTCAAAGAACCGGAGCAAGCCTGCGCTCGCCGCCGGCATCGGCGCCTCACGCTTACGCCTCTTCTCACGCGCACTAGACAAAGTACAAGCCTTCTAGATGCGACTGGACGCCGAGGCAGACAATTAAACTTTCATTCGCAAGCTAACGCCCACACAAACCGATAGCACGGTTCAAATTCGGCCGCCGCACCGTTAGACCCACCCCCCCCAGAAAAAACTAACCGACTATTCCATCGATTCGGGTTTCCAGAAAACTCAGGCGGTGGGTTCAGAGAATTGTTTTCTTTGTCGGTTGAAACCTACAACTAATGCTAGGTACCCGTACAGCCAAAACAGTTCAATCGGATGGCCCGAGTAATACCAGTCCGCCAGGCTCCCCCAACTGAACATTATGTCCGCAAATGAGTACAAGAGTAACCCGCAGAAAATCCAAGTCCAAGGCCTGCCAAGGGAAGTTCCGATGAACGCGATCAGCCGCGTCGTCACCAATGCCATCAATACCGCGTCCAAGACCGGATACGCCAGATCAAACGCTTTAACAAAAACAGGCGATGATGACATGGAGAGCGGAGTTAGAAGGAAAACTGCCGTCACTCCTAAGATAAGCAGACCAACGAGCAAGGAAGCGATCTTTTTCAAAGGTGTGACGAGCTTTTGAAAGATCCGCATGAAGCCAAGAATCGAGACAAAGGCGGGAATATACCCAGTTAGGTAGAAGACGTCAGCAATTGATGGGTAGGGTATCAGAACCCCCAGAATCAACTCGTAGACTAACCATGTGACTTCGCCTATGAACCATAGGAGAATTGCAAGAAAGAAACCGAAGTGCACGGTGCGAAGCCGCAGTCTCAGATGGGTTAGAGACTGGGCCCCTTTCCTGTCTTCTCTCACAACTAGTAGGGCAAATGTTGCGGTCATTCCGGAGACTAATACGAAGAGTATGTCGGTGGACGCAACAAGCCACGATCCCCATGACTGGGCAACCGCATAGAAAACGGCAAAAACAACGCTCAGACCCAAGACTACTAACAAATCACGTTGCATGACTACCACCGACGAGCCCCACAGAGACTTACGTCCGTTGACGTGTAATTACTGTAACGGTTCTTTTCGACAAAGAATTTTGATCAGTCAAAACACATCATGCATGACTCGGCTGGCGAGTTCTTAATACTTTCGCCTTTTCAGTGTGTGAATGGATGAAAAGTCTCTAGGCTTCGTCTGTGTAAGTTCTCCGCGGTTGGTAAGCCCGAGTGCGCGCTGACCGAATGGTCGGTCGGGTGTGTGTGCGTTCTAGTGGTGCGGGCAGTTGAAATTGAACCGTCGTTCTGGTAATTCGTGTGTGTGCGCGCACCACTAGACCCACAGATACTAAGGAAATCATTGAGAGTCTGGATCCAGAGATGCCGTACTATGATTTGATTGTGTGGACGATCTATTCGCCCCAGTTCATTAGAATGAGCTCTTTGATTTCGGAGAAGACTAGCGCCATAACCACGCCAGCCAGTATTGGGCCATACCACAAGCGCCAGTATAGGGCAATAAAGGTGAACGGCATGAGGCCCATCCCAAACACAAAGTGATGAATATGCGTGTTCGGGACATCCTTCTGTCCGCCGATCGCCTGGGAGGCCTTGCCCAACACGGACTTGGGCTGAGACTTCAACGGCCTTCCGACCTTGATCTTCCAGTCCTTGAAGTCTAAGTATAACCGGAGTTTGACGGAATCGGCAAGACTGCGGACTAGTATGTAGGATACCCAACCTGACATAAGGAATAATTCGAGGTCGGTAAACCTAGGCATATCCAAACCAGTTCACCGTTCAACATCCATTTTGATGTGGGTTTGTTCATGAGTCAAGTGGCGTATTAAGACGTTTTTTGTGTGTGCGCACCAGCCTACCCCATCACCATTGATGCCTCTCACTCAAAGGTCCGAGGACCGACGGACGGGGCCGTTATATCCTACGGCACGGAATGTCAAAGTCGAGTGTTTTCATGAAAATCGGTTCCGTAGTCATCGATTGCCGTGACTTTCATAGGATGTCAACGTTCTGGCGGGAGGCGCTGCGCTACGTGCCAAGAGACCCTCCCGAGGAGGGCTGGGTAATTCTGCGGGATCCCGCCGGGCGGGGCCCGAACGTATCAGTAAACTTGGACCCCGAGAAACATCCCAGCCCCGGTCCCATCCACCTCGACCTCTACACGAACGATCGAGAGCACGAAGTGAAACGACTCCTAGCGCTGGGAGCGACCCGCCACCGGCCTCCCGAGCCAGACGAGGACTTCGAGGTACTCACGGATCCAGAAGGCAATCTCTTCTGTATCGTCTCGAAAGCCGAGGCTTAGTCGACGGTATCGAGGTGGGGCTTTGAAGGCCCGCACCATTGATACCCCCCAAAGAAAACAAACGAACAACCGTCTGTGGAGTATTGTTTGTTGTTAGTTGTGTTTGTGGGTCTGGTGGTGCGCACCCACACTAAGGTGCAGTGACCGCGGGAGAAATCTACATCATATCAAGCATTCGAGGGGTAACTACGGCGCCAATGAGCGCAGGTGAATCATTGTTTCAGGTTGTCGTGAAAGCTGCTATCAGTCGTCAACTTTGCATCTATGTGTCAGCTGATTTTCGATTTGATGTCTTGCGTCTGATTACTCCGTATGCGACTGTTCCATCCTGCACCAGTGGTCGTCTGTGGTCTTCGTGTACCTTCCATTCTGCGCGAAAAGGAGCGCCAGAGCAAATACGCCAGAGCAATAACTACGATGATTATGAGAACGGCAACCCACTCGTAACTGGCTAGAACCATAATCATTGCGTCAGCGTGTTGCGCTTTAAGCACGCGGTCTAATTTCCGAAAGGAGAAGAACCTTTGAAATGAGGAATGGGAGGCGTCGTTGACTAGTGTAGTTACGGCTACTACCGAGAGTTAGCTTACGATCCCCACCTGTTAGTGGAAGTATCCTCTACAAGTGTAGAGCTGAAGGTTTACAGGCGATAGTTATCAGCGAGAAACGCTGCACTATGCTTCTATGTCCAAACGCAGAGAACCACGTTGGCTTGATTATTACAAAGCGACTTCAAAGCGTCCTCCTTACGAAACTCTGCAAAAAGCACTTTCTTCGTTTGACGCTGAGCCGTCGCGAAAGAAGGTGCGTTTTGCGATTGATTTGGGATGTGGAGGTGGTCGGGATACGTCTGAGTTGCTGCGACGAGGCTGGAAAGTGCTAGCTGTAGACAGTGAGGCTGGAGCGATTAGATGGATCCGATCTAACGTATCCCCAACGCATAGAGCGCAACTAAGAACCCGTGTGACTTCGTTCGAGAAATCATCCTTACCCAGATGTGATCTTGTAAATGCAAGTTACAGCTTACCGTTTTGCTCACCGAAATGGTTCCATTCTTTCTGGCGAAAGATCATAACCTCGATTCGTACTGGAGGAAGGTTTTCAGGCCATTTCTTCGGCGTTCACGATGATTGGGCTCGCAGTTCAAATGGGACATTTCATACCGCTAAGCAAGTTAAGGCACTACTGCGTCCATTTGAGATCGAATTCTTACTCGAACAGGAGAAAGATGACAGGACAACACTTCATGAACGAAGGAAGCATTGGCACGTATTTTCCGTTGTAGCGCGAAAACGCTGATTTGTGTGTGTGTGTGTGTGTGTGTGCGCGCGCGCGCACCAGCATCAAAAACCAATAGCACGGTTCAAATTCGGTTTCCCGCACCACCACCTACACACAGCAACGACCGGTTGACAAGTGCAGACCAATGCCCGCGGACGGGCAGCTTTCACACTATCCTATCCCGGTATCATCTAACCCTCTCGAATTTCCACCATGATTACCCTGTATGAGACGAATAACTCCAAGGCGAGGTATATGACTCCGCACAGGACGAGAAACATTCCTGCAATGAAAGTACCGTTTATGAATATTGCCAGACTTCGCGGAGGTGAGGAATATCCTAATCCTATTAGGAATGACGTGAGGACGAAAAATATGATTGCCAACATGTGACAAAGTATTCCATTTCTTACGTACTTCAGGCGTGGCAGGAGGAGGTCTAACTGATTATTGATACTCTTTCGCCTCAGCCGTTCCTTTTCATCTGACTTTCTCCGCTTACCCTCGAGCCCTCTTTTCTCATTATTCAGCAATCTGATCCTATTCACCAGGGAGCTGTGCCTGGCGTTGAATGTGACGAGAAGCAAAGCTACACCGGTAATCATGACTGCTGGGGCTAGACTTCCCTGAATCGCTTGAATTGCAGTGACCACGTCATCCAACTTCTATCCCTGCCCGCATCTCCCTGCGCTGAACCTATGAAACATGGCCCAATATCAACATCAGACCCGCGGGAGAGCTGGAAAGAAAGCTTGAGGAACATGAGCAAGCTATTTCTTCTTCTAGGAGAGTTTGCTAGTTTTCATTTCTTCGTCGTGGTCTCAATGTCGCGAAGGATGATTGTGAGTGTGAGGAGGGCGGCGATCCATGGAGCAAGCACTCGAACCAAACTTATGGGCAGCAGCTCCTTCAGGATGTGTTTTGGGAGGTCATCTAGGTCATCATATTCTGCGTAGTACCAGTGGTGCGCACACACACACTTTTTGACGAGCAACGACGACGGTTCGAATCGTGTTTGTTCTGCGTTAGTTTGGAGCTTTCGACGCGTGGCTTCCGGTTCTTTGTTGGGAGCTTCAGCCCTCGAATGCTACCTGGAGGACCTCGTCGTTGGTTTCCAACAGTAAGTTGTCAAAAGTCATTTTGTTTGTGGCATCATTAACCTCAGTTTCGAGTAGACAATGCCCTTGCTTGCGATGGGCCGCTGTTACCTTGTGAGTCGTTCTCCCTATCCGATAGGAATCCGCTTGGCGAACCTGTGAACACGCCCGTGTAATGTGCAAACGGTTTCAGTATCTCAATTCCGTTCGAGGTAACTTCGAAGTGTGTAAGGGACTTGTCGTGGTCGCTACCGCGCATCTTGAGCAGGACCAATGCTTTCCGCATCGAAGATTCGATTTCAACCAGCCTCAAGGCGATAACGCAGTCTGCAAGAAAGCTGAGTCCGGCCCCAGTTGAGGGAAGAACGACTGAACCTTCCGAAGTAAACATTGAGGTCAACCCTTTGCTCTTCAAGTACATGATTAGCCGATAGACTTCTCTTCTTCTCAGGTCGGGATGTTCGATGATCAATGCCAAGTGGCTGAGTGAGTCGATCACTATTCGCTTAGGACGAATCTGTTTAATCGGGTCTTCGAGTATGGATGGCTCAGCTTCAGCCCCAACCAGCAGTTTGGGCGATGTACATACCACTAGGATTTTGCCTTCTTCTTCCAGTTTCCGCAAGTCCCATCCGAAACTTTTCGCGTCACGATAGAGCTGGTCCGGAAGCTGTTCGAACGTGACGAAGATGCCATTTTCTCCGAATTTGGTTGCGCCGTTGACGAGGAATTGAAGCCCTAAACTTGTCTTACCTGCCCCGGCTGGTCCACCGAGCATAATTGAATCTCCCCGTAGAAATCCCCCGTGGAGAATCTCGTCGAGTTGTGAAATACCTGTCTTTACCCGTTCCATGATCAATCACACCTGAACTTGTTAGGTCGGCTCCTTGAATCGGTCCGATAGAATCTGTTGAACCTCCATGTCTCTTGAGCGCTGAAAGAATATGACTTCGTTTTTACTGAACCGCTTCACCTTAAGTAATCCAATCTCAACGAGTTCTTTGACATCATTCTCGATATCTTTGCCTTGCAAACCAATTCTCCATGCCACTCCGTCCATAGTATCGATCACACCAGGGCTCTTATAGAACAACGTCAACAGGTCCGCTTTGATGTCCGAATCAAGTATCTTCATCAGCAATTCATCTACAGTAGTCAAACACGGTTTACCTCAATAAAGCGACGCAGTCAGCATTCCCGAACTTAGTTAAATACACTTGCGCAAAACATCGAAGAGTCGTTATGTTATGTCATGAGGATGAGGTCAAGCTGCTTCGACACGTTCCCGTTCGAATCAAAAATAAACCATCCTCCAACACTCTGGATCTTAACGCTACATGTTTCACAACAAACGCTCCCAATGTGTGTGGGTATGCTGGTGCGTACACACAAAACCGCTCCCCACCTTCGGGATGGGATTCAGTAACCACTCACCAATAGAATCCCGAAACTTGGACCCTTATTCGCATACCTGCAATTCGAATGACCAAGTCATACCCTAAATTTCTCAGGATTTCGTCTTCTTAAACGTAAGTTGCTTGAGTGCATCAACGATTTCATTCGCATGTCTTGTGACATCGACCTTCGTGAAGATCTTAGCAATCTTGCCTTCTTTGTCAATTATGAATGTAACCCTGTCTGCTTTCGAACCATCATCGCTTAGAACTCCGTAGGTCTTCGAGATCTGCTTATCATGATCGCTGACCAATGGGAAATTCAGGCCATTCTTCTCGGCAAATTTCTTGTGAGATTCAACGGTGTCCACGCTAACGCCAACCACTTCTGTCCAGAGAGCTCCTATCGGTTGGAGTTTGTCTCTGAAAGTGCAGGCTTCGATTGTGCAACCTTTGGTGTCGTCCTTAGGGTAGAAGTATAGTACCACATTTTTCTTTCCAAGGTAGTCCTTGAGACGAATCCGAATATCGTTAGACGTTTGGCCTACGAAATCAGGAGCCGTGTCACCAGCCTTTGGCTTTGTTTCCACTGCTATTCACGTCTGTCTATCCGCTGTTTCTGTCGTTCATGCTCTTGATGTGTTACAACTTTATCATGCTTTGTCTTTGAAACCAACCTTAGAATGAATGCCCTCGCAGTTCAAATTCAGTTGCCCGCACCAGTATACCTGTCACACACAAGAAAAACCGTCGAGAAAAGAAGAGGTTTAGCTGGACGAATATGTTGATTCGACTTCTACTTTAGGAATTTTGATACGAATGGTGACGTGTCGCCTTGCCGCATGAAGTGTCCGGATGGTCCTTCTCCCAGGAATTCGCTGAACCATGATTCATGTTCCACTTCCTCGTTCAGAATTGCCAAGGACAGGTCGTATGTGCGATGGTCTTTGCCTGCGGTGATGTTGCAAATGTGTGAGTATCCTGCGACTGCGCATCTTTCGGCATTTACCAGCACCGTCAACATTGCTTTGATGTCCGTTGGGTCTTTGGGCAGTCTAGCGGGGGGACATGCAGTCATGTCATGGAACACTTTCATGTCATCCGGGAGCTTGCCTCCAAGCTCGTATATGCGTGGGGTCAATGCTTCGAAGTGATTGCGATCTTCGATTCGAGCTACTTCAGCGAGTTGCTTGATTCCTTCTCCTTCCAAGCCGATTAGGTTGCAACGTAAGATTGTATAGTAGTAGAACGTTGTCAGTTCCGCGGCCGCGTTTCTGACCAGTAGGTCAAGAAGCTGGTCAACGTTTATGCCAGCCTTCACCACCATCTCGCGTGCTACTCTAGCCACAATTTCACCTCCTTCACACTGATTGGGAATGGGGTCTTCGGTCAGAAGGAATCTTGATGCAGAGATGGCTTCAGCGTTCTTTCTCCAGATAGTAAAGGACGAATTTTTCTGAGGACGGTGCGGGATTTACAAGTCCCGTGGGTTCGATTACTTGTTCCAGTCTTACTGGGATAGCATTGTCGGGGAGGTCTATCTGCTTATCCTTGCGAATCTCGATGACCCTCAACTTGCTCTTCATATTTGCTCAGGCGTTATTGCTCAAAGGGCCGATGGATTGCTTTCGGCCGATTGCTATATCTGATAATCATGTCTTTGGTTGATTCTTCGTACGCAACCGATCAGTTTTCGTGTGTGCGGTACCAATGGTGCGGCCGACTGAATTTGAACCGATAAGTCCTCTGGTTTTTCGTGTGTGTGCGCACCACTAGACCCACACGCACAGACGAAATGGTTGCTTTGCTTTGAGAACTAGGCCCTTTAGGGTTCCGTGTGCCACACTATAACGCCTATTGAAAATAGGATTATCCCACCGACACCGAGGATCGAAAGGATTTGCGACCGAAAACCATTCAGCCCGAATATCACTACAGTTGCGACGGCCATCAGCAGCCCAAGTACAATAAGCAGAACCGATGGTGACCAGCGCAAGTCAGAATATGCACTCCTCAAGTCGCCCTCATACGATGCATAGACTCTAAAGGCTTTGAACAGGCAGGAAGGTGCGTGTCCGCACCACCACACCCACACACGAAAATGTTCGCGACGAAAAACTAATGACGACCGCCTAATGTGCAAAACGCGCTTGGTGTCTATAGCCCATGGAACTAAAGGTGCGGTCTCTTAGACAGGAGGATCTGCGGAACGCGGATCATATAATGCGTGTTGCCTTTGGAACATTCCTTGGTGTTCCTGACCCAGAAAACTTCGGGGAGGGCATGGATTATGTAAAGACTCGTTGGCTGGCAGACCCGACTGCGGCTTTCGGCGCCGAAGCAGATGGCGAACTTGTAGGTTCCAGCTTTGTCACAAGATGGGGTAGCTTTGGGTTCTTCGGGCCAGTAACTGTACGTCCTGATTTGTGGAACCTAGGTATTGCTAAACTCCTGCTCGGACCGACAATGGAACTATTGAACAAATGGGGTGTCAGCCACGCGGGCCTTTTTACGTTCGCTCACAGCCCAAAGCACCTAGGCTTGTATCAGAAACTCGGTTTTTGGCCAAGATTTCTAACGCCAATTATGTCGAAGGCGGTCGAGCCGAGAAATAATTCGGGAGGGTGGGCCAAGTTTTCAGATGTGGCTGATGTGGATGTGGGAAGGTACTTGACGATGTGTCGAAGCCTGACCAGCTCAATCTACGAAGGACTGGATTTGGAGCGAGAAATAATGGCTGTCCGAAACCAAAGGCTTGGCGACGTCGTACTTTTGTGGGAAGGCGAAACGCTTGTCGGCATCGCCGTATGCCATTGCGGGCCCGGCACTGAGGCTGGAAGAGATACATGTTACATCAAGTTTGGGGCCGTCCGTAAATGGCCAGGTGCGGAGGATCTCTTTGACAAGTTGCTGAATGTCTGTGAGGAATTGGCTACTATGAATGGAATGACACGTGTTTTGGTGGGTGTCAATACCGCTTGTCATTATGCGTATCGGAGATTGATCGCGCGAGGTTTTCGCGCAGACTTTCAAGGAGTTATGATGCTAAAACCTAACGAGCCATGTTTTGATAGGCCCGATTGTTATGTTATGTGTGATTTGCGCTAGGCCCCGCTAGGTAGAAATTGCCATGCCCATAATTCGCTCGAAAGAAATCATACAAGGGCATAAACACGTCAGATAATGAGGCCCTCTCAATTCTTGTGCCATTGCTTCACTTGCAGACGCGATGAACGAAGTCATTCGCCAAAGACGCCGAAAAGAAGCGCCTTTGTTAATTGTGCGGGTTCGCCGCCGAATTTGATGTTGCCGCTCGACATGAGGTAGGCGCGATTAGCGATTTTAGTAGCTTTTTCGACATTTTGTTCGACGAGCAGTATTCCGATGCCATTCTTGTTCAGTTCGACTAGTTTGTCGAAAATTACAGCTTGCTTACCAACATCCAGTCCAGATGACGGTTCGTCGAGAAGGACTAGGTTAGGGGAGGAAATTAGGGCCCTTCCTATCGCAAGCATTTGTCTCTCGCCGCCGCTTAGGAGACCAGCTTTCTGTTTCATCCTGTCTTTGAGGATAGGGAAGACCTCGCCTACCTCTTTGAGCTTTGATTTCAATGATCCCTTGTCTGAAAGCGTGTAGTAGCCCATCTCAAGATTCTCTTTCACTGTCATGCTCGGAAACAGTGCCGCTCCTTGTGGGGCGTACGAGATTCCTAGTTTTATGACCTCCGCCGTGCTCGCGCGCGTGATGTCTTTTTCGTTCGCGTAAAGTTTTCCGCCGGTCGGCGTGAGGAGCCCTATGATTGTTTTGAGGAGTGTAGACTTGCCGGCTCCGTTTGGGCCTATCAAGATGGTGATTTCCCCATCCTTGGCCTCGAGGTTGACGGAGTGGAGAACTTCGGAGCCTGAATACCCTGCGTGAATATTCTCGACTTTCAGCAATAATGTCACTCTCCGAAGTACGCGTGGTGCACAGCCTTACTACTTCTGATGGCATCAGGTTCGCCTTCCTCTATCTTTTGGCCGTGGTCAAGCACGAATACATAATCTGTGAGCCGCATCAATTCTTCGAGGTGGTGCTCGATTATTACCAATGTTTTTCCCATTTCTTTGTTCAGAATTTTGATTTGATTTGAAATGGCTCCGATCATAGACTTATCTAATCCAGCCATCGGTTCGTCTAAAAACAATAGTTCTGTGTCAAGGGCGATTGTCCTTGCCAATTCAAGATCTTTCTTTTGTCCGTACGCAAGCGTCTTCGCTTTCATGTCACGGACCTCGCTAAGGTTCACTAGATTCAGTATTTCGTCTAGTCGAACATTTGAGATGGAGTTGCGTCTGATAGCTAGAAGGTTCTCCTCAACGGTCAATTCGGGAAATACTCTCGGAATCTGAAAGGTTCTTCCTACTCCTATCTTTGTTATTACGTGGGGTGACTTTCCGGTCACGTCGGTATCCTTGAAGTAAATCTTGCCCGCACTTGGTCTAAGCACACCTGTTACGAGGTTGAGCAGTGTCGTTTTCCCCGACCCGTTCGGGCCTATCAAACCGTATATTTTGCCTTTTTCGACATTAATACTGACTTTGTTGAGGGCTGTCAGCCCTCCGAACCTTTTCTCTATCGATTCAACCCTTAACAACTTCAGAGGGACCCTTCCTTGTTCTGCGTTGCAGCAGCCCGACTACGCCCGTAGGCCGCAACTTCAGAATTGCAATAACCACAATTCCGTAGATGAAGTAGGTTATGGCGAGGGAATACCATACCGGGAGTATGTTTATGATCACAGTGATGATGGCGCTTCCGATTATCGATCCTCCCAAGAAGCCCATTCCTCCAACGATCGCCATTCCGATCGGGAGGAAAGAGTTAGGGACTACGAAAACAGAGAAGTCGACGTGCGACGTGAAAATGCCGTAGTAGGTTCCGCCTAAGCCTGCGAGAAGAGAACTCAAGAAGAAAACTACTGCTTTGTGAAATGAAACGTTAATACCGCACACGTTTGCGGCTAAGTTGTCACCCTTTATCGCTAACAACTTGAGTTTGTAGTTTGAATGTTGTATCAGATACGTTGCGAACAATGCAAGCGCGAAGATAGCGACTCCTGAAAAGTATATTGTCGTTCGACTAGGCGGTGCCGCGCTGAAAATAGAAAGCCCTTCCTCTCCGTAAACTATTAGAGAAATCCAGTACAGCACTTGCGAGAAGAGCAGTATTGCTATCCCCTGGTAGCCTGGTTTTAGCCTTATTGTCGTGGCACCTATGCCTCCTCCGACTACTGCTGCCCCTAGGGTGCCAACAACCGCAGAAGGGATCAGTGGTAATTTGAGCAGTTGGGTGAGCATGATTGTGAAGAAGGCTCCTAACCCGAAGGGGAGCGCTTGACCCAGACTCAGCTGCCCCGAGTAGCTGTAAAGGAGGTCCCAACTAGCGGTGTAGATGGCGTATGCGAAAAAGTACATCATGATGAACTCCAAGTATGGGAGACCCGTGAACGGGATGAGGATGCTCGGAACCAACGCACCCAGGAGTATAGCGAAGTTAACGTCCCTTAGTTTAATGCTCTTTAACCAAGACGCGCGGTCGGTAGACTCAAGCCCTTTCAATAATCTCGCCGAGTATTCCCGTCGGTTTGTTGACTAATACGATGTAAATGAGGACGAGAGCTATGACGAAAGAGTATGCCGGGAGATAATACTGCGTAATCGAGTACACTATGCCGTAAACTAATCCGCCAAGAAAGCTGCCTGATACGCTTCCAATCCCTCCAAAAGTAACTATCACAAAAGCTATCACTAATTCGTTCCATCCAGTCGACGCGGTTATGCTGTAGATTGAAGATAGGAGAGAGCCACTCAACGCGGCCAAAGATACACCAAGTCCGAACGACATCAACGCTATTGTGCTGACTCGAACACCCATGGCCTCGGCCAATTCCCTGTCCTGAGAGAAAGCCCGGATTGCTTTCCCGATCTTCGTATCTCGCAGGAAAAAGAATAATCCTGCATAGCAGAAGAGTGAGATAGCGATTGAGATCAAGGTCTGATATGAAATGAACACTCCTCCTGGAATAGCGACGTTTCCAAAGGCGATTTGTGGAACCGGGACGGACCCTGCTCCATAGACTATGAAAGCGCCCTGTTGGAGGACCTGCGCTAGGGCGAGAAAGAGAATCATCACAAGGTTCTGCGAGTCAGGGTCGCTTGATACCCACATCTTCTTTGGGATCAATCCGTAGAGGAACAAAAGCCCGATTACGAAAGCCGACGCAAACGCAAACACTACGCTGACAACGATTGGGAGATGCAGAGTGCTTACGGCAAAGAATGTGAGGAATCCTCCCATCATGTAGAAAGCGCCATGGGACGTGTTAACGTTGTTCATGACGCCGTAAATTAGCGACAGTCCGCCAGCTAGCAGACTAATAATTAGTCCATAGCTTATCCCTGAAACGAGAGAAAGATAGAGCCCTAGCAGAGCTGAGGCTGACACGTGAGACACGCAAAAAAAGGGAAGGAGTGACGTTGGCTATATGTCTGGTTGTTCTATGTCAGGAGTAAGGTTGTCCAGTCGCCGGGTTCACTGATGTTGCATTCGCTACACTTGAAGGCCACACTATCTGATAATGGATGTCGCTGCCCGTGACTGTGATCTGGTAGATTGTGCCGGTTAAGTATCCGTCACCGACGGTTGGGTTGTGGTTGCCCAAGAACACAACGTGTCCCCCTGGACCAGTGAAATCAGTAGACGTTAAAGCATTGGCTACGGCGTCGGAGTCGGTGCTTCCTGCCTTCGTCACGGCGTTTGCGAGTATCATTACTCCATCATAACCATCCATGGCGTAGTGACTCGCGGATATGCTGTACTTCTGTTGGAAGGTTTGCATGAATGCTGCGGTCTTACTGGTAATTGTGCTAATCGGCCCCACGAAAACATCGTTGACTCCGTTGGGCACGGCTGCGTTGATGCTTTGTGCATTCGTCGGCAAGATCAGCAACGTTTCGAGGTGGAAGATAGCTATCTTGTTGACCGCTGGATTGGCTCCGTACTGTTTCTGGAAGTCAATGCCGTTCGTCCCTTCCATAACGACAACAACACCATCGGGTTTGAGAGTTGCAATCTTGTTTAAGGCCGAAGAATAGTCTGTGGCAGTGTCTGGGAAGTAATCTGCCGAGAGCATTGTCACACCAGCGCTTGCGCTCTGGTTAGTCAAGAAGCTCCCGATTTCGTGAGCGTAGCCGTAGTCTTCGGCTTCGTATACAAACGACTTTGCATGTATCATCTTGAGCCATGCAAGGGTCATTATGGCGTAGCCGCTGTCAGGCAATGTCACTCGGAATAGGTACTGATTCTGGGGTGGGACCATCAATGCGTCCAAGCTTGAAACGGTGAGTATCTGGACCATTTTCGCGCTGGTCGTTATTGGTAGCACTGCTCTGACATCTCCACTGAAGTAGGGGCCCATCATGAAGTTGACGTTTTGTTGGTTGACGAGGATTTGCGCAGCGTTCACTGTGTCTGAAGTCTTGGCGCCCTCGTCTTGAGCAATTATCTGGACCGGCCTGCCCAGAACTCCGCCGGCTGCATTCAGCTCGTCGGCCGCCACTTGAGCGCCCTGCTGGACTTGCATCCCGTCAGGAGCGTAGATGCCGCTCAGCGGTGTGATCAAACCGATCTTGATCGGTTGTGCAACGGCTGACGTCGCTGCCATTGACGTCGCTGTCGTTGTTTCCTGCATCGGTGCCGACCTCGAGGTTGAGTAGTAGTATCCTCCAGCTACGATCGCTAGGAGTACGATTACGGCGACGACTATTGCAAGTGTCTTCTTTGTCCCGCTTTTCGCTGACAAGTTAATCATCGGGTTTTCAGTGCTGGCAACAGCAATATAACACTTGCCAATGGCATCTGTAAGCCGACAGCGTTTTTTGTCTTTAAGCAACTTGCGAAGAATCAAGTTCGGGAGGAAGCGAGGCTTTGTCGAACTCGCACATATCACGCTACGCGCTTGAACTCAAAGAAACGAGAAGGAAGATAGAAGAGAAAGTCAAATCACCGCACTCCAAAATAATGGCGCTTGATGAAGCGGTTAGACGGTTCATTAATGAAGGCTCGCACGTGGCGATCGGGGGGTGTCTCTATTCGCGAACTCCCACCGCTGCCATCCACGAAATCATTCGACAGAAGATTAGCGGCCTGACAATTTCAAGAAGCCTCGTCGGAATGGAGGCCGACCTACTTCTTGGAGCCTCGCTGCTGAGAAGAGTGGTCACTAGTTGGTGGAGTGTGGGTTACGCCTGGGGTATTTCAAGAGTGATGCGCAAGGCGGTCGAGGAACAAAATGTAGTGTTCGAGGAGTGGAGCCATTTGGCCCTTGGGCTTCGATACAGGGCAGCTGCGATGGGCGTTGCTTTTCTGCCAACGTTTTCCATGCTCGGAACGGACCTAGAGAAAGTTAACGAAGTGAAAAGCATAACCTGCCCCTACTCAGGTGAAAAGACCCTGCTCGTACCGGCGCTCTACCCAGATGTGGGCATTATACATGCTCAGGTGGCAGATGATGTGGGTAACGTGCGTATTGCCGGCTACGAGTTCATGGACCAGGACATTGCCCGGTCGTCAGAACGGGTCATAGTGACTGTAGAAAAAGTTGTCAATTCGAAAGAGTTCCGCAAGCAACCGGATATGACAACGATTCCATTTTTCTGCGTTGATGCGGTTGTCGAGCTTCCTTACGGAGCATACCCTAGTGAATGCTGGGACATGTATGAGGCAGATTTCGATCACTTTAAGCAATTTGCAGAACGAACCAATGAGAAAGCGATCGATGGAGCCAAGGAGTACGTAACGGAATTCGTGTACGCAACAAAGTCATTTCAGGATTTTCTTGGCATAATCGGCACTGGCAGACTGCGGAAATTGAGGAAGAATATGCGAGATGTCCTCGAGTAAGATTGGGTGTTCGAAAGCGGAGCTGCTGGCCGTAATCACGTCAAGGCTACTGGAAGATAATAAGACTGTCTTCGTTGGAATCGGCCTACCGATGGCGGCGGCGTTACTGGCGCAACTCATACACGCCCCGAATTTATCAATAATTTTCGAGGGTGGCATAATCGCACCCGAACTGAAACGTGGCAAAATGCCGCTATCAACAAATGAGGTGCGGGCAGGCAGAAAAGCCATGGCATTCTGCAGCATCACGGACATGTTCCTATACCAGCAGCGCGGCTTCATAGATTACGGCCTCTTGGGTGCAGCTCAAATCGACAAATTCGGCAACATCAACACTTCGCTAATCGGGAGTGTTGAAAAGCCGAAGGTTAGGCTTCCTGGCAGCGGAGGCGCGAACGATATTGCGTCATCCGCAAGCCGCGTAATCATTAGCGTAATTCATGAGAAACGCAGATTCGTTGAGAAAGTCGATTTCGTTACCAGTCCAGGGTTCTTAACGGGTGGGAATTCAAGAAACTCAGCCGGCTTGATTTTCGGAGGACCTTACAAGGTGGTGACCGATTTGGGAATTATGGGATTCGACCCGAACACAAGAATGCTGAAACTAGAAGCAATCCATGAGGGCATCGAAACTCGTGACGTACTTGTGAACACAGGATTTGATCTCCCTATCGCGAGCAATTTGCAGACAACAACTCCACCCAATAAACACGAGCTCAGAGTTCTAAGGGCCATGGACCCTGAGAAGGTGATGTTGAGGGGCGGTTGATTAAAATGCCCAATCCACGCGAAATAGTCACCTCACATATTGATAATAGCAGCGAGGAAATCGTTGATTTCCTTCGCAAACTCATCCGGTTTCCCAGCGTAACAGGGAACGAAAAAGACATTCAGACCTTCATTTCGGGTTGGCTGAAAGACCGGCTGGGAATTACAATAGATGTTTGGGAGCCAGACATCGAAGAACTGAGAAAGCATCCGGGATACGTACCAGTTGACCGAGATTACAAAAATAGACCAAACGTAGTTGGTGTTTACAAGGGAAAGGGTACGGGCCGCTCACTACTTTTCAACGGTCACGTGGACGTCATACCAGCCGGAGCTGAAGATGCATGGAACACCAGCCCATGGGAAGGCAAAGTTCAGGACGGAAAGATCTACGGGCGCGGCGCCTCCGACATGAAGGCGGGTTTAGCCGCCTATAGCATGGCCTTGGATGCCGTCATCAAATCTGGACTTAAACTCAAAGGGGATGTCATTCTCGAGTATACCGTCGACGAAGAGCTAAGCGGAAACGGAACTTTGGCGGCAATCACGCGAGGCTACAGGGCTGACGCGGGAATTAGCGGAGAAACAAGCAGCATGAACGTTCAACCGGCCTGCATCGGACGAATATGGTATGACATTCACGTAAAGGGAAAACCTGCAGGCATCCAGCGCCAATGGGAGGGAGTAAACGCAATCGACAAGGGGTACTTGATTGTGAAGGCAGTCTCCGACTTTCAAGAAATCCGAATGAGAAAAGTCACCCACCGCCTCTACCCGAACATTCGAGAAACAATTCCTTGCCTCGTAGGAGTATTCCAAGCGGGATCATATCCAAGTGCGTTCCCTGACTCTTGCCTCCTCAGAGGAAGCATGGCAACCGTTCCCGGAGAAGACTCTGACAGGGTTAAGAAAGAACTAGCTGAACATCTGAAAGTATCTACCACGTCTGACCCTTGGCTGAAGGAAAATCCTCCAACGATTAAGTACACCGGATACTTTGCGGAACCATCCGAGATACCGGACGATCATGAAATTGTAAAATCATTGAAATCCGCCTACCAGGCAGCTCTGGGCACTGAGCCTACCGTAAGCGGAAGAACCGGCGCAGCCGACATACGGTTCCTCAACAAATACGCAGACACGCCCACCGTTATATTTGGCCCCGGTCCAACAGATCAAATGCACGCCACTAACGAATACGTCAGAATCGAAGATTTGATTGCAGCGACAAAAGTTTACGCACTAACCTTATTGGATTGGTGCGGAGTCGCTTGATTAGAGGCTTGAACCGGTCGTGCCAAAGATTAGATTTGGTTTGGCCTTGCAGAACTACGTCGCGCCCGGAGAATCGATAAGCCCAAGAACATTAGTCAAACACGCAATGAAAGCGGAGGAATTAGGCTACTTCTCGATCTGGGTGTGGGATCATATACTGCTTGGTTCGAAGAGCGTTTTCCCTGTTTACGATTCCATGACCATGCTAACAGCTGTTGCCGCAAGTACTGAACGAGTAAGGCTCGGAACTGGCATACTAGTCCTTTCGATTAGGAATCCCGTTGTGCTTTCCAAACAAGTCTCAACACTCGATAACTTGAGCGATGGGAGAATAACCCTCGGAATCGCCGCGGGCTGGTATGAGCGCGAGTTTCAGGCGTGTGGCTACCCGTTCGATTCCCGCGGCCGAACGCTTCAGACGAATTTGCAGATCATGAAACGCCTATGGACTGAGAATGGTGTGAATGGAACCTACGGGCAATATTCGTTCAAGAACGTTACTATGGAGCCAAAGCCAGTGCAAAAACCCCATCCGCCTCTATGGATGGGAGGATATGTGGACACAGTTCTACGGCGAGTTGGTAGGTTGGCGGATGGGTGGATAGCCTATTTCTACACGCCGGACAGCTTCGAAAAGAGCTGGAGCAAAGTCCTTGATAGCGCCAAATCTTTCGGCAAGCAAGCTAACGCCTTTGGAAATTGTGATATGGTTCCTATTAGGATCGATAGAAGTGAGGCAGAAGCTCGACGTGTCACGACCGACTTTATCACAAAACATTGTGACCTACCGGCATGGAGCGAAGCCACGCCAAACAGCGCAGTCACAGGCACCTCCAAAGATTGCGCACAAATGATCGAAAGCTTCTCAGAAGCGGGAGTCCAAGAGCTGGTCTTCATGCCTGCAGTGGCTCAACTTAGCGAAATCGGCGAACAGGTTGAAAAAATCGCGAAAGAACTGCTGCCCTCATTTTCATGAGGTGAGACAGTCACCCTCCATCGATTACCGAAAACAGCAAAACTTCATCGTCGTAAGCTAACGTAGTGGATAAGCTGTCACTCGCGTTTCCGTTCACGAAGATCTTGAGTTTGGGGTCCAAGCTACCAGCAATGAGAACCTCCTTCTCAAGTTTCCCCATGGTGACATCATTCAATGCGTCAATTAGATCCCGAAGCGTAGGCCCCTTTGCTTTCACCTGCCGCCTTTCACTTCCTAGAAACATCTGCCACAAACCGAACGCACTTACATTGACTAAGACAGAACTCAATTTCGAACAAATTCCCCGATTCCAGGTTCAGTCAATATTTGGTCGTCTTGCATGATAAGCTGTCCTCTCAAATAAGTTGCAGTGCATTTGCCTTTCACTCGCCAGTTCTCGAAAAGAAACGTTTCTTTGGCTTTCGTCTCTAGGTCGTCACTCTTGAGACTCCATTCTATCTTGGGGTCTACTAAGATTATGTCCGCGTCAGATCCAACGGCAAGCTCGCCCTTTCGTGGATAGATTCCGAAGATTTTCGCGGGGTTGCTGGAGCAAAGCCTCACCAAATCTTGAAGGCTCAATAAACCCTTGTCAACTTGACTCAGCAGAAGTGGGAGCCTGGTTTCAACACCTGGCGTTCCAGGGGGTGCCCTCCAAATATCGCCTGCTCCTTGATCTTTTTCCACTTTGGCGTGGGGTGCATGGTCGCTTACTATCATATCGACGGTTCGGTCATGAATCCCTGTCCAAACAGCTTCACGATCTACTTCATCTCTTGGTGGAGGGTTGAACTTAGCGTACGGCCCAAACTTTCTCAACGCTTCCTTCGTTAGCAGCAGATAGTGTGGGCAGGTTTCGCAGGTAACTTTCCACCCGGCATTCTTCGCATATCTAACCTTGTCAATGGCTTCGCGAGAGCTGAGATGTAAGATATGGATCGGCGTCCCAGTCACCTTCGACAGAATCAGGGCGTCTGAGACGGCTTTCGCTTCCGTGAACGCCGGGCGAGAATCAGCATGGACAAGCGGGTCTCGTCTCCCGGCCGCTTGAAACTCCTTACTCAAGTATTGTATCATGTTGTCGTCCTCAGCATGAAGGCATAGAAGCTTATTCGTTGTTCCAACCTTGACCATCACGCGATATAGTGACGCCGAATCGGTGACAAATGTCCCTTCATATTCTCGGATGCGGTCCGACGGTGGCGCGACCATGTAGGTCTTGAATGCGATTGCACCCGCTTCGGCCATGCCTGCAAGTTCTTGTAAGTTTGTAGCACCTGCTCCCGCGTAGAGAGCGAAATCTACGACAGCCTTTGGCCTAACAACTCCAAGTTTTTCTACAAATCGCTCTTTGGATGTTACGATCGGTAATGTCGTGGGCATATCAAAGACAGTTGTGACGCCCCCCTTTGCTGCAGACCTCGTCCCCGTTACGAAATCTTCCTTCTGAACCATTCCGGGGTCCCTGAAGTGAACGTGAGTGTCAATCAGCCCAGGCAGCAGGTAGAGTCCGCTCACGTCAACTTTCAAATTAGCCTGAAGGTTATCGGATGCGCCGAGGGACACAACTTTCCCGTGATTAACGGCAACGGACGCTTTCATGGTGCCGTTTTCGGAGACCACTGTCCCTCCATGAAGAAGAAGATCAATCACTTCTAACCACGTCAACCCTAGCGCACAATTACCTGATGATTGGATTCATGATGAAAACTCACCGCGCGCCTTATCTTATTATGCGCCGCTTTCCCGATTGAGTTACGATGACCCAAGCACTGACAGAACGAGATTTGGTATCGATACTTGACTTTAGCTCCCTTGAACTTGAGGACGTTTTCACAACTGCGGACCGGATGCAGCGTTTTACACGAACCCGCAGGAACGACCTGAAAGGGAAGGTGATGTCGACAATCTTCTTCGAACCGAGCACTCGAACACGCCTGAGCTTCGAATCTGCAATGCAACGTTTGGGTGGTTCCGTTATCGGTTTCGCGGAGCCCGGAGTTTCGAGCGTCGCGAAAGGCGAAACATTAGCCGACACGATTAGAATGGTAGAATCATATTCTGACGTGATACTTCTACGGCACAGCATAGAGGGTTCCGCGAAGTTCGCCGCTGAGATCTCTCAAGTCCCAGTGATTAACGGCGGCGATGGGTCGCAACATCATCCGAGCCAGACGCTAACCGATCTTTACACCATTCGAAGGGAATTCGGCTCGATTGACGGGCGAAGGGTAATGATCGTCGGGGACCTGAAGCATACGCGGTCGGCGTCTTCTCTTGCCTACGGCCTCTCGCTTTATCGAGACATCAAGCTGTTCCTCGTGTCGCCGAAAAGCCTCCAGATGAGGCCGGAAATACTTGACCACCTCGATCGAAAACATGTGGAACATGAAGAAAGTGAGAGCCCGCGAGACTTCATCAGCGATGTAGACGTCACATATGTGACCAGGCTTCAGAAAGAACGATTCGCAGACGCGAAGGAATCTGAGAGACTCAAAGGGAGCTACATCTTAACCAAGGATTTGCTTGCCAACTCACGGCGCGGCATGATAGTAATGCATCATCTCCCTAGGATCGACGAGATTCCACTCGAGGTCGACTACACGCCTAATGCTAGGTACTTCGAACAAGCCGCTAACGGCGTCCCGGTAAGAATGGCCTTTCTTTACCTATCAATCCGCAAGGCCAAGTTCCACCCACACAAAACCAGAGGCGAATTACCGCCTGCAAACAAGGTTCAGCCGTGCCAGAATCCGAAATGCATCACAAACCAGCTGAGGGAACCCATCGCTCCAAAGCTAGTTGAGACATATCATCAGCAAGAGAAGGTTCTGCAATGCGAATACTGCGGCCGTTACACCGGACTTGTCTAAGGTGGGTGAAGAACGCTCTTCAGTTCATTCTCAGCAAGGACTTTGCCGTTTTTGATAACGTAACGGGGAATGTCACCATACCTTAACGCATCGTCGATTCTGGAAGTATTCAGGATGTTGATGTCGGCCTTGCATCCCTTCACGAGACCATAGCGGGAGAGCCTCAGCATAATCGCAGCGTTGTAGGTAACCATCATTGGAATCACATTGAAGAGCTCAGGGGAATTTAATTGCCCGGCATAGGCCAGAAGCCAGCCATTCCTGAGCGGGTCAAAGTCGCCGAATGGGTTGAATGGGTCAACCATGTTGTCGATTCCGAAGGTTACGTTTACCCCTGCCTGAACGAGTTCCTTAACACGAGTAATCCCTCGCGGAATTGGAGGCGAATGTTGCCCGCTCGTCATCATAGTGCACGGGTTCGTCACAATGTTGACCGCAGCCTGCTTCACCGAATCGATGATCTTAGCGGCATAATCGTCCGGATAGTGTGCTAGGGCAATGTTGTGGGCGGAGGATGCCCTACCCTGAAATCTGAGTTGGACCACCTTTGAGATGAAGTATTCGAGATTTTTCCCGCACGGTAGGACGTCGTTGTGAACATCCACGTCAACGTTCTTCTCCTGCGCAATTGAGAACACTTTGTCAAGATGCTGCTTTGAGCTGTCCGCTGTTTCTTCGGCTTCAGGGAGGCCGCCGACAAGGTCTGCACCAGATTCAATTGCCTTGAACAGTAACTCCTCAGTCCCTTCTTCGCGGAGAATTCCTTCTTGCGGGTGTGCGACTATCTGTAAATCGACTCGGTCGGAATATTCGCGGCGAATTTGGTTCAGTGCGTGAAGAGATTTCAACTCAACTTGGTGGTCAACGTCTACGTGGGTGCGAATTATTGTCACCCCGTGTTCTATTGCCCTGGGCATGATTTCCCGAATACGCTCTCTGACATTGTTAACAGTGAATTCTTCCTTTGCTTTTCTGATCTTCTCCCTCGCGTCACCTATAGAGGCTGAATAACCGAATTCTTTGGAAAGTAGAACCTTGTCGAGATGAATATGGGGTTCTATGAATGTGGGAAGAACCAGGCATCCTTTAGCGTCCAACTCCGTGTCCGCACCAGCCGAAACATCAGGCGCAACTTCCACAATATTCCCTCCCTCGATAAGGATGGATGTGGGTTTTAGAGCTAGGAGCGTGCTCGCGTTCCGAACGAGAATCGACATCATCACCGGTCTCCGAGTGTGACTAGTGTGGGTGTATCACCTGAAAAACGCTTGGGCCTTTCGCATCGGGACAGGGCTAGATTAATTAAAACACGGCCGGATACGCTGACTCGACTTCGGTGAGGTCATGCAAACTCTCGCACCTGTGGAGCAGTCGAAGGAGGAGCTTTCGCGTGTTGACGCATTAGAGAAAGTTCTCGGAAAAACTAGGTACACCACAGACATGATTGACCAAGATGTACTCTACTTGAGGATTGTTCGATCGCCCCATGCTCACGCTACGATTAAGAGAATAGACTTCTCCCACGCCGAAAAAATAGGTGGCGTAGTCAAAGTGGTGACTGCCAAAGATGTTCCGGGAGCAAACGAAGTGGGCTTCTTCATCCAGGACCAGCCGCTCTTCTGCGATAAGAAAGTGAGATTCATAGGCGATGCCGTCGCAATGGTGATCGCGGAAACGCCTGAAGCCGCAGAGCTTGGGGTAAAGGCTGTAGAAGTAGATTATGAGCCGCTTCCGGCTGTTTTTGATCCGAAGGATGCTCTGCGGGATGGTGCTGTTAAAATTCATGAGACAGGCAACTTCTTGGACAGTTATTTTGTTCAGAAAGGCGACGTCGAGGAAGGCTTCCGCAAGGCGGACATCATAGTTAAGGGCACATACCAGACGCCGGTCCAAGAGCAAGCCTATCTGGAGACTGAGGCCGCCTTAGCATACCCTACCCGTGAGGGTATCACCGTTCTCGGTTCACTCCAGTGCCCATTCGCGGTTGAGAAGGCAGTGAAAATAGTTCTCGGAAAGGCCGTACCCAATGTGCGGATAATCCTCGCCCCAACTGGCGGAGCATTCGGAGGGAAGGAGGATGCGCCAGACGAGGTCTGCGCGCGAGCTGCCCTCGGCACCTACCTAACCAAGAAACCCACATTGCTTGCCTTCTCAAGAAAGGAATCTACCATTTTCCACCCAAAACGGCATCCCATCATGATTGAGAGAGAGATGGGAGTGACCCACGATGGCAAAATTACGGCAGTCAAAGCCAACGTCGTCCTGGACGGCGGCGCTTACGCGTCGCTGAGTTCCCGCGTACTTTTCCAATCAGTCTGCCTAGTCTCAGGCGCGTATGATGTTCCAAACGTCCGCGTTGACGGGGTTGTAGCGTACACCAACAAAGTCCCGATGGGGGCTTTCAGGGGATTCGGAAAACCTCAAGCACTATTCGCCGCCGAACTGCAGATGGATGAAGCGGCAGAACAACTTCAGATGGACCCATTCGAATTCAGACGGAAGAACATACTACGAGTTGGGTCAAGAACAGCAACAGGGCAACTGCTAAGCAGCAGCGTCGGTCTCGAGGAATGCCTGCTGAAGGCTGCAGAAGAATCATCTTGGAAGAGCAAGAGAACTTCCCATTCCAAACCGCAGAGTAGCGTAATGCGCCGAGGCATAGGTATGGCGTGCATGATTCACCCCACAAGCCTTGGACCACTAGGGGTAGATGTCGGATCTGGCATTGTTCAAGTCGCAGATGATGGCAGCATCCACGTGAGAACTGGAATGACTGAGTATGGCCAAGGAATCTACACTGGTTTCGTCAAGATCGTCGCGAGAACCCTGGGCCTGAAAAATACGAGAATCGCAATCGAAATGACAGATACGAGTCGGGCCTTGGATTCAGGCCCAACAGTGGCCTCCAGAAGCACCGTCATGGGCGGGAAGGCAATCTATCTGGCCGCAAAACAACTACAAGAAAAAATGGCGAAGGTCGCAGCAGAAATTTTGTCCTGTAGCCCTGAAGAACTCGTTTGGGCGGACGACAACATAAGTGCCCATTCGTCAAGCAAAGAGCTTACCTTTGATGAATTGGCAAGCGAATGCAGACGCAGAGGCGTTGAGTTAAAGGAAGAGGCGTGGAACCGTGCAACCGGTGTCAATTGGGACAAAGAGAAAGGCGAAGGGTCGCCTTGGAAGTCTTATTCTTGGGCCGTACATGTTGCGGAAGTTCAAGTAGACAGTGAGACTGGCAAGGTTGACGTACTAAACTACGTGGCAGCCCACGACTCAGGCACTGTCCTAGTTCCAACACAATTCAAGAGCCAAATTTACGGCGGCGTCGTTCAAGGCCTCGGATACGCGCTTATGGAGGAGCTGCTCATCCACAATGGCAAAATCATGAATCCATCATTCCTAGACTACTACATTCCGACGGCCGCAGACATACCAACTATCAAACCCATCCTCGTCGAAGCCCCAGACCCCGAAAACGGTCCGTTCGGCGCCAAAGGAATAGGCGAGCCGCCAATCGAACCAGTAGCCGCCGCAGTGGCGAACGCAGTCTACAACGCCTTGGGCTTCCCAATCCGAGAATTCCCGTATACTCCTGAGCGGGTTCGGATGGCCTTGGCCGCTAAGGAAGAATAATCAATGAAATCATTCCAATATTTGGCCCCAATCGCACCCTTCGATTACATTAGGCCAAACAGCCTTGACGAGTTATTCGACGCATTAGATCAATTTGGCGGGAAGGCAAAATTAATCGCCGGCGGAACCGACCTTACGATCGCACTCAAAGAACGCCTAATCAGTCCGGAAGTAATCATCGATCTTAACCGACTGCGATCTACACTCTCAGGAATAGTTGCGACAAACAGCGGCCTGAGAATTGGCGCAATGACGACTTATACTGAACTTGAAACAAACCCAAGCGTACAACGTTACGCAGGGGCGTTGAGTGAAGCAGCATCACAAGTGGGCACATACCAGATACGCAACCTTGGAACAATAGGAGCGAACCTCGCCAACGGTTCCCCAGCCGCTGACACCGCCCCACCACTCATAGCGCTCTCTGCCAAAGTCAACTTACAGAGCAGCCATGGCGAACGTTCAATGCCTATCGAGGATTTCATTACAGGCGTAAAGAAGACCGCAATACGCTCCGATGAGTTAATCACTTCCGTCCAAATTCCCATGAACGACCTTCTTTCGAGCTCCTGGATGCGATCTGCAAAACGCAACGAGAACGTCATCTCGGTAGTATCGGTTGGAGTCGCTTCTGAAATTCACGGTAACCAGTTTGGCAAAAGTAGAATATCGCTAGGAGCGGTGGCCCCAACCCCTATCCTGGCAAAGGAGAGCTCATCTGAACTCAGCGATAGCCCAATCAATCCAGAAACGATTGAAGCAGTTTCGAAATTAGCCAAAGACGAAAGTAAACCAATAACCGACGTCAGAGCCAGCGCGGAATATCGAAAACATTTGGTCTATGTCTTGACGAAGAGAACCATCAACAAGATAGTAAGCCAGGCGAGGCGGACTCAAAAGTGAAAGCAGAACGTTTAGCTGAGGTAAGCTGCACGATTAACTCGACACTTGTTCATAAGAAGATCCCGCCAAACCTGACTCTATGCGATTTCCTACATGACGAAATCGGTGCGACCGGCGTAAAAAAAGGATGCGATACAGGTGAGTGCGGAGCCTGCACAGTGCTCTTAGATGGAAAACCTATCACGTCATGCCTAGTTCTTGCCCCACAAGCAGACGGACACAAGGTGACAACCATCGAAGGCCTGGGCACCGAGACCATGCTCCACCCAGTTCAAGAATCATTTATCGAACTTGACGCAGCACAGTGCGGGTATTGCATTCCCGGGATGATAATGACCGCCGCCGCAGTAGTCAAGGAGAAACCGAACATAACAGAGGCCGAGATCAAGCGGTACCTTTCAGGCAACCTTTGTAGATGTACTGGATATCAGCAGCAACTGCAAGCGGTTATGCTTGCCTGCAAAAAAATGGCGTCCCGCAAAAGTGGATCGTAGCCCGACTCACAAGCCGTACTAGCAAGAGTTAATCGCAAACAGCAATCAGTATCATCCAGCAGACACCACGCTCAGCTTGCTTCAACACGTGATCAGCATGCTAGTGAATCTCGTAAACTAGAGTCAAGTGACTTGAGAGTAGTCACATTCTCCGCTAATCCGATTCGTATGCAGTTGTTGAGTATTTGCCGGAACTGCTCAAGCATCTGTAGAATCTGGGGCCCAGGCGTGTAGTGCTGTTGAACTGCTTCAACAGCCCGCATAACTTAGCCTCTACCTCCGGTTCCTTTAGGCACGAGAGGTCGGTGAGAGCAATGAGCCGACAAGTTAACAGAGCTCATGGTTTGTATAGTCGTTCCGGGTAGTTCATACTGGTGCAGTGTTCGTAAAAGGCAGGTTGGAATCTATGGAACGATCTGGACCGCCACCGCGTCTTTTCGGATTGGTTGGCTGGATTCTTGTAGCGCTAGTTTTCGTTGGTGTGACATTTTATGGGCTGTCAGTTTACTTGGACTGGATCGTCTTCCAGTCCATGTATGCTTCCAAGGCAGGCCTCGACTGGTTCGCGATAAACTTCTATCACAATAACACCTTCATCGTCGCCGGTATTCTCGCACTTCTCTTCATCAACCCGATCCCTAGAAGAAGCCATCTCTTCGAGGGGCTTTCTGCGTTCGGAGGAGCCTTCGCGCGTGTCAGAGGGGAGCAGGAGGCGGTCTCGCTTGGTCCTGGCAGGGTTGCGTGGTTGTTTTGGCAGGTAATCAAGTGGGCTATCGCCTTCGGGGTGATCGCGTCGGCGAACGGGATACCGGGCCTTGGCAACCTGACGATGGTAATCACGATGCTGCAAAGTGGGCTGGGTAACTGGGGCCAGATCCTGAGGGTCTTTCAGCTCCCGTTGGCTCCCGCTTCCGGAACTGAACTTGTTGCGTTGATGCCTACTATGGAAGCTCAGTACGCTTTCATCTTCGACATCGTCTCTGCAGTCGTATTCGTGGCAGTCCTCAGACTCATTCTGATGCTCGTCCGCGATTTCGCTCGACTCAAGACGAATGCATGGGGGAGAGACCTATTCCTGATTCTCGCTCTAGCTGTGCTGGTGGCGATCTTCGATGCACCCTACTGGGCCATGAACATTGCGACACCCAACGACTACCTGATCGCTATCACCGTTTTCTTTAGCTTCTTGGCCATCGCGGCCTCTTTTCAGTTCGGAGTAATTCGACGAACAATAGGCATGGCGCGTCGGAAACGATGGATCGTCTACCTCATGGCACTGTTCTTGTTCGCCATACTCATTGTAAACTTGGGTTTCGTGGTAGGCTACTCGCTAAACTGGAACAACAACTGGACTGGCTATGAATGGAACCCTATGACGATGAAGGAGATTCAGGTCACACGATGGGCCGCAGGCTTAGAAAACGTAACGACGGGACCTCTCTCAAGCCTCCCCGCCGGAAACACCAGCACGATCGTCTCGCTGGTTCGACAATGGGATCACGACGCATCCTACACGAAAATGAAGAATCAGATAGGCGTCAACTGGATGCAGCTGAGCGATTCGCAAATAATCTACCTCAATGGCCACGAATATTGGGCTGCCCCTACAACAATCAACTATCCAGCCAACGACTGGATCAGCCATCACCTCATCTACACTCACGCCGCCAGAATAGTATTGATCGACAGCCACACGGGCGACTACGTTTCCGTCCAGCAGGCATTCGGAGTCAAGTCGGAACCCTCAATCTACTATGGTGAGAATCTCACCGACGACGTCTACGTGCACGTTAGAGGCGTCGAGGAAATAGGAAACGCGTCCTACACCGGAGAGCCTGACTATGTTCTCTCAGGCTGGCAGAGGACTCTATGGTTCCTCGTGAAAGAAGGTCAAGTCGGCTTCGCCTTCACTCCTCCCCAAGACCAGATCATGATGCTTCACAACCGAGATGTTCATCAGAGAATCCAAGATTTCCTCATCAATGGGCTGACGACCGACCGCGCAAGCTACCTCGTCACAGACGGAAACCGGATCTACTACCTCGTCCAAGTCTACACGAACTACCCGATTCACTCTGGGTTCTCCGGCAGCAGCTACCTCCGATTCTTCGGAGTGGTCTTGGTCGATATAGAAGACGGACGCATGTACCCCTACGTCATAGCCAAACCGGATGGCTTTCTGGTCGACTTCTATAGACAATACTACTCATCATGGAAAGCTCCGCCAGATTGGCTCGTCAGCCAACTACGCTATCCCGAGGACTTGCTCGGAACCCACGACCTGCCAGGCCAGCTTGACGTGTCTTTCACATATCATGTGAACGACCCATTCGTTTGGAGATCAGGCTCTGACTTCTACGAGCGGCCAGAAGCGACCGAGGTACTCTACGTCCTAAAGAGTTCGGGGAATCGAGTTGACTTCGTAGGACTGCAGCTCGTAGAGTATCAGTCATCCCCCGGCCGCAACCTCGCTGGGATGTACATAGCCTATGGCACCGACCAGCTTGGAAAGTTGAACCTTTACAGGATATCTAATTCGACAACCCAATTGATTGGGCCGTCTGCTGCCCTGCAAGCGGTTGAAACAGACGACTACGTACGCCAACAGTTAACGCTGCTCCCGAACTACCGACTTGGAAACATCCTATTGTACCTGATCGGAGACCACCTCTACTACTTCATTCCGGTCTACATCAACACGCAAGTCGAAAATGCCGTCATCACAAAGATGGCCTTCGTCACGGTCGTCGACGCGACAACGGGAGCTAGGGTTGCAGTTGGAGCAGACTCGTCCCAAGCATACTACGCCATATCCGGAGGAATTCCAACTATACTGGGATCGGCGGAACGTGAGAAGAAGCTCAACATGTTATTCACGGACAAAGGCTATTCACTAGTCAGCCCGACCAAGATCAGCGCGAACGTGGAGATTCAAATCGCAAACATCACCTACACCGATGAAACCCAATGGGCTTCTGTCAATGCCACAATCAACAATTTCATCGCCAACTACTGCCAGAAATACGGCGTGACAGAAGTCTACTATTGGACCGCGCCGAACGGTGACCTTAGCTTCGGCGTCCTCGTCTCCACAGGCGGGGTTGTGAAACTCTACTACATCAACGTCCAGATCAGGTAGGTTCAGGCATGTCAATGCTGCAAGAGGAATTTGACGTGTGGCTAAGCAGCAAATATTCGAATCCCTTCTGGGTCAGGCACCATAGATTCGAAAAGAGCGTAACCGGAGAGATTCGAGTAGACAACGGAGTATTCAGGAGAGAAGAGGCCACCATACTCTTTCGAATGCTCAACTCACGCGACCCCTTCACGCGACTCAACGCGAAATTCGTAATATGGGAGAGAAACCGAAGCCTACTAGTCCTCCTCGTAATTGTCACGGTCATAATGCTCGCATTAGTAATCATAAGAATCCGAAGATGACTCGTCAGGATGTCTACTTTGGCGTTAGTCTGAGAGTAAGAGATTCGTCGCGCGATCTCGTTACCAGCATGACCCGATCATAATCATTCTTCTCTCTGAGCGAAGCCCATTCCTTAACTCGCAAAGAACGCGCTGTCGGCCTCATCGAGTAGAACTTGAGCAGACTCGTGTAGAAGGAATTGGCCAATCGATGAATGGAAACAGCAGAGCTAAACTTGCCCAACAAGTTCGTTAGCATGCTCATTCACATCACCTCCGTGAGCAGTTTCGCGGTGATGTGATAAGTGGGTTGACTCCGGATCTTGCTTTCAAATTTGGAACGCGCGGCCGAACAGTTTGGAAGCAAGAATCGGAGCCAATGCTCTTATTGACCGAAACTCCTTCCAATCCGGTAATGATCCCAATGGCCTCTAGTCAGATTTCCAGCGTAGTCGCAGCGCCAAACGTTTTAGATTATGGCGGAAAGTTACAGGGAGTATTGGCAAGGGATGAACTACTGGATGGTGTGTTCGTGTTTGCTGTACGGTCGACCGGTATCTATTGCAATCCTTCCTGTCCCTCACGCCGGCCAAGCACTAACCTGATTGAGTTCTACAACACCCCAACCGACGCAGAACAGCACGGGTTCCGGGCTTGCAAGCGATGTAAACCTCAAGAAAACCAGGCGCCCCGTCACTCTGAATTGGCGAAAAATGTTTGCGATTATGTGGATACAAACCTCAAGAAGCGTTTGACTCTTGGAACGATCGGTTCGCAGTTTGGAATAAGCCCTTTCCATTTGCACAGAATCTTCAAACGCGTCACTGGTATGACGCTGCATGATTATGTGGAAGCCCGCAGGCTCGCAGTACTCAAACGTGAGCTACAACGAGGCGAACCCGTCACAAAAGCAGCCTACCATGCAGGCTTCTCCTCCCGAAGCCGACTATACAACAGAATCCAAGACAAACTCGGCATGCAGCCGGGCACTTACAGGAGAGGCGGCAAGAACTTGGCGATATCATACACAATCATCAATTCCATTGTCGGGCGCCTCCTCATAGCCGCAACCCGGGAAGGGATCTGCTCAGTTTGTTTAGGTGAATCTGATGCCTTCGTTGAAACTGCACTCGCCAACGAATACCCAGCAGCCTCAATACAACGTGACGACGATGCATTGAGAGATCTCGCATCTCAGTTCAGTGAGTATTTCCGCAACCAGAGATTCGAACGCACATTACCATTAGACTTGCACGGAACACCATTCCAAATGAAAGTTTGGAAACAGCTCCAATCTATCCCAGCCAGATCCACTCGCTCCTATAAGCAGATCGCAAATGATCTAGGTTCTCCGAAGGCGGTTCGTGCAGTCGCGCGGGCATGCGCCAGCAACCCAGCAACCCTGTTGATTCCATGCCACCGAGTTGTGAGGAAGAATGGTGAACTAGGTGGCTATAGGTGGGGTTTGGAAAGAAAACGAGCCATTCTCAGGCACGAACGCACAATCATCCAGACCTGAAAACCAGTAAACGGTTCTTCTGGTAGATGATAAGCAAGCGTCGCCCTCCTGCCTTAATTTGTAGGCTTTCTGTCCTGGGATTTGCAGATCTTGAACGGTAAAGTTTTCAAATTTACGTGGTTGGGTTGGAAGCGCCTCGCCTACGATTTATTCGTTATTCAAATTGGTTTCCTACTTTTCGGTTTAGCAATTGATGTGATGGTTCAGGCGAGCCTTGGATTGGACCCGTGGGATGTTCTGCAGATGGCTTTAACCTACCATTTACCGGTTACTCTGGGAGAATCTAGCATTGGCGTCGCGTTCATCATAACACTCATCGATATCGTCCTCAGAGAACCATTAGGTTGGGGAACCATTGCAAACATGATCTTCATCGGCGTATGGATCGATCTCCTGAAACCTTACGTTCCGCGAGTCCCCAGCGTTTTCCTGGTTCAGCTCGCATACCTCCTTCTTGGAGTTTTGATCATGGGATTTGCCACTGCAATCTACATAGGAGTGGACGCGGGGGCTGGGCCACGTGATACTTTGATGCTCGCCCTATCAAGGCTCGGAAAGACTAGTGTGCGTATTGCCCGCACATGTATCGAAGTAACCGTGGTTGCGGTGGGATGGCTGCTAGGGGGGCCAGCATGGCTGGGAACACTCGTAGCTGCGATCGCGATCGGGCCAGCGGTGCAACTTGGATTCAAAATACTGAAAGTCCGAACATCTAGCTCAGAAATTGAACGCAAATGAAATCGTGAATGCTGACCGGGTAGTGTTTAGACCATGTTTCAGATTTCGATGGCAAATCGAATCAGGTCAATGTACTTGCCGTCTCGGTTGATGGCCTTAGGTATCTTCCCGACCTCGACGAATCCCACCTTTTCGTATAGACGCCTTGCAACCGCGTTTGTGGCAAACATGTCCAGGATGATTACCTTCAAACCCGCTTGTTTGGCGAGTTGAAGGAGGGAGTCCATTAACACTTTTCCTAGGCCAATCCCTCTAGCGTTCTTCAATATGGCAATGCCCAGGACTCCCACATGACTATGTTCCGGATTTTCCGGCGTCCTCTGGGCGATGTCCGCGCTGGCAACAACCCTTCCGTTTATCTCGGCAACCAAGGCGATGAGGCTGCCCTTCTCTATAGCCGTCAACCGGTCCCCTAACCATTCAGCTTCCTCACTATGCGAAGAATGGGTGCTTCTCAGAATGTCGGCATGTTCGTCAACTAACTCGTTTATCAAACCCAAGAAGTCGTCAAGGTCATGCCAGTCAGGAGCCCTCAGAGCCGCTTTCCTGGCATCTTCTAGAACAATTTCTTTGTATGATTGCCCTGGACGTAGAACTGGCATCGAAACCACCTAAGACTCTAAAGCCGTCCATGTTTAGCCCTTTGCTGTACCCTGGGTGTTTGATTATGGCAGCATTAGAATTGTGCCTCTTGCAATTCTATTAGTCCAGAATTTACTTTGATGCACTGTTCGTGATGAATTGGTTTAGGTGGCCATCCTTCCCTCATGTAACAACCAAACTACAGCGGAATACCCGTGCCACTGGCGACCTGCAACGCGACGCTCGCTATCGCCCCGAGTGACACCCAGCTAATGGACGGATCACATCAAGGCATCTTCGTCTGAATCAAGGCTTGAATTGGAAACACTTCCATCGAAAATTAACGTGTTCCCCTTAACTAACAAGGTCTAAACAGCAATCACGGGTTAACCCAAGATGGCCCGTGATGGAATGGATTGGATTGAGTTATCCACATCATATTCAACGCCAAGAGCGTTTGGAGGCCAATTGATACGCTCGAACTTCTTTCTCGATGACGAAAGCGAACTGAATTGGAAAACTGTTTCTGTGTGCGAGCACAGCGAAGCCTGGACTTAACAATTGATCTTGTAGTTCGAGAATACGTAGCCGCTGATTAAAGTGCTACTGAATGCCTCCCGCAACTGAGATGGTTACCGCCACGAAGACTTTCAAGGTGGACCGCTCTCACATCGGTTAATCTGAAAAAAGTGAAAACGAAATGTCTGAGAATCTCATTATCGAGACGAAAGGACTTCGAAAAACATTCATTTTCAAAACGAGAAACGGCAAGAAAGAATTGGAAGCGGTCGCGGGCGTAGATCTTGCTGTCAAAAAGGGTGAAATCTTCGGGTTTCTCGGCCCCAACGGCGCTGGAAAATCAACAACACAGAGGATGCTGTCAACATTGCTACCCCCCACCGGCGGAGAAGCAAAGATACTCGGCTATGACTTGGCAAAACAACAGGAACAGATAAGAC